>UMHM01020950.1_pt1 | contig 15150 bp, 14 predicted proteins | sample 1965501 | NCBI WGS metagenome assembly UMHM01 (sample SAMEA4836095, study PRJEB28245) | human gut metagenome | biome: gut microbiome; material: fecal sample | place: Denmark | collected 2008
TTTCGCTCTGTTTGATTTTTTCCTTCAGCTCCAATTAGAATGATCTTTTTAGTCCTTCTAGAAACCTTTCCACGCTTCTTCTGACCTACTTTTCTTACCATTCAATATCCTCCAAATTCACAACAGGCATAGCTCCATATCTACCTTGTAAATATCCTTTTTGGATGTTTTCGGACTTTCTTGGTGAAAATTCATCAAGAGAGTATAAATCAGAAACACCTGTTTGATTATTCTTTTCAACAAAATAAATCTGATCACGTCTAAATAGATTTAAATCTAATAAACTAATTTCATGCGTATTAAAAATCAATTGTGCATTATGCCTATTAATATTCGGATTTTGAAACATCTCAATTAAAGATTTCGTCATTGCAGGGTGCAACGCATTATCAATCTCATCAATAATAATTGTTCTTCCATTTTCTAATGCATTTTTAAGCACAGGCCCATATGTAAATAATCTCTTTGTACCATTTGATTCATCAAAATAATTTAGACCATATTCTCTCTTTTCACCATTTTCAATAACCTGGTGAGCTGTAACAATTCTATGTTGTTCAAGAATTCCCTTTCCAACAGACATTTGCTTTACTAAACCTTGTAATTCAGGTGGTAGAATAAATGGAAATTGATCTGTTTCCTGCTTAATATTCTCATAATTAAAATTTGATATATTAATATCCGCCTTCTTTAATAAATGTAGCATAAACTCATTCAATGAATCATCTTTATCCTTTTGATGTCTATCAAACTCTCTAAACATCAAATCTTCTAAATTTGATGAGTCATACGTATCAATCTTATTTGAAAACCACATATACGCATTTCGTGTTAAATCACTATTCCAGCTTGTTGCAGTCGCAAGAAATAATTTATTTGAAGTATTCTTATCCACAATTTTTGATAATTGAGGCTTACTTCTTGCAGTAAATTTATATTTATTTATATCACTACGCTCAAAAATCATAGAAGGCTTTGTACTTTTATACTCATATAAATATTCTTCCCAAACATGTTTAGCATCTAAGACAAATCCATATTGATATTTAATGCCATTGTTTGTATATATAAAATCAAACTTTGTTTTTTCAAAACGACTTTTTTCATCTAACAAAAAAGGTGTTACCATTAACGGCTGGTCAACTTGTAAACTGTTCGAGTTACGAATCATTATTATGGCAGCCGTTAATGCCTTGTGTAAATTAGATTTACCAGCAGCATTCGCCCCATAAATCGCAACACTAGGTAATATTTTTTCATTCTTATAAGATAATAATATTTCTGAATGAGAATCATCCTTATTTGTACTTAAACTCAAAACCATTTCATCTCTAAAAGACAAAAAGTTTGTCACCGCAAATTGTATTAACATAAACTATCACTCCTAAGATAATAATACGCACCATATATTTAAAATTCAACATATTTTTGCATTTTTTGCGTTATTTTTGCATATTTTAGAATTATACGTTTTGTATATAATCCTTTGTTTCCATAACAAACACCTCAATTCAACAACAGTATACACCTAAAATTATCCTACATACATCTATGTATGAATGACAAGATGCACATCCACTTTTTACAAAATAAAAAAAGAGTAAGGCATTTTACCTTACTCAATATCTTTACTAGACTGGCCATTCATAACAGCCTTGATTTTCTTTGTAGCTTTAGTCACTGTAGATTGGTCTGGAACCATAACATAAGCGGCATCCCCAAGTTCTGCACACATTAATGTATCTCCTGTTCCATCGACCATAGACTGTTCCATCGTCCATTTTGGATTGTTGTTTAATTGATATTTAATTAAACTTGTAATTTCATCATTGGACATTGTTGTAGAGAACGTGTTAGACATACTATCCATGATTGAAGCATAGTTTGTCACAATGGCAGGACTTGTAATCTTATTGACAATAGCCATCAAGACTTGCTGCTGATTCTTCGTACGTTGACGATCGCCTTCACTATATGCATAACGCTCACGTGCATAGCCTAATGCTTGTTCTCCATTTAAGTGGTTCACACCGGCTGTTACACTAAGACCTGGCGCATGTAAGAAGTTACTGCATTCATAGCCTGGTTCAACCGTTACATCTACACCACCTACAGCATCTACAATATCCGTTACCGTATCAAATCCAACTTTGAAAGTATAGTTGATATCAATACCTAATAATTTTTCTACCGTACGCTTTGTTGTATTTGTACCATGAATACCCGTATGTGTAATCTTATCCAATGCACCTTCCATACATCCATCGGCTGCATCACAAGCTGTCGTAACATAGAAGTCACGAGGAATGGAAGTTAATAAAATCGTATTTGTCTTTGGATTGACTGTAGCCACCATAATGACATCACTACGACCATTTTCATCAAATCCACCACGAGAATCCGAACCAGAAATCAAAACATTAAATGGCGTTGTCGTAATATTACTTACGGCATTGGCCTTATCTGTATTTTCTACTACATAGCTTGTTTGATAAACAACACGCGTATTGCTGTCAAATTTTGCATAAGCTTCCATATCCGTAATCTGATCACGACTTGTTTCATTAATTACAATCGCATCCACATCCCCATTATAGAAAGCCTCTAACATAGCTGTCATACTATCATATTGTGTTTTTTCCATCTCAATGCCCGAATTACTCAAATCCTTCATGATTTTTTTCGTTCCCACAGTACCAATGTTATTTAAAACACCCACACTATGACCCGCTAAATCATTCTTCTTTTTGATCGAACTTGATTTTTTTACAATCACACTCACTGTGTTCTTTGAATTCTTAACAATATTTGTCATATTTGTAAGCAAGTTACCCGTTTTAGACATATAGTAACCACCCATACAAGATCCAAGCGCAAGTGCAATCGTAAAGATGATACAAATCAACTTCGATACAACACCCTTTGTCATAAAACATAATAATAAGATAAAAATTAAATCTAATAATACAAAGACAACAGTTACTAAGAATAATAATTTTGTTGGCAATACATTCAACTTAACCAATTGAAACAACAAATACATTGTTGCTGCTACTAATAAAATAGAAAAAAGAATTCCAAATACCTTTCCAACCCTATTAGTCTTCTTTTTATTTTTTTTCATACTAAATCTCCTTAGACCTTTTAATCATACTACAAATAAAAAGGATAGGCAAATACCCAATGTCGTTTAGTTAAGGATGACTAGACTGTTTAGATTGCTATATCTAGATAGTCTTTTTGTTTACCACCACGACAAAAAGTGCAGCATTTCTGCTACATAGTTGAAAATATGACTTAAAAGGTTAGTCAAAACGATAATTGAAGGAGACTGGGGCTTTTGGTTTCAGTCTTCTTTTATTCCGCCGGTCTCTGCGAACAGGAAGAATCTCCTTCGCAATAACATCACAGATATAAGTTGGCGCTTTTGATTTTTTAAGATGCTCACGAATGATATGAAAAGCTCGGACAAAGTTAAGCTGATATTCGTATTTACGTTTTCTTTTCGCAATATCGATTCTATTTGTAATACGGCTACAAAAGTTGTACAAAATCATTTTTGCATAGATTTCCTGTTCAATCAGGTTTCGTTTTTTAGAATGCAGTGTATTTAAATCTAAATCATATTTTAGCTCACGATAACTGGTTTCAATCTCCCAGCGAAGATGATACAGCTCTTTGATATCCTGCATACTGAATTCATCTTTATCTAGATTGGTTACGATACATTCATACGTATCCTCAGTAATTTTAAATCGAACCACTCGACATTCAAAATCATAGAACGGAGTATCGTCAAAGTAATCAAATCGTTGATTTTGAGGTACAAATTTATAGATTTCAGGGTGTGCTTTGACTTCATTGGCCTGCTTTGTGGTCATTGTACGTTTAACTTGCACATCAAATTCATTGTCTGGAAATGGTCCAAAGCTACGTAACATCCCGGTAGAATGAATATCTTTAACTCGAACCAGATATTTGTTTCCAGATAAATGAATCTTCTCAAAGGAGTTAATGGATTCATAGCCTCTGTCTGCAATAAAAATAGCTTTATCACCTTTATAATGTTCTACAATTTTATTCAATGCATTCCGCTCATCCTGTACGGCCTGTCCTTGAAGGATGACATCATCATAGGTGTACTCTAAAATATCATAGCTTGTATTTAAATGATAGGCAGAAAAGGGCTTATCCGAATTATTTGCTTTTCGGATTGTTGTTTTCTTATCTTTAATTTCAGAAGTTATAGGTAAAGTAGAACCATCCACAGCTAGAAGACGGTATCCTTTATATAATTTAGTTTTACGAGTTCTGTCGTTAAATAAATTAAATAACGTATGAAAAGCATCTGGCTTGATTTTATCTCTAGCCTGAATAAAAGAAGAAACAGTTGGTGTATCGAGATTGTATCCAAATAACTTGTACAGTTCGTCTTTTAACGAGCCACCTTCTAATAACAGAACGTTCATTAATGTGTTTCCAAACAAGTGTTTTCGCTTACGGGTAAAATCCTTTTCTGGATTGATGACAAACAAGGATGCTGATTCATCCAGTTGATGTATACATTGTTTTAATATCTTTTTCATATGTTTAAATTTATTCATAAGCATTCTCCTATAACAGTGTACTTATAAACAAATAACATATTTAGGTGTAATAATTTTTTGATAAACCCTGGTGTTTTCTAAAATGAATAAAAAAAACACATCCATATAAAGGATATGCTTTAAATTTACTCGGTAATCAAGTTATATTGAACAATTTTACTGATTTCTTGATTATATTTATCTGTTAATTTAATTTCGATTTCATACTGTGCAGGGGCTATTAAATTAGGCGTACCTATAAAAAGAGAATATGTCGTTGTGTCAATTTCTATTAAATTGTATAAATCGGTTATTACGGAAACTTCATAAACATTCATTATTTTAGAAGCCTCAATAGTCATTTTTAAAAGAGAATTTTCTTTCTCTAAATTTTTGATTTTTATATCTGCCCATGGGAAATAACGTGCTAAAACTCTTTTTTCTATTAATTGTAAATCAGTTTGTTCAATCGAGCTACATCTAGATTTAATTCTTTTTACCGAAACACCTTTTACCTCGGATATTTTTAGTACTGAATCATGTTGTAAAAAAGAAAAATCTGATGCTTTTAATTTATAATAAGAATTATTTCCAGTAGGGTTATCTAAAGGATGATATGCTGTTGCCATTAAATTATTGTTCAAAGAAATAGTTGTAATTGGAATAACAAAATACATTTTATCAAACTTTCTGATTATAATGCCCATATGTTTATAACTCATTTCGGGTTTAAAGTTATTACCGAACTCAATCCAACATACATCCCCTACGTTATAACTAATTGAATAATCAAATCCACTTGTTATTTTTGAAGCATAATATGAGTACGCATTTGCTGCTTTTCTTATATCAATCTCAGGCGTTCTAGAAAGAGCTGAGATTAGTCTTGCTAAAGCTCTCATTAATTCAGGATACATATATTAATAACCTTTCTAATTATACAAAATAAAACAGGCTCGCGCCTGTTCTTAGTATGCGGGCTCCTCACCCAAATTGTACCTCGCGGTATTTAAAGTATGCGGGCTCCTCACCCAAATACTTGCTTATTGCATATACATTATGCCTTATATGCCATAAAAAGTCAACTACTCTCTTAAAAAATTCTATAGTATAAATAACGGGTGCCGACTTTTACAACTGTCTCTTATCGTCTTTATATAAAGTCGAAATAGAAACTATTTATTCGAAAGGTTTTATTGTTTCAGTTTCACTAAAACTGCTTTATTTAAAGCGCATTTGCAAGTTAGAGGAATCATTTCTGTTCCTTAGCACCCGATTTTTAGACTATAGAACTTAAAAAATGCAAAAGTTGCCTTATAACGCAATAATAAGAAGTATTTTCTCTAAAATTATATATCCCAATAAAAAAGGCGAACTTTATTATGATATCTGAATCAAATTAATATTTTTAACTTAATGACATTGGGCAAATACCTATCCTATACGATTACTTCACATTGTCACTTGATTTACCCGCAAGTACAGCACGAATTTTATCCTTAGCTATCTTAACCGTACTCTGATCTGGAACCATTACACTAGCAGCATCCCCAAGTTCTGCACACATTAATGTATCTCCCGTTCCATCCACCATATACTGTTCCATCTTCCATTTTAGATTGTTGTTGATCTGATATTTGATCAAGCTTGAAAGTTCTTCATTGCTCATAGTCGTTGAGAATGTATTGGACATCGCATCCATAATGGAAGCATAGTTTGTGATAACGGCAGGACTTGTCACTTTGGTAACAATTCCCATTAAGACTTGCTGCTGATTCTTTGTACGTTGACGATCCCCTTCTGTATAGGAATAGCGTTCACGTGCATAGGCCAAAGCCTGTTCTCCATTCAAGTGGTTGACACCTTCGTGTACACTGAAACCAGATAATGCGTTAAAGTTACTAACCGCATATCCAGGTGCTACCGTTACATCCACACCGCCAACCGCATCCACCAATTCGGTTACGGCATCAAATCCAACTTTGAAAGTATAGTTAATCTCAATACCTAATAAGTGTTCTACCGTACGCTTTGTGGTATTCGTACCATGAATACCCGTATGTGTAATTTTATCCAAGGCTCCTTGCATACATCCATCGGCTGCATCACAAGCTGTAGTTACATAATAATCACGAGGTACAGAAGTTAATAGAATGGTATGTGATTTTGGATTGACGGTTGCCACCATAATCACGTCACTACGACCATTTTCATCAAAACCACCACGTGTATCCGAACCGGAAATTAAGACATTAAATGGTTTCGATGTAATGTCATCGACAGCAATTGCCTTATCCGTATTTTCTACTTTATAAGATGTTTGATAAACCACACGCGTATTGTTGTCAAAATCCGCATAGCTTTCTAAATCTAAGATTTGACTTCGACTCGACTCATTAATAATGATGGATTCCACTTCGCCATTATAGAAAGCGTCTAACATAGCACTCAAACTATCATATTCATTTTGTTCCATGACAATGCCGCTGTTGCTTAATTCACTTAATACTTTTTTAGAACCCTGAGTTCCAATCGAACGCAAAGTACCCACACGAATTCCATTCAATTGCGATTTATTTTTAATATCACTCGACTGTTTAACAACGACACTCACTGTATTTTTAGCATGTTTTGTCACATTGGTAATACTACTTAATAAACTACCAGTTTTCGAAATATAGAATCCACTCATACAAGATCCTGCTACTAAAATAAGTGTTAATAAAACACAAATGATTTTAGAAACAATATTTCTAGAATAGTGACACAATAACAGTGCGAATATGGCATCTAATAAGACAAATACAATGGTAATCAAGAATAATAGCTTGCTTGGTAAAACATTGATTTTAATAATTTCATATAAGAGATAGAAAGAAGATAAAATCAATAGAATGGTTAATAGAATACTAAATACTTTTGAAAATACATTTTGTTTCTTCATGTTTATACAGCCCCTTTTCCATAAAGAACTTGCTTAATTGTTTTAAATAATAACGTTACATCCAACCAGAAAGACCAGTTGCGATAATAATATTCATCTAAAACTAAGCGGTGGTCAAAGTCCACATCACTACGACCATGGCTTTGCCACATACCTGTAATGCCAGGCTTACATGCAACAACATCCTCATAATATTGTCCCATATCTTCTTTTTCTCTAGGCAAATAAGGTCGAGGACCAATCAGAGACATTTGACCAAATAGCACATTGATAAATTGAGGGAATTCATCCAAACTCTTTTCACGCAAGAATTTACCTGCACTCGTAATACGAGGATCATTCATCAACTTCTTATTCTTTATATATTCCTCACGAATCGCTGGATCTTTTTCCATTAATTCCTCTAGAATCTTGTCAGCCCCAAGTACCATTGTACGATACTTATACATCTTGAATTCTTTTCCATCTTTACCAATACGATTCTGCGTAAAGAAAATAGGTCCCTTGTCCCCTTCTTTACGGTTTTTCACAAAGACAAAGATTGTTAATGGAATCAAAATCAAAATACCACATAGACCAGCACAAATATCCATACAACGCTTTAGAATATAAGATCCCAATTGATTGACGCCACGCGAATTGGAAATCATTAGAATACCATCAAAGTCTTCTACCTTTGTATCAAAAGTAACCAGGCCATTGACCTGAGGCAAATACTTAATGACATTCACTTTTCCTTTAAACATTTCAAATAAGGCATTCAAATCTCTACGCTTAATTTCAGGAATCGCAATCAATACCGTATCAATATTGTGGGATTGAATAAAGGCATCCACCGCATCTAAATCAATCGTATCCTTTAATGGAACAATTTGTTCTTGACTGATTCCGAATGATTTACAATTCACAAAGCCTTGTACGTCTAATAATGAATAACTGTTACCACCACATACAAAAGCTAACTGCGCCGCTGTATGTCCAGTACCAACAATGAGAGTATTGTGCTTAAATTGTTTTCTAAAGATCTTATGTGAATATCTCGAATTGAATCCTGCAAATACAAAAAGTACGAAGGTCAATAAAAGAAAGCCATAAATCTTACGTATTGTCCATGAATTGATGGGGAATACTAGAAAGCTCGCAAAGAAAAAACCTAAGTGACTCAAGATCAATAAGCGAATCTCATCATACATTAATAATACTTTTCCTTGATAGCGTCCAATCAATATCTGCATTAAAAAATACAGAGCACATAATTTGATTGTATATTCACCATAAAAACGAACAACGTTTATTGCCTGAAGAAAATTGATTAAAATCCAATAGAATATGAACTCTATTGCGATTTTTAAAGTTCCTATTTTTGACATAAAATTTTCACTCCATATATATAAACCTTATTTATTGTACTAAAAAAAAAAGAAAAGAACAAATCGTACTTTTCTCTTATAGCGTTCCACCCTTTGTTTCCTCATTATAAAGCGTATTAAATTCCTTATATTCTTTAGAATCTTTAGACATAGGCGTCTTAATTACAGTATTAGTATATAACGCAAAATCCGTATCTATAATATCACGACTCTTATCCCAAACATTCAATCCTGCAATCTTAATATCGGCATCTTTAAACACTTTAGAAATTGCACTCACGACTTGCTGCATAGAATGACCTGTATCCACAGAATCATCCACAACCAAGATATGATGAATATTTTCTGACTTCATATTTAACATACCCTCATGAAATTGAATCTTTCTTTCCGTGTTCTTACTATGCGTATCCGACTTTAATTCCAATGCGATCAAAATATTACGAACAAAATTAGGCAACTTACTCACAATAGGACCCACAATTTCCTTTAATGCATTCCCTTCACGAGTGGCACTAATACCTACTAGTGGAACATGAAACACAGTCTTCATTTCACGCCCAATTAAATAACCCGCCTTGGCAACATAAACAATCAAATCTGGCTGATATGCTTTTTTAATTTCTTGAGCCCAGCTATTACACTGACTTTCCAAGTCTTTTCTTGATAACTCTATATATTTCATTGAAGTTCCCCTTCTTTATTAATCGAAGTAGTTTTACTCCCTTTGTAATTTTATGACAAAATCCCAAACACTTCTTTTTATGAAAACAAGCACCTGCAATTGCCTTTTTAAAATTTTCTGGCGAATCCGGTACACAATCTACTATCATATAATTTCTTGCGACTTCCCAAATCGTATGCGCATCCGAACCAATCACAGTCGGCAAACCATACGCATTGGCAATTTCTGTCTGTTTTATTCCATATAATTCTGAAATATTACGACCATTATAACATTCAATACAATCAATATCCGAAGCATGATCCCGAATACAATTTTCACGCAAAACCGTTTTCGCTCGCTTTTCATCATACGGATGCGGCACATATACAATACCACCCTGCTTATGAATCAAATGAATCGTTTCCTTACAAGACAAACCAGAAGGAATCTCTTCCTTTAGAAAAAGACCTATCACTTCACCCTCACTTGTCATAATCTCACTACCAACAATGACATGCACACGATTCTTTTTCTTCTTACAATACTTCTTAAATTCCATTGCACCCAAAATATTATTATGCTCACTAATCGCAATCCAATCGATATGGGCCAACCTACATTTTAAATATAACAATGAAAATGGAAGCATACTGTCCTTCGAATATTTAGTGTGACAATGTGTTTCCAAACGAATCATATTCAAGCTCCTCATATCGTACTTTTAATACAAAAGTACTTCTGTATTTTACCCCTCTAAAGACCAAGAGTCAACCCAACACATAAGGAAAACACCCTCATCAAAGGAAGGTGTTTCAATAACAGTCACAAATAATATATCCATGAGAATAATCCATATCCATCAAATGCATATAGGTTAGATCTTGACATACATCCCGAATCATATACTCATAATCAGCACTTTTATATTTCTTTTTCCAGTTTTGCACATACGCCAACAAATCATTTTCTGTAATAGAAGATTGCTTCTTCTTTAGTTCATCAAACGAATAAAGAATCGTACAAATGAGTTCTGCTTGTTCCGTATCTTTAATTCGTTTAAATAATTGATATGTTTTATTCACATTATCTTTATCTTGTTTTGAATACTTCGACTCATCAATTTTAAAATCATTATTCACAAAAATCTGAAGCATATTTCCAACTTCTTTTTCTGTAATCAAATTATTATTTGACAAAATCATAATCATATTTTTTATATCCGAAGAATAAGGACCGTAATAATTACGCGTAAAAGACAAGCCTAGATTGGTTCCATAACGTGTTAATATATAACACATTTTTTGAAATATGGTCCTTCCTACACGAATAGAATACTGACATTTAGAAAGACATTGAATCAAATATAGCACTAAATACCAATTGTCATTCACTTTATTATAAATAGCAGCAGCAGAATTAACCGTACTATATGTACACAGGTTTTCTTTTACCAATAAATTTCGATCAACACCAAAAGGCGCATAGATTTCAATTTCAATAGGTAAATCTTGTAGTTTTTTTACCATAATAGCACCAATTGTTTTCCAATCCAAACCTCCATTTCCACATCCAAGCGGAGGAAATGCGATGGATTGTATTTTCCACTCTTCATAATGCTCAACAAAAAAATCTAAGCCTTCTGAGATATATTCCAATTTGGAAGGAGATCTCCAATGTTGTTTGGTAGGAAAATTTAAAATCCTGACACTACCATTCTCATAATAAGGATATACCTCTCCCGTTTTAATTTCATGATTTAAACACATCCTACGATACTGCTCATACATTAATGGATATTTATCTTTAAACTCTTTGGCAATCCCCTTGCCCATAACACCCACACAATTAACCGTATTCACAAGTACAGACATATGCGAATCAAATATATCACCTATCTTTATCTTAACCATAGTTTGTACTCCTTCCTACTAATACTTAAAAAATATATCTAAATCAATTTCAACCGGAACATTCAAGTTATAGCTGCATACCTCATTATATGCAATTTTAGTTGCTACTTTGATTTTTATAAGGTACTCAACGGGTATTCGATTTAATACCAAAACCTCCGCACATTTGATTTGACGAAGACGCTTTTGTATTAATGGATTCAAATTTGTCCAATACCTCGCTCTTATAGCATCAAAGTTTAATAATTTAACACCCTCATCAGGAGTCATAAACGAAGCAAAATTGGTTGCCGCATTTTGATCCGTTACAATTGTATCTTCTAAATCTAAAACTCTCTTATCTACACAAATAACACAAAGCTTATCAATATCTCTATTACAGACTTCTGTATACATCATCGGATTACGTGCATCAATATAAAGATTGGCATAATCATGCAGTTTCTTTCCTCCTGGAATTATTTTATTATCCCTTATATCTTGTACGCTCTGATTTGATATATCACAATGATCTATCTGTTTTTCTTTCATTAAATTATGAGACAAAATTCCGTGATAAAAAATACTATTCAAATTCTTTAAATTGTTTATATTATAAAGAAATTCAATCATTGTATACTGATCTGAAATCATAAAATGAATACTCCTTACTGTCAAAATAAGTATATCGTATTTTGGTCTAAAAAAACAGGCATACCCACCATGAGTATGCCCTAATCATTATCCTTGAATCGATGACAATACTACAAAACTAGATGCATCTACGATGGCCGTATTATGAATTTCCTGGAAGTTAAAAGTAACTGTATATTGATTTGAATTTTCATCCAATTCACAACCAATATCCGCTACGTCTTCTTGAGCTAATCCTGCATTTGCCAAAGCCGCATCAATAGCTTTTTGTTGATTTTCATCAAATTTCTTTTGCTTTTTCTCTTTTTTTGTTTCTTTTTTCTCTGTTTTATTTTCTTCTTCCGTAGTTTGTTCTTCCTGTGTTGGTTCTTCTTGTTGAACTGGTTCTTGTTCAACTACAGGAGCCGTTTCTTCTTCCGTTTCAGAACGCTTATAATTGCGGTCTTGAATAATACCATCTTTTCCAATCTTATATTCATAAGAACCAGAATTCGTATCAAAACTTACAGTATAATATTTTTTTTCTTCATTGATTGAAACGTTTGAACATTCTTTTTTTGTGGCATTCGCATCATCTCTAGCCACTTCAAAAATATCATTTTCAGTGATTTTTAATTCACTGTTTCCACAACCCGTTAATAATAAGGCAGAGGCAAGGACGATAAAACTATTTCTTCTTCTTTTTACCATTCTCTTCTCCTCCATAACCATAGCCATATCCATAACCATAGCCATAATGCTTTTCATCACTCATATCCACTTTGTTTAATACAACACCAATGACATGACCCCCATTTCTTTGTACATCACTCATTGCTGTTTTTACTCTACGTTTATCTGAAGATTTTGAGTCCACTACATACAATACACCATCACTCACATTACATAATGGAATCGCATCACTGGCAACAGCCACTGGTGGACAGTCAATAATAATATAACTATATTCTTGTCTCGCTTGATTTAAGAAACGAGCTAATCTTTTTGAACCCAATACTTCACTTGGGTTTGGTACTCTATGACCAGCTGTAATTACAGAAAGTGGGAATCCACCCTCAAACTGCAAGCTTTGTACACCTTCATAAGAACGAATTGCAGCACCATCTCTATATTCTGCAATGATGTTTGTTAATCCTGTATGATTTGAAATCTGCATTTGTTTATGTACAGATGCATTTCTTAAGTCACAGTCAATTAATAAAACATTTTTATATTTTGCTGCCATAATACGCGCTAAGTTACAAGCAACTGTACTCTTACCTTCATTTGGAGCTGTACTAACAATATTAATTACTTGCATCGCATCGTCCATCTGACTAAATTCAATATTTGTACGTAAACCACGATAGATTTCATCTACATCAAACTGATTTCTCTTTTTCTTTGCCATTTTTATCTCCCAAAGAAACCAAACAGTTTCTTTTTCTTTTCCACTTCAATATCCAAAATATCCATATTACTCAAAATTCTTTTTGGATTCTCATAAAACAATATATCCGCATTTCTAGTTCCAATTCGCTTTGAAACCACCGAATATACATCACTCAACTTTTCAATTCTATTTCCACTTGCTCTATGCGTATCCGTACAAATCAAGTCACAATATCCATTATCCAATAACTCCAATGCATTTGACTGTACGCTCTTGCCATTCGCACCCAAAATCGAAGTACGATTCATCTGTAAAACACAACCCATATCTACCCAACTATCAATAATTGAATAGTCTAAGCCTTCATGAAAATAACGCTCAATATGAGCCAATACAGGAACAATCCCTCTTAACTTTAACTCATATAAACAATCATCCCTAAAATCAATCGAATGAATGTCACGAAGAACATTATATTCCACCAACATATATTTACTTCCATTTAATGTTGGATACAAATCCAAATTCAACCCATCAATAAATTCACTATTCATCATGACTTCGCCACCAAAATAGATTGGTACAGAGCTCATCTTCTTCAATTCCATCTGACGAGAAACCATCTCATTATAGACACCCACATCCAATTGTCCTGGAATAAAATGCGGAGTACAACAAATACCAATGATTCCATCCGATCTAGCTGATTCTAGTGAACATATCGCATCCTCTTTGCAAGGCATACCATCATCAATACCCCAAGCAATATGCGAATGCAAATCAAAATACTTTGCCATTACAACTCAGGAATCTCGCAGAATACTGGAACACCCAAATATTTTTCTGCCTCTTCTTTTGTACGCAAACGATTATCCAATAAGAACTTCAATACAGCATAACCACAACCCAATACAAAACCAACCATTGTAGCCAACAATGTATTCTTCTTCACATTTGGACCACTTGGAATATAAGACAACTTCGCCTTATCTACCACTTCAATATTACGAACATTCAAATTCTTCTGCATCCGATTAATGAATGTACTTACTGTACTATTCGCAATATCTTTAGAAAGTTTAGGATCTGTAGTAGTAGCCGTAATTGTGATAATTTCAGTATTTGTTTCATTTGAAACAGTAAGTGCATCCTTTACATTTTTAGCACTCTCCAAACCAACATCCTTAGCAACTTCTGACATAATGTTATTCTGTGTCAATAAATTCACAACATTGGTAACCAATTTACTATTCGCCATCTGTGAGTTATAATCCAAAGAACCACTCTCACTAATCTGTGGTGTTAAATAAATCGATGTTGAAGCTGTATAAGTAGGTGTAATCAATAGCTTCGTTCCAAAAAAACCACCAACACCAAATAATATACACAAAACAATAACTAATTTAATATGTTTTAATATAGCACGAAATAATTCTAATAAATCAATTTCTTCCATTTCACGCACATCTGCACGTTCCACTCTATCATTAACCATAATTTCCTCCCAACATTTGAAACTTTGAAATAAGATAAATAATATTTCAACGCATTTATAACTATACCATAAAATTTTATGTTTTTTTAATCAATTTTTCATTAATGTGTAAACAAATGTTAAATATTTTCAAATATAAAATACTATACTTTGTGATTATAATTATAAAATCA
>UMHM01097929.1_pt1 | contig 15128 bp, 14 predicted proteins | sample 1965501 | NCBI WGS metagenome assembly UMHM01 (sample SAMEA4836095, study PRJEB28245) | human gut metagenome | biome: gut microbiome; material: fecal sample | place: Denmark | collected 2008
GATCAAAGGGATCGTCCAGATCGATCAGGGACAGATAGTAGGGAGTGACCGCCATGCGCAGCTTGCCCAGGGTCTTGGCAATACCGGCTTCCTCGTCGGGAGTCAGGGTCATGTACTTCTTCAGATCTTCGATGGTTTCAGCGCGGTTGGCAACCTGCCAATGCCAGTCGTTCCACAGATTTTCAGGAACGTCAGCGAACAGACCATTGCGAGTTTTCATGTCGTTTCTCCTTAAAATTTCAGGATGGTTTTGAAGATTCGTGCTGAGGGCAGGGGGCGCAGCCCCCTGCCTCAGTGTCAGTTGCTATGGTAGTTTAGCAGTACTTCTCGTCGAACAGCTTGCGCAGCTTGGGGTTCTCGCGCAGGACGTTCAGGGTGATCTCGGCGTGGTTCTTGGTGTAGCCGTTGCCCACGATCATGGTGACGTCCTTGCCGATGCCCTCGGCGCCCAGGGCGGCCTTGGTGAAGGAGGTAGCCATGGAGAAGAAGTAGACCAGACCGTCATCACGGACGGGCAGGATAGCGGACATCTCGCAGGACTCGATGTTCACGCAGCAGATGGAGATATCGTACTCCTTGCCGTCGTTGACACCCAGAGCGGCTTCCATAACGTCCACGGGCTTGGTGCAGTCGGCAACGATCACGTCGGTGTAAACGCCCAGCTCCATCAGATCGGCAACCTGGGAGGCCTTGCGGACAACGCCCACGACCTTGCCCTTGGGGCCGACCTTCTTCATGGCCTCGTAGCCGCACAGAACGGCGGACTTGCCGTTGGCGCCCAGGATCAGAACGCTGTCACCCTCGTGAGGCAGCTTGCGGGCCTGAGCGGGAGCGCCGGCCACGTCCAGAGCGGCCAGGGCCAGAGGCTCGGACATATCCTCGGGCATCTTGCAGTACAGAGCGGACTCGAACAGGATGGCCTTGCCGATGATGTCGACGCGGTCGATATCCTTGTGGATGGACAGGATCTTCTCGATCTTCAGGGGGGTCATGGACAGGGACACCAGGGAGACGATCTTGTCGCCTTCCTTCAGGTCGAAGCCGGGCTTCTTCTTCAGGTCCTCGCCGATGTGAGCGACGACACCCTTGAACATACCGCCGGAACCGGTGACGGGGTTCTGCTGCTTGCCGCGCTCGGCCACGATGCCCATGATCATCTCGCCGATCTTCTGCTCGTCGCCGCCGCAGGCCTCGGAGATCTGGGTGAAGGAAGCGGAGTCGATGTTCAGGGAGGTGACATCGCACACGATCTCGTTGGAGTAGACCTTGGTCATGTCGTTGTCGATCTTCCATGCAGCCTGGGTCAGAACGCCCTTGGGCTCGATAACGCGGTGGGTACCGTACTTGTTGCCTTTCAGTTCAGCCATTGTAAATATCCTCCTAAAATTTTTGTTTGTGATGTATGGTGTATGATATTATGGTTTATATGATGTGGTTTTTATATGGTAAGGTGGTTTATATGGTGGTAAAAGATCTGAAATTACTTCAGGGGCTTCAGGCTCAGGATCTCGCGGGCCTCGGCGGGGGTAGCGATCTCGCGGCCCAGCTCCTTGGCCATGCGGACGACCTTGGCCACCAGCTCGCCGTTGGAGGCGGCCTTGTGACCCTTGCCCAGGTAGACGTTATCCTCGAAGCCCACGCGGACGTTGCCGCCCATGGCGATGCCGGCGGCGGCCATAGTCCATGCGGACTTGCCAACACCGGTGACGGTCCAGGTGGAGCCGGCGGGGATCTGGCTCACCAGGTGGCACAGGTTGGGGATGGTGGCGGGGGTGCAGCCGTTGACGCCCAGCACGAAATTGAACTGCATGGGATGGCCGGGCACCTCGCCCTTCTTGGCCATGGTCAGGATGGTGTCCAGGTGGCCGATCTCGAAGCACTCATACTCGGGCTTGATGTCGTTGGCCAGCATGCGCTTGCCGAAGGCACGCATGGTGGGCATGGTGTTGTCGAAGATCTCGTCGCCGAAGTTGCAGGTACCGCAGTCCAGGGTGGCCATCTCAGGGAACAGTTCGGTGGGCTGCAGACGCTCCTCGGGGCTCATGCCGGTGGCGCCGCCGGTGGAGGGAATCATAATGACATCGGGCAGCTCCTTGCGGATGGCGTCCATCACCACGCGGAAACGCTCGCGATCCTGGGTGGGGGTGCCATCGTCCTCGCGGACATGGATGTGCAGGATGGCGGCGCCGGCCTCGTAAGCGGACTTGGCCTCGCGCACCATCTCCTCGACGGTGTAGGGAACGGCGGGGTTGGAAGCTTTGGTGACTTCAGCGCCGCAGATAGCGGCAGTAATGATCAGCTTTTCCATTTCCGTACTCCCTTACTTCTTGATTTCCTTGCGCTGGCAATCCTTGGGGGTGACGCAGGTGCCGTGAGCGCGGCAGACCACGATGGGCTCGGCCAGCACATCGGCGGCGGAAGCGCTGATGTCGGGGCGGGAGACGATGACCTTGCGGGCCTCGAACTTCATGGTGCGGGAGGTGTTGCCGATCTTCTCGATCTCGCCGTAGGCCTCGATGTAGTCGCCAGCGTACACGGGAGCCAGGAACTCCACGTTGTCATACGCGCAGAACAGGCCCTCGTCACCGTCGCAGGCGATCAGCAGCTCGGTGGCCACGTCGCCGAACAGGTGCACCATGTGGGCGCCGTCCACCAGGTTGCCGCCGTAGTGGGCGTCCTTCGCGCTCATACGCAGGCGAAGCATAGAAGTGATCTTTTCCATAGATGTTTCCTCCTTCAAAATGATTCTTTTCTTACGTCTTGTTCGTATTCCTCATTCAGCTGGCCGGGAACTCTCTTTTTTCTTATACCAGAAAAGAACAAAGAGCCTGTGGGCAAAGACGTTCCAGATGGGCTGGCAAGTATTTTTTCTCCAGGCAAGATGGAAAGCGCAGGGAATACTTTGTGTATTTCCGAGCATTTCCATGAAGCATGGGGGAAAAAGACGCCGCCAGACTCCGGAGTTGGCTTTGACCGCAAGCTCTATAGCAAAAGAGCGCTGTCGGTCAAGCGTTTTGACCAATAGCGCTCCATGTCGATAAGATCAACATGACAGCAACACCGTTTACGCGGCGCTGCCAAGGAAACAGAGTGGGCACACTGCTTCCTTTCGGCGAAAGACCCCTTCCCGTCCGGCCATCCAGGCCGCCCGCTCCGCTGCCGGACAGTACCCTGTCTCTCGCGCCTCTATTGACTGATATTCGGAATATTACCAGTGTCAATTATGACAGGTATTGCAAGACTTGTCAAGTGGGTTTGTGATACAAATAACAAACTTATTTTTTGTGCAACTTTCCAAGTGTTTGGCAAAAAATTTCGCTCCGGGAAACCGGAGCAATAAAATTTGCTCCAAATGGGCATCGCCCATTTGGAGCAAGCAGGCTCTCGCTGCGACCCGCGCCTTTTCTACTGGAGTGCTACAAAAATTAAGACGAATACTACGGCGGCATAGCCGCCGAGATCGGATGCTAAAAATATGCCACCGGCATATTTTCTTAACGCACCGACGCGGCGAAAAACGATTCCAATCGTTCGCCGCCATGGCGGGCGGCGAATTCTGCGAAGCTTTTTCCAGGCCCGGAAACCTTAATAGTTCTCCTCGATCAACCGCATGATCTCCGGTTTCAGCGAAAGCATGCGGCAGATGTTCAGGGCGTCCCGCGGACAGTCGGAGCGGCCCTCCACCCGGTACAGGCCGTAGTTCATATGGCGGGCGATGACCGCCACGCCGTCCTCGCTGGTGACGGCCAGCTCACGGCGGATCGCGTCGGGATCCACATCCCGCAGGCCGATGATCTGATAGTGGTCGTTGGCGCACTCGGCCACCTTGTCGTAGTGGGTGGTCAGCAGGGAGATGGCGTTGACGCCGTTGAGGTACTTGGTGACCGCCTGGACGATGACCGCGCCCTCGTCGGGGTTGGTGCCTCGGGCGAACTCGTCCAGCAGGAACAGGGAGTAGCCCTGCTCCACCTCGGCCAGAGCCTTCTGGAACTGGACGATCTCGGAGCCGAAGCCGCTGAGGCCGGACTGGATGGACTGCAGGTCATCAAACAGCATCTTCACGCTGTGGAACAGGGGCATCTTTGCGGATTTGGCGCACACCAGGAAGCCCGCCTGCAGCAGCAGGGCGTTCAGGGCCACGGTCTTCATGGCCACGGACTTGCCGCCCATGTTGGCGCCGGTGATGACGGTGGCGCCCCGGTCCAGGGCGATGGACACGGGGACGAAGGCTCTCCCCTGCTCGGCCAGCAGATCCACCAGCTCCGGGTTCACCATGTCCTCCAGCACCAGCTCACCGTCGGTGATCTGGGGCAGGACGCCGCCGTAGCGGACGGCGAACAGGGCCTTCTGCACCATGAAGTCCAGGCGGCCCAGGGTCTCGGCGTCGGTCAGCAGGCCGTCCACCATGGGGGCAAGCTGGGCGCCCATGGTGCGGCGCACCTTCATCTCCTCGCTCTCCTCCTCGGCGCAGATGCGGGTGCGCTGCAGGCGCAGGTCGTCCTTCTCGGCGTCGGTCTGGGCGTGGAACAGCCGCTCCTCGATGTCCTTCTTGGCGGTGCGGATCTCCTTCAGCTTCTGGGTGGCGCTGTCGGGGATGTAGAAGCCGCGGCTGCCGGTGTGGTTGGGGTCCAGGATATCCAGCGCGGCGGCGGGATCGTGGAGCGCCGCGTCCTTCAGATGGGCGGTGTCGTTGATGGTGTCCAGCAGGGGGCGGATATCCCGCAGCCGCTGGAGATAGCCCTTGATCTCGAACAGCTCCACATGATCCGGCACCTCGCCGTTCTGGCAGCGGCGCAGGGAGTTGCGGATGTCCTTGATCTGGCACAGCAGGGTCATCAGGCGGGTGAAGGTGTCCTTCAATTCCTCGTTATGGGCGGCCAGGGCCTGGACGTTATACAGCTCCGTCTCCAGGGCCGAGCGCTCATCGGGGGCATAGAACCGCAGGCGGCGGATGCGCTCCAGCCCGAAGGGGGAGCAGCCGTGCAGCGTCTCCAGGGCGTATTGCAGGCCGATCTTGACCTTTTCATCGAAAGATACGGTGATCATTGTAATTCCTCCTTCACGTTGATGACCGGGGCGTCCACGGCGGCGGTCATGGCGGCCATAAAGGCGTCCTTGTCGAAGCGCCAGCCGTAGGCCGAGACGGGGTTGATGGTGACGCACAGGGTGCGGGCGGCCTCCTCCGTTTCCAGCGTGACGCTGCGGGTGGCCAGCTTGTCCAGGGTGTCGGGCTTCAGCAGCACCTTGCTGGGATCCTTCACCACCAGGCGTCCGTTGCGCAGCACCCCGCTGCGCAGCAGCGGCAGCACCATGCTGTCGGTCAGCGCGCCGGTGATCAAGGCCGCGCCGTTTTCCCGCCAGCACTTTTCAAGGCCCTCGGCCGCCTCCGGCGGCAGGGTCTCCGCCTTGGGCAGGTTCATCAGGTGATAGATGTGGGCGGTGTCGGCCACCACCTTGTCCATATTCATGTCGTAGCTGGCGCCGGTGCAGAGGATGACGCCCTCCGCCACGGCCCGGGCGCCCAGACTCTTGCGGCCCAGGGCGCCGTCGATGATGGAGATATCCGCCCCCAGGTCAAAGAACTCCCGGGACACGGTCTTGAGCTGGGTGGTGATGGAGGGCCCGGCCAACTGGACGTATCCGGCGCTGCGGGCCCGGACGATGACCACCTCGCCCAGAGGCGTGGGGATGCCGGTGGTCATCAGGATCTCCTTGGTGATGTCCCCCAGCCGCAGCATGTCCTGCGCCGTGGCGATGAGGGTGCCCTCCCGGACGAAGATGCCGGGCTTTTCCGTACCGGTGACCACATCGGTGGATTCGCCGTCCCGGCCGATGGAGGTCAGGCCCAGGACACCCTGCAGCCTCCCCTGCTCCAGCAGCCAGTTGAGCATGGTGGTCTTTCCGGCGTTTTTGCACATGCCCACGATGGACATGGTTTTCACGCTGTGAAGCTGCCGCAAAAGCTGTTCTTTCATATCTGCGCTCCTTCGGAGTAGTCATATAGTCATTCAACAGATGATTATACCTGATATCACCGGAAAAAGAAACCCCCAATTTTGATTTGATTTTTTGAATTGTTTCCTGTCAGTCGGTTGACAGCAGTGGTATAATAAGGAAAATTCCCGTAAAGGAGACCGCCGCCATGGAGATCACCCGCGCCTACGTCAAAAGCATCCTGCCCCACCGGGACCCGGAGGGCCACAAGGGCACCTTCGGCAAGGTGTACTGCCTGTGCGGCGCGGTGGGCTACACCGGCGCGCCGGTGCTGGCAGCCTCCGCCGCCGTCCGCAGCGGCAGCGGCCTGGTGTATCTGGGGGTGCCGGAGGACATCTGGCCCATCGTGGCGGTGAAATGCCACAGCGCCATGCCCTCTCCCCTGCCGTCCCAACAGGGTAAGCTGGCCCTGGCGGCGGAGGACGCCATCCGGCAGCGGATTGCCGGGTGCGACGCGGTGCTGATCGGCTGCGGCATGGGCCGCAGCGACGAGAGCGACGCCCTGACCCGGCGGCTCACCGACACGGACAAGCCCCTGGTGCTGGACGCCGACGGCATAAACGCCTTCGAGACGCATATACCTGACATCAGGGGCCGCCGGGACAAGGTGACGGTGATGACGCCCCACGAGGGGGAGTTCTTCCGCGCCGGCGGCGACCTGAGCCGGGGCCGGGAGAGCGGCGCACGGGCCTATGCCGCCCACTGGGGCGTGTACCTGATCCTGAAGGGCCACCGCACCATTGTGGCGGCGCCGGATGGCCGTCTGGCGGTGAACACCACCGGCAACAGCGGTATGGCCAAGGGCGGCAGCGGCGACATCCTCTCCGGCATGGTGGTGAGCCTGCTGGGCCAAGGGATGGAGCCCTTCGACGCCTGCTGCGCCGCCGTGTACTGCCACGGTCTGGCGGGTGACATGGCGGCGGCGGAGCTGGGGGAACGGGGCATGTCCCCCGCCGACCTGCTGGCCCGGCTGCCCTACGCCTATAAAGAGATCGAGCAGGGATAAAGGGAATGCCTTCCGAGATCACATTTTCGGAGGGAGAATCACATGAAACGCATGCTGATCCTGCCGCTGTGCCTGCTGCTTCTGTGCGGCGGCTGCGGCAAAAAGAGCGGCGCGGCGGCGGATATCCAGGCCCAGTACAGCCGTATCGGTACCGCGCAGATGGAGGCGGAGGTCACGTTCCACACCCCGCAGGAGAACCGGAGCTTCACCCTGCAGTGCACCTTTACGCCGGAGTGCTCCACCGTGACCGTCACCGCGCCGGAGACGGTGGCGGGGGTATCGGCCACGGTGTCCGGCGACGAGCTGACCATCGCCTATGACGGGGCGGTGCTGTCGGCGGGCAGCGTGGGACGGTTCGGGCCGGTCAACGCCCTTCCCCTTCTGCTGCGCGCCATCGGCAGCGGCTATCTGCTGGAGGAGAGCCGGGAGACGCTGGAGGACACGGACTGCTGCCGCCTGACGCTGGACACCACTGCCGGGGATACGCCGCTGACATGCACGGCGTGGCTGGACGCGGAGACGCTGCTGCCCCGGTACGCGGAGTTTTCCGCTGACGGCGCGGTGGTGGTATCGGCGAAGCTGCTGGCCTTTTCCTGCACACTGAACGAACCGGAGAATTGACCCTACCAACCGATGGTACAAGGAGGAAATACAGATGGAATCCACATTACGGAGAACCTGGGCCGAGATCGACCTTGACGCGCTGGCCCACAACTATAAGGCCCTGCGGGCCCACGTGGGCCCCGGCGTGAAGTTTCTGGGGGTGGTGAAGGCCGACGGCTACGGCCACGGCGCCGTGCAGATAGCGCGGACGCTGGAGGGGCTGGGCGCCGACTATCTGGCGGTGTCCAGCATCGACGAGGCCATGGAGCTGCGCCACAACGGCATCGCCATGCCCATCCTGATCCTGGGCCACACGCCCCGTGAGCAGGTGAAGAACCTGATCGGCCTGCACATCACCCAGGCGGTGACCTGCGCCGCCAAGGCGGAGGAGTACAGCGCCGAGGCTGTCAAGTGCGGCGGCACGCTGAAGGTACACATCAAGGTGGACACCGGCATGTCCCGGCTGGGCTATCTCTGCGACGGCGACATGTTCGACACCGGCGTGGAGGGCATCTGCCACGCCTGCCGCCTGCCGGGACTGGAGGCGGAGGGCATCTTCACCCACTTCGCCGTGGCCGACGAGCCGGACGCGGACAGCCGCGCCTACACCCTGGCGCAGTTCGACCTGTTCCGCCGGGTCATCGCCGCCGCGGAGCAGCGGCTGGGCAGGCCCTTCGCCATCCGGCACTGCGCCAACTCCGGCGGCGTGGCCGCGTATCCGGAGACGTATCTGGACATGGTGCGGCCCGGCATCCTGCTGTACGGCTGCACCCCGGCGGCAAAGGAACTGGGCCTTGTGCCGGTGATGACCCTGAAAACCACCGTCAGCACCATCAAGACCTACGCCCCCGGCGTGGACATCAGCTACGGGCGGCTGTACACCACCACCCGCACCACCCGCATGGGCGTGGTGCCCTACGGCTATGCCGACGGGTTCTTCCGGGTGCTGTCGGGCCGCTGCGCCATGATGACGGCGGACGGCCCCGCGCCCCAACGGGGCAGGATCTGCATGGATATGTCCATGATCGACCTGACTGACCTGCCCGGCGTGCAGGTGGGCGACGAGGTGGAGATCTTCGGCCGCCGCGCCAGTGTGGACGATCTGGCGGCGCTGGCGGGCACCGTCTCCTATGAGCTGACCTGCGCCGTCAGCAAGCGGGTGCCCCGCGTGTACCTCCAGGGCGGCAAGGTGGTGGAGAAGGAGCTTCTCCTGCGGATGTAAAAAATGATCATGCCGCGCAGCGGCATACCGCATCTTTTCACTCTTCACTCTTCACTTTTATCTCTTCACTGAAAAATATCCCCGCATCCGATGGATGTGGGGATATTTTTCATACCAGCCGAGCCTGGGGCAGGCCGAAGCTGACGGCGATGGCGGCGTCCACACGCTCCATCACATCGCTGTCCACCTGGCCCATCCGCTGGCGCAGGCGCTGCTTATCCAGCGTGCGCACCTGCTCCAGCAGGATCACCGACTCCTTGGGCAGGCCGTAGCGCATGGCCTGCAGCTCGATATGGGTGGGCAGCTTGGCCTTGCCCATCTGCGAGGTGATGGCCGCCGCGATCACCGTGGGGCTGTGGCGGTTGCCCGTGTCGTTCTGCACGATCAGCACCGGCCGGACGCCGCCCTGCTCGCTGCCCACCACGGGGCTCAGGTCGGCGTAATAGATCTCTCCGCGCTTGACAGTTGTATCCACAAAGTTCACACTCCGTATCGTTTCGTGGCCGCCTGGCGGCAGCCCCGGGAAATTACCCAATGGGTATCAGGTCATATCCATTGTCCCCGGCGCGCCGCCGGTTTATACACCCGTCCGCCATCTGCCGGGGCCGGGCTATCCCATCCTATGCCCGTCCCGGGCGGCGGGTACCGGTTTTCTCTCCAGAATACGCGAAAAAAGCGAAAAAAGGACTACCACATCTTGTCGGTGTATGCTATAATAGTTATGTATATTGTGTGCAAAATCGCTCTGGCGGCATGATCCGCCGGAAGGACAGGAGGACAAAGAGAGATGAAATGCCCCTATTGCGGATATAAAGAGAGCAAGGTGGTAGACTCCCGCCCCGCCGACGAGGGCAGCAGCATCCGCCGCCGCCGGGAATGTCTCAAGTGCGAAAAGCGCTTCACCACCTATGAGACGGTGGAGAGCCTGCCCATGGTGGTCATCAAGAAGGACGGCAGCCGCCAGAGCTTTGACCGCAGCAAGGTGCTGCGGGGCATCCAGCGCTCCTGCGAAAAGCGGCCCGTCCCCGTGGCGGACATGGAGCGCATGGCCCTGGAGATCGAGCAGGAGCTGCAGAACTCCCTGGAGCGGGAGACCAGCACCGAGGTCATCGGCGAAAAGGTCATGGAGAAGCTGAAGGCCGCCGACGAGGTGGCCTACGTCCGCTTCGCCAGCGTGTACCGCCAGTTCAAGGACATCAACACCTTCATGTCGGAGCTGAACAAGCTGCTGAACGAAAAGTAAGCGAGCGCTTTACCACTTCGTAGGGGCCGATATCGCATCGCACCATCGTACACCGTGCGTAGGGGCCGATGCCTACATCGGCCCGCACGATAACAGGCGGCACCTTCGATAACCATCCGTAGGGGCCGGCGTCCTCGACGGCCCGCACGACAAACGTAAAATTTTCCGGTAAACCGGCGGGGCGTCGAGGACGCCGCCCCCTACAAACGATGCCAAGATAGCCGAGCACCATAGGCGGGGCGATGTGGGCATCGGCCCCTACGGATTTCTATCTGCGGTTCGCCATCTACAACACATTCTTGATACTCAACTGCTCCAGCTCTGCCAGGCGGTCGAATTGCAGCGTGAGCTGCACCGCCGCGTCGGCGAGGGCATCCCCATCCCGGCTGTCCACATACAGTGCGCACTGGTGCAGCAGGGTGTCCGCCTCGTTGATCTCCTCGTGCTGCAGGGTGATGTGGAGATAGCCCTGCTTCCGCTGCCAGTCGGACCGGAGGGCAGCCATCTCCCCTGCCGCGGCGTCCCAGTCGCCGCTCTCGGCGGCGGCGGTGACGGCATCCAGCCGCGCCGTCCAGTCACGGCACCGGGCGGTGAGATAGGCGCTGTTGGCAAGGCCCGCGGCCATCAGCAGCACCAGGGTGACAATGGCGATCCGGAGTGCCTTCATCGCGCCGCCTCCTTTTTGGCCAGCACCACGCTGCCGCCCCGGTCCACCGTCATCAGGAACACGTCCTGCACCCGGTGTACCCGGTGGGCCTTCAGCTGCTTCTGCAGCCACTTGTCGTCCAGCCCCATCTTCCGGAGATTGCTGCCCATCAGGCGACCGTTGTCGATGAGGATCACCGGCAGGAACACGTCGTCGGCCACCTGCATGCCCATCTGCCGGGGCGTGACGGGCTGCGCGTCGGCGCGCAGCAGCACGCTCAACTGGCCGCTGGTCTCCAGCACGGCGTACTTCACGTCCGCCAGGGACGACACCCCCTGCACCCGCAGCTCCTCCAGGACCTCGTCCAGCGTCAGGCGGCTGCGCTTCATGGCCGACTGCTGCAAAATCCCGTCCCGGACGATCAGCGTGGGCTCACCGCAGATGAGGGAGCGAAAGCGGATGCTCAGCAGGCTGACGCCGCTGAGCAGGGTGCTGAGGGCCAGCAGCGTGGCGATGGGGACGATGCCCTGCAGAAGGGGCAGGCCGAAGTCCTGCATGGGCACGGAGGCCAGGTCGCTGAGCAGCATCATCAGGACAAATTCGATGGGCTCCAACTGGCCGATCTGCCGCTTGCCGGTCAATCGCAGACCCAGGATCAGCAGGGCATACAGCAGCACCGTGCGAAAAAACGCGGTGATCATCACATATCAACTCCTTTTTCATGGAGTATGGACGGTTTTTCAAAAAATATTGCCCAACGCGATAAAACCGGTCACATCCGTGGCCGATTTTATATATTTATGAATACGGGACGCTTCCACCGTCCCCAGCGCAGAGGAAAGGAGGACTTTCGGAATTACAACCGACACAAAGCGCCATGCGCCCGCCCAAAGAGGCGGGACGACGAGGAGGAGAGAGTATCGAAGCATTCGGCGGGTGCTCTCCCGTACCGCCTTCGGGTACGTCAGGCCGCGGACAAATATGCGGGCGACCGCAAAACAAAGCCGCTGCCGCCGGAGAAGAAAATGACAGATGACTGCGCGTTTGTCCTTTTGATAGTTGCAATCGAGATTGTATCAGGAGGTACGACATTATGTGTGGAATCGTAGGATATGTAGGCACGCAGCAGGCCGCGCCGCTGCTGCTGGAGGGGCTGCGCCGCCTGGAGTACCGGGGCTATGACTCCGCCGGTATGGCGGTGCGGGGCCCGGAGGGACTGATGGTCCAGAAGGCCAAGGGCCGCCTGCAGGCGCTGGCCGACCTGACCCGTGAGGGCAAGGCCATGCCCGGCACCATCGGCATCGGCCACACCCGCTGGGCCACCCACGGCGAACCCAACGACGTGAACGCCCATCCCCAGGTGAGCCAGAGCGGCACCTTCGCCGTGGTACATAACGGCATTATCGAGAATTACGCGGAGCTGAAAAACAGCCTGCTGAAAAAGGGCTATACCTTCCGTTCCGAGACGGACACCGAGGTGGTGGCCCAGCTGCTGGACTGGTACTACCGGGAGAGCCGCGACGTGTTCGAGGCCGTCACCAGCATGCTGTCGGCGGTGGACGGCACCTATGCCCTGGGCATCCTGTGCGCCGACACGCCGGACCGGCTCATCGCCGCCCGAAAGGACGCGCCGCTGCTGCTGGGCTACGGCGAGGGGGAGAACTTCATCGCCTCGGACGTGACGGCGCTGCTGCGGCACACCCGCAACGTGGTGTACATGGACGACGGCGAGCTGGCCGTGGTGTCCGCGGGCGGCATCCGCATCTATGACGAGCGCCGCCGCCCGGTGGAAAAGGAGCGCCACTACATCGACTGGGACGTGGACGCGGCGGAAAAGGGCGGCTATGACCACTTCATGCTGAAAGAAATTTTTGAGCAGCCCACCGCCATCGCCAAGGCCATCACCGGCCGCATCCAGGAGGGGAAGGTCGTCCTCAGCGACCTGGCCATGACCGACCGGGAGATCCGCGACATCGGCCGCATCTGCATCGTGGCCTGCGGCTCCAGCTACCATGTGGGCATGGTGGGCAAGTACAATCTGGAGCGGATGCTGCGCCGCCCGGTGGAGGTGTGTCTGGCCTCCGAATTCCGGTACAGCGACCCCATCATCGGCCCCGGCGATCTGGTGATCGTCATCAGCCAGTCCGGCGAGACGCTGGACTCCATGGCCGCACTGCGTGAGGCCAAGAAGAGGGGTGCCCGCATCCTGTCCATCGTCAACGTGGTGGGCTCCTCCATCGCCCGGGAGTCCGACGACGTGCTCTATACCTGGGCCGGGCCGGAGATCGCCGTGGCCACCACCAAGGCGTACAGCACCCAGATGGTGGTGCTGAACCTGCTGGGCCTCTATTTCGGCGACATCATGGGCACCATTGACCTGGAGACCTATACCGCCATGGTGCAGGGGATCCAGGCGCTGCCCAAGCAGATGGAGGAGATCCTAGCCGACACCGGCGCTGTCCGGGCGGCGGCCAAGGCCCTGGCCGGGCATGACCAGGTGTTCTTCATCGGGCGGAATCTGGACTACGCCCTGTCGCTGGAGGGCAGCCTGAAGCTGAAGGAGATCTCCTATATCCACTCCGAGGCATATGCCTCCGGTGAGCTGAAGCACGGCACCATCTCCCTCATCGAGGAGGGCACGCCGGTGATCGCCGCCGCCACCTACATGCCCCTGTTCGACAAGGCCATGAGCAACGTGGTGGAGGTGCAGGCCCGGGGCGCCAACGTGCTGGCCCTGACCACCGTCGCCGGAACGGAGCGGATGCACAGCCGGGTGGAGAACGTGCTGACCGTGCCGGAGACGGAGGCTATGCTGCTGCCCCAGCTGGGCGTGGTGCCCCTGCAGCTTCTGGCCTACTACATCGCCCTGGAGCGCGGCTGCGACATCGACAAGCCCCGCAACCTGGCCAAGAGCGTCACCGTGGAGTAAAGGTATATCGTCCAAAGGGAGGGGCAAAGCCCCTCCCCTTTTTATACCCGCCCCGCCGCAAATCAGCACCATCGGGACGGGATTCTGCCCCGCCCGCTCTATGCCGCGTGATTGCCCGCTGGCGCTATACACGGCGGCATGTGGTCATGCCGCCCTACGGAATTCTATCACCAACCGCTTCGTAGGGCGGGTCGGGGCGGCTATGCCGCCGCAGCATCCATCCGGCTTCGCTGGTACCATTTCACCCCGCCCCTACGGTGGTGCAGAGATGTATCGGTGGGCGGGGTAGAAACCCGCCCCTACGCACATTCAACGTATATTACCCGGCAAACGGCGGGGCGCCGGGGAACGTACCGGGTTCCCGCAAACAAAAAACCGTCCCGATTTATCGGGACGGTTTTTGCTATGTATGATGTTTTTCAGCCCTTCACCGTGCCGTCGGCGTTGAACACGGGCAGCTTCTCCAGGAACATGATGTCCTTGCGGTCTGCCGCGCCGCCCTCGGCCAGCACGGCGATCTTGGCCACCACCTCGCCGCCGGCCTTGTGCACCAGGGCCTCCATGGCCTTCAGGCTGCCGCCGGTGGAGATCACGTCGTCCATGATGACGATCTTCTTTCCCTTGATCAGCTCCGCGTCGTCGCTGCCCAGATACAGCATCTGCTGGGCCAGGGTGGTGATGGACTGATCCGCCACGGAAATGGGGTTGGGCATATAGACCTTGGGGCCCTTCCGGGCGATGAAGTACTTCTTAGCGCCGCTCTGGCGTGCCATCTCGTGGATGAGGGGGATGGACTTGGCCTCGGCGGTGAACAGATAGTCGTATTCGATGGCCTCCAGCCGCTTCAGCATTTCGGCGGCGGCGGCCACGGTGACCTCGGCGTCGCCGAAGCAGATGAACGCGCCGATATACAGATCGTCCGTCACCTTGCAGATGGGCAGATCGCGCTTACAACCGGCGATGGTCATGGTATATGTCATTGTCATAATCTCCTTTTCCCTGAATCGGTCGACTTGGCTTCCAGCCAACATCTTATTATAAGGTATTGGCGAAAAATGTCAAGATGCCATAAGCAAAAACCACCCTCTGAACGGCAAAAAACACAGGGGCGTGTTGCACTTTAAATGATGAAACGACATTTTGCACAAATTTTCCTCTTGAATTTTTACTATCGTTCACCGGAGAATTCGTCCGTTTCCTCTTGAGAAATCCCGGAATCCGTGTTATCATCAAAGGCGATGGAATAGGGTCCGTCAAACGTTCCCCAAAACACTGAGGAATAAAATTTGAGGAGGCAAATTATTATGAATGCTTATCTGGCAAGCGTGCTGGAAAACGTCAAGACCAAGCACGGCAATGAGCCCGAGTTCGTCCAGACCGTCGAGGAAGTCCTGTCCTCTCTGGAGCCTGTGATCGAGAAGCACCCCGAGTATGAGAAGGTCGATCTGCTGGGCCGCATGGTCGAGCCTGAGCGTATGTTCACCT
>UMHM01033221.1_pt1 | contig 15125 bp, 13 predicted proteins | sample 1965501 | NCBI WGS metagenome assembly UMHM01 (sample SAMEA4836095, study PRJEB28245) | human gut metagenome | biome: gut microbiome; material: fecal sample | place: Denmark | collected 2008
AATAGGAAAAGTAATAACAGAAGTTAAATTTGATTTTATATTAAATTCTAAATATATTTCAGTAGCTAGATTTAGAGCTATAACAGTATGTGATAAACAAGAAATAGAGATAATGGCATATGACGAAATGGCAGATTATGTTTATGCAAATTTGAAACACGAAGATGTTGTTATGATAAACGGATATTTAGAATATGATAAAGTGATTTTAGAAGATATACAAATTTTGCTATAATTTCAAGCGTTTTTCGGTATTCATATTAAAAATCATTATCTAGTAACTTAAAATTTAATAAAATAACACTAAACTCTTGATTTTGTTGGAAAAATATGCTATTATATATAAGGTACCGTTTAAAGGTATCAATATACCTTTTACTTAGTTTTAGGGGATAACACTCCAAACTAAAACTCAGCTTAAGGCAAATAAAATATAGGAGGAAAATAAAATGACAAAGGAAAGAAAACAAGAAATCATTGAAACTTATAAAAGAGATGAAAAAGATACTGGTTCTCCAGAAGTTCAAATAGCTCTTTTAACAGAAAGAATCAATGAATTAACAGCTCATTTAAAAGTTCATATGAAAGATAATCATTCAAGAAGAGGACTTTTAAAAATGGTAGGTGCAAGAAGAAACTTACTTAACTACTTAGCTAAAAAAGATGTTCAAAGATATAGAGACATCGTTGAAAAATTAGGATTAAGAAAATAATTTACAATTTGGACGTTTTGCTTTCATGCCAAACGTCCAAATTTGCGAATATTATCTTAGTTAAAAAGGAAAAATATTAAGGTATTAAAAGCAATAAAAATTAGAAAGTAGCTTGTATCATGTACTACTAAATATAGTATATAATAGAGGTTACGCTAATTTTCATATTGCTTATAATATAAATAAAATAAAAAGGAGAAAAATTTATGTTTAAAAAATACGAAACACAATTAGCAGGAAGAACTTTATCAATTGAAACAGGAAAAATTGCAGAACTTGCAAACGGAAACGTAGTAGTACGTTATGGAGAGACAGTTGTTATGGTGAACGTAACAGCAGCAAAAGAACCAAAAGAGGGAATAGACTTTTTCCCACTATCAGTAGATTATGAAGAAAAACTATATGCAGTAGGTAAAATCCCAGGAGGATTTACAAAAAGAGAAGGAAAACCAGCAGATAAAGCTATATTAACATCAAGAGCAATTGACAGACCTTTAAGACCATTATTCCCAAAAGATTTTAGAAATGATACATGTGTTGTAGCAACTGTATTATCAGTAGATCCAGACAATAGTCCAGAAGTATGTGCTATGATCGGTGCATCAGCTGCACTTTCTATATCAGACATTCCATTTGGAGGTCCTACAGCAGCAGTAGCAGTTGGATATGTTGATGACCAAATAGTTATAAACCCAACATTAGCACAAAGAGAAAAAAGCAGATTAACATTAACAGTAGCAGGAACACTTGAAAAAATCACTATGATAGAAGCTGGCGCTGACGAAATACCAAATGATACAATGCTTGAAGCAATTAAAACAGCACATGAAGAAATTAAGAAAATATGTAACTTTATTTCTGACATCAAAGCAGAAATAGGAAAACCAAAATTTGAATACAAATCATTTGCTACAGATCCAGAAGTATATAACGAAATAGTAGCAAACTTCAAAGACAGAATGTATCAAGACGTACAAGCTACAGACAAAACTGTAAGAGATGCAAACATTGAAAAAATCACAGAAGATATTACAGCATATTTTGTAGAAAAGTACGGAGAAGAAGCTACAGAAAAAAAGAAAACAGATATTGCAGACAGCGTACATGACTTAGAAAAAGCCTGTGTAAGAGAAATGATTCTAGAAGAACATAAACGTCCAGATGGAAGAAAAATAGACGAAATAAGACCACTTTCATGTGAAGTAGGTGTACTTCCAAGAGTACATGGTAGTGCAATATTTACAAGAGGACAAACTCAAGTAATGTCTATAGTAACATTAGGAACAAATAGTGAAGCACAAGAATTAGACGGTTTAGATGAAGAAACAACAAAAAGATATATGCATCAATATAACTTCCCAGCATATAGTGTTGGTGAAGCAAGAACATCAAGAGGACCAGGCAGAAGAGAAATTGGACATGGTGCTTTAGCAGAAAAAGCATTAGTACCAGTTATTCCGTCAGAAGAAGAATTCCCTTATGCTATAAGAGTTGTATCAGAAGTATTATCTTCAAATGGTTCAACATCACAAGCAAGTATTTGTGGAAGCACATTAGCATTGATGGATGCAGGTGTCCCAATTAAAAAGCCGGTAGCAGGTATTTCAACAGGATTAGTTACAGACAAGAATGATCCAAGCAGATACATTATGCTTACAGATATTCAAGGAATTGAAGACTTCTTTGGAGATATGGATTTCAAAGTTGGTGGAACAAAAGATGGAATTACTGCTATACAAGTTGACATTAAAATAGATGGACTAACATATGATATAATTAAGGAAGCTTTCGAAAGAACAAAAGTTGCAAGAGATTATATCTTAGATAATATAATGTTACCAGTTATAAGCGAACCAAGAAAAGAAGTTTCTAAATATGCACCAAAAATCATGATGGCAAACATATGCAAAGACAAAATAAAAGATGTTATCGGACCTGGTGGAAAAATGATTAACAAAATCATTGACGAGACAGGAGTTAAAATTGATATAAATGATGACGGAAAAGTATGCGTATATGCTAATGACTCAGAAAGTGGTAAAAAAGCTATGGATATGATTTTAGATATAGCTAAAATTATTGAAGTTGGTGGAATTTATGATGGAAAAGTAACAAGAATTATGCCATTCGGAGCATTTGTTGATATTGGTGGTGGAAATGAGGGTCTATTACACATTTCTAAAATATCAAGCAAAAGAGTAGAAAAAGTTGAAGATGTTTTAAGTGTTGGAGACGAAGTAACAGTTAAAGTTTCTGAAATTGACAACCAAGGAAGAATTAATTTAAACATGAAAGACTTAGAAGCAGGAAATACCGAAGAAAAAGAATAAATATTAAGATTTAATTAAAATGGTTGAATTATTTTAATGACATGTATATAATAAGTCTAGAAATTAAGAAAAGGAGAAAAACATGGAATACTTATATATTGTTCAACAGGCATTAGTATGGATTATAACAATATTTTGGTTTTACCAATTAGCAATTAGTGTATGTTCACTAGTAAAATTAAAAGATAAACCAATGCTTGTAAACAAAAATCATCGTTTTATGGCAATCATTCCAGCCCATAACGAAGAAAATGTAGTAACAGAATTAATAGAAAGTTTAAAAGCTCAAGACTATCCAAAAGAGTTATTAGACATATATGTAATTGCAGATAACTGTACAGATAGAACAGCAGACGTTGCGAGAGCAGCAGGAGCAATTGTATATGAAAGATTTGACCCAAGCAAAAAAACAAAAGGATATGCATTAAACTGGTTTTTGAGACAAAAAATTGATGAAAATGCACCATATGATGCATTCTGCATATTTGATGCAGATAATGTTGCAGACAAAAACTTTATCAAAAATATGAATAAAAAACTTTGTCAAGGTGAAGATGTAGTTCAAGGATACAGAGATATTAAAAATCCAACAGATAACTGGATAACAGCAGGATATGCAATATTCTATTGGACAATGAACCGTTTTTATCATTTAGCTAGATACAATGTAGGTCTTTCACCATTAATCAATGGTACAGGATTTATGGTTAAGTTTGATGTAGTAAAACCAGAAGGCTGGATTACAAAAACTCTAACTGAAGATATTGAGTTCTCACTAAAAAGAATAATTAAAGGTAAAAAATTAGGATGGGCAGTAGATGCAGTAGTTTATGATGAACAACCTTTAGGATTTAAACAAAGTTGGAAACAAAGAACAAGATGGACAGTTGGACATATGCAATGTATAAAAGAATATACAAAACCATTAGCGTTAGCAGTTAAAGAACACAAAACAATAATGAACTTTGATGGATTTTTATACATTATAGGAAGTATACCAATGTTTATACTTACACTTGTATTACTACTAATAAATGTTATTATGTACGCAGGAGATGGAATGACAAGCATGGACTTAGCTATGAATATATTAAGATATGTAATACCAACATTCCTATTACCAATTGGAACGGCAGTACTAATAATGTTATTAGATAAAAGACCTATCAAGCCAATGATTAAAGGACTATTATGCTATCCATTATTCTTAGGCTCATGGATCGCTATAAACTTTAAATGTTTATTCAAACGTGACACTACATGGGAAAAAATTGAACACGTTAGAAAAATTGCTATTCATGAAGTAGCAGAAACAGAAAAAGTTCAAAGTTAATAAATACGGCAAGAAAGGTTAAACTTTTCTTGCCGCTTTTTGAGTGACTTTGGAGATGGAGTCAAAACTCACCTTTTTGCATAAAAATTTAGACTAAGAAATAGTTTATAAAGTAGTAAAAGAGAGGTAAAACTATGGAAAAACAAAGGGAGAAAAATATGCTTAAAATTTTGATAATTATAATATTAATATTATGTGCACTTATTGGAATAATGATGTTGTCAATAAACTTTTATGTGGTAAATAAAACCAAAAGTAAAATAGTAACAGAAAAACAAGCAAAAGAGTTAGAAAATGTAGATTGCATTTTAGTATTAGGTGCAGGAATATGGGGAGATAAACCAAGTCCAATGCTAGAAGATAGACTATTACAAGGGATTGCACTATATAATAATCAAACTTCTTCAAAAATAATAATGAGTGGAGACCATGGAAAGGAAGAATATGACGAAGTAAATGTTATGAAAGATTTTGCAATTGAGAAAGGTGTAAAATCAGAAGATATATTCATGGATCATGCAGGTTTTTCTACTTATGATAGTGTATATCGTGCAAAAGAAATTTTTAAAGCTCAAAAAATAATAATTGTTACACAAAAATATCATTTACATAGAGCTTTATATGTAGCTGAAAAACTAGGAATAGAAGCATATGGAGTAGCGTCAGATCCAAGAGAGTATAGAGGACAAGTTGTAAGAGAATTAAGAGAAGTCTTAGCAAGAGATAAAGATTTCTTTAAATGTATAATTAAACCAGAACCAACTTACTTAGGAGACACAATACCAGTGAGTGGCAATGGAGATGCGACTAATGATAAAAAAAGTGACTTTTGATCCCGTCCCCAAAGTCACCTTTTTAGTGTAGACAATAAAATGTAAGAGTGATATAATTTGTGCCGAAGAGAAGGGATGAGATTAAAATGAAGAAAACAAAATATCTACATATTGCACTAATAATATTAGGGATAATATTTGTAACAATACCAGTATTCCATAATAATTTATGGTTTGACGAAAGCTATACAGTAGGAATAGTGAAAAGTAGTTTTGCAGATATATGGAGAATTGGAGGAAATGACGTACACCCAATTCTATATTATTGGATATTACATATAATTTACTTAATATTTGGAACAAATATATATGCATATAGAATAATGTCAGTAATTCCATTAGCAATACTTGGACTATTAGGATATACACATATACGAAAAGATTTTGGAGAAAAAGAAGGAATACTATTCTCATTTTTTACATTCTTTTTACCAATAAACTGCATATATGCAGGAGAACTTAGAATGTATACATGGGCAATGTTATTTGTGACATTGATGTCAATATATGCCTATAGAATATATAAAAATCCAAACACAAAAAATTGGATAATATTTGCCATATTTAGTTTGGCTTCAGCATATACACATTATTATGCTTTAGTAACAGCAGGAGTAGTAAATTTAATACTATTTATATATATATTAAAACAAGCAATAAAACAAAAACATTACACCAAGCAATTAAAATGCTTTACAATTTCAGCAATAGTACAAATAATATTATATATACCATGGATAACTTGCTTTTTAGCACAAACAAGCCATGTATCTAAAGGATTTTGGATCACTGGCCCTTCACTAGAATTATTTAAACAAATTTTTATATTCCAATTTGTGGGAAACTTGGATGCAAAATTCATAAGTGACATAGTAGCACTTATATTTGGTGGAATTATACTTGCGTATGTTATATATACAGCAATAAAAAGCAAAGAAAAAAGAGCTGGTAATTGGGCTATTATAGTATATTTATTAGTAATGCTAATAGCCTTAATCATCTCAATGAAAATGCCAATATTATATGCAAGATATTTCTTAGTTTTAACAGGACTATTTGTATTTTTTATATCATTCTTTATGGCAAAGGGAAAAAGCAAAATCATACCAATACTAATATGCATTACTACATTAGTAATAGCAGGAATAGTAAATGCCAATGTAATAAAAATGAACTATTTAGAAGCAAATACACAACCATTAGAATATATTAAACAGGACTTTAAAGATGGAGATATAATAGTTTGGGGCAATGAAGGTAGTGGATTTACTTTAGCTATGCAACTAGGAAACAATATGCCTACATACTTTTATGATGAGAGCTATTGGAATCAAGAAGCTGCATATGAGGCATTTGGAAAAAATATGACCACAATAAAAACACTAGAGCCATTGGATGATTATAAAGGAAGAATATGGATTATAAACTCTGAAACATATGCTATATATGACCAATTTGTACAAAGATATGGAGAAAATATTGAATTAATAAAACAAAAAATGTTTGAAGTAGAGTATCATGCGTATAAATATTCTATAACATTATTAGACAAGAGAGGATAAACATGAGCAAAATATTAGAATCAAAGACATTTCATATTTTAATAATTGTATTAGGAGCAGCGTTTATATTATTAGGAGCTTTTCATTCAGAAGTATGGTTTGATGAAGCTTACACTATGGCACTAATAAGACACGATTATAGTCAAATAATAAAAATTGATATAAATGATGTACACCCAGTATTATACTATTTATTATTAAAGCTATTTACTGGAATATTTGGAGAGTCAATAATAGCTTGTAGAATATTTTCAGTATTAGCAGGAATTATAATGGCAATACTTGGATTTACACACATTAGAAAAGACTTTGGAGCAAAAACACGGATTAGCATTTTCATTTTTAACACTATTTTTGCCATTTATGGCAATGTATGCAACAGAAATACGTATGTATACTTGGACAATGCTATTTGTCACACTAACAGCAATATATGCTTATAGAATAATAAAAGAATATAAAATAAAAAACTGGATTTTATTTGCAATATTTAGCTTATGTGCAGCCCATTGCCATTATTATGGACTAGTAACAGTTGCAATTATAAATGGCTTACTATCCCTATACATACTATTTTCAAAGAAAATACCAAAAAAGAAATACATAATTACATTTATAATAATAGCAATAGCACAAATAGCAGGTTATTTACCATGGATACCAATATTTTTAAAACAGGCTAATGCGGTTAGCCATGGATATTGGATACCACTAACTTGGGGAGACACTGTTGTTGCACCATTAGGAGTGCAGTTTAACGGAAAATTAAGTATTGCGGTAACAGCTGTATACACTCTAATTATGTATTCATATTTAATATACCAAATAATTTGCAATAAAAAACAAGGTAAACCAATTACTTTAGCAATGTTTTGTTTAGCAGTACACTTTATATTATATTTTTCAATGCTTATAGTCACTGTACTCATAAAACCAATTATGTATTATAGATATATGCTGATAACAACTGGGGTACTGATATTCCCATTTGCATATTACATAGCAAATTCGGAAAGAAAACATCAAAAAGTAATATCTTTGATAGTGGTTCTAATTGTATTAACACTAGGAATATATAATAATATGATAATAGTAAGAGACATATATGAATCAGCAAATGGAACAGAAGTGGAATACATAAAAGGCCAATATCAAGATAATACAATTATTCTATACAAAGATATATATCATGCTACAAATATATTTGTGCAAATGCCAGAATACAATTGGTATTTATACAACCTTGATGAAAAACATGATTTGAAACCATTTGAAAACTTTAGCCCTCCACTAAAAATAATATTTGAGGAAAAAGAATTACAAAATTATAAAGGTAGAATTATACTAATTGACCGTGAAGGCTTAGAATGGTATAATGAAATGGTAGAAAAATATGAATTGAAAGAATTGACAAGAAACAGAATAAGAACTCCATATAGAGGATCAGACTATCAAATTATCACTGTAGAAAAATAATTTAAAAGGAGAAAAACATTGCAATTACTATTTAATAATTTAAATTCAACTGATGACATAAAAGTATATTCATTTGTTGGACCATCAGGAACAGGGAAAAGCTATAGGGCACAAATGGTGGCAAAAGAGAACAATATAAAATACATTATTGATGATGGACTACTAGTATGCGAGAATAATGTAGTAGCAGGAACATCAGCCAAAAAAGCTCCAACAAAAGTGGAAACTGTAAAAAAGGCAATATTCATAAATGAAAAAGATAGAAATGAAATGAGAAAAGCAATAAGAAAATATAAACCAGAATCTATATTGATTCTGGGTACTTCTGATGGAATGATAGATAAGATAACTGAAAATTTAGGACTACCTAAAGTTAGTAAAAGAATATATATTCAAGATGTAGCTACAGAAGCAGAAATGGAAGAAGCAAAAAGAATACGTACAACACAAGGAAAACATGTTATTCCAGTACCAACCTTTGAAATAAAAAAAGATTTCTCTGGATATATATTAGATCCACTTCAAATATTTAAATTTAAAGGAAAAGACAAAGATCCATACATAGCGGAAAAATCAATAATAAGACCAACGTTTAGTTACTTGGGAAATTTTACAATTTCAGATTCTGTGTTTAGACAAATTGCAGAGTACCTAGCAACACGTTCAGATGCAATATATAAAGTGTTAAAAACAAGAGTAGAAAGTACACCAGAAGGACCAAATATATATATGGAAGTATCTATAGTTTTTGGTTTTAATATATTAACAGCATTAAGAGAATTTAAAGATAAAATTAGAAAAGAAATTGAAAAGCTTACAACGATGAATGTAAAAGACATTACGATTGTAGCAAAAGCTATTTATATGCCAGAGAAAAAAGAAAAAGAGGAGGAATAAATATGTCATTTATAGTAGCAATTGATGGACCAGCAGGAACAGGAAAAGGAACAATAACAAAACTAATATCAAAAGAGTTAGGACTTGTAAATATAGATACAGGAGCAATGTATAGATGTGTTACACTTCAAGCTTTAAGACAAAAAATAACAAGTATAGAAGAAAAAGAGAGAATTATACAAATTGCAAAAAACATTGATATAAAAATGAAAAATGAAGGCGAAGAACAACAAGTGTATTTGAATGGAGAAAATGTGAGCAAAGAGATTAGAACCAAAGAAGTATCAGCATTTGTTTCTCCAGTATCATCAATACCAGAAGTAAGAGAAATAATGGTAGAGCTACAAAGAAAAATGGCACAAAATGCAGATGTGATAATGGAAGGCAGAGACATTACAACAGTAGTATTTCCAAACGCAGATGTAAAAATTTACTTAGATGCAAGTGTTGAAGAAAGAGCACAAAGAAGATATAAGGAAAATCAAGAAAAAGGAATTGATATGACATATGAGGAAGTACTAGAAGCTATAAAAACAAGAGACTATAATGATATGCATAAACCAGTAGGAGCTTTAAAAATTGCAGAAGATGCAATTGTAATAGACACAACACACTTAACAATAGGACAAGTAAAGGGAAAAGTGAAAGATATTATATTTGATAAAAGAATAAAACCAATAGGTTAATAAATGTCAAAATTCATTAAATTAGGTCTTAATGAATTTTGACATATTTTTTATGAAAAAAATACCAGAAAAATGTCGCAAAAAGGGTTGCTTTTTATAGTGTAATATTATAGAATTGTAGGTGCATAAAATTGTGAAATTTAAGGGGAAATAAAATGAAGGAAATAATTAAAAAGAATAGAAATGTTCTTTTAATTTTAATGGATATATTAATTATTATCGGTTGTTATATAGCGTCAATATTATTCCTAAATGTACCTATTAATAACATCAAAGCACTTGTGGTGCAAATAGCAATAGTAGTTATTGTGTACCAAATCTTCTTAAACATTTTTCGTATGTATCAAAATATGATGCGCTATGAAGTGGGAAAAGACTATATAAAATATATAATTAGTGCATTCCTATCAATGATAATTTTATCAATAGTATATAAAGCTTTTAGCTTGGAATATATAAATTTAAAAGTAAATGTATTCTCAGGAGTATTAATCGCTGGCACTTTTGTCATGTATAGGCTGGCTGGAAGATCAATTCTAAGTAGGAGAATGTCAAAATACGAAAAGATAAATAAAAATCAAGACAATAAAGCTAATAATCTACTTATAATTGGCGCTGGGATGGGTGCAAGAGAAATCATCATAGCTATAAAAAATAACATGCGAGACAAGTACAATATTGTAGGAATTATAGATGATGATATAAGCAAAATAAACCACTATATTTTAGGAATTAAAGTATTAGGTACAAGATACGACATACCTAAAATAGCAAAAGAAAAAAATGTGGATTTGATATTCTTTGCAATAAACAAAATAGATGCAGTTTCAAGGAGAAAGATATTAGAAATATGCCAAGAAACAGGGGTAAAAACAAGAGTATTACCTACAACTGAAGAAGTGATTAACAAACAAGGAGCTATGAACAGCTTAAGAGATGTTCAAATTGAGGATTTATTAGGAAGAGACCCAGTACACCTAGATAACAAAAACATTAATTCTTTAATAAAAAATAAAACTGTATTAGTAACAGGTGGAGGAGGCTCAATAGGTTCAGAACTATGCAGACAAATTGTTAAATATGATCCTAAAAGATTGGTAATATTAGACATATATGAAAACAATTTGTATGATATAGAAATGGAACTAAGAGCAGAATATCCAAAACTTAATTTAGAAGCAATTGTTGCAAGTGTTAGAGATAAAGCGAGACTAAATAATGTATTTGAAACATATAAGCCAGAAATAGTATTTCATGCTGCAGCACATAAACATGTACCACTTATGGAAAAAAGCCCATTAGAGGCAATACACAACAACGTATTTGGAACATACAATGTGGTAAATTGTGCAGACGAATATGGAGTAGAAAAATTTGTATTAATTTCAACAGACAAAGCTGTAAACCCAACAAACATAATGGGAGCAAGTAAAAGGGTTTGTGAAATGATAGTACAAGCTAAAAACAAAGTAAGCAAAACAGAATATGTAGCAGTTAGATTTGGTAATGTATTAGGAAGTAATGGATCAGTTATTCCACTATTCAAAAAGCAAATTGAAAGAGGTGGACCAGTTACTGTAACACATAAAGACATCACAAGATTTTTTATGACAATACCAGAGGCAGTACAACTTATATTACAAGCAGTTACATACGCAAAAGGTGGAGAAATATTTGTACTAGATATGGGAGAGCCTGTAAAAATATATGACTTAGCAGTTAGTTTAATAAAATTGTTAGGCTATGAACCAAATGTAGACATACCAATAGAAATAACAGGACTAAGACCAGGCGAAAAACTATACGAAGAAATACTAATGTCAGAAGAAGGTTTAACCTCAACAAAGCATGACAAGATATTTATAAGCAAACCAATGCATATGGAAATGACAGAACTTGAAGAAAAATTAAACATACTAAAAGAATTAGAATACAACGAAAAATATTCTAATGAAAACATTAAAAATGCTATGAAAGAAGTAGTACCTACTTACAGGGAACCAGAAGAGGTAAATAAGGAGAAGAAATAGATGAATGTAAAAATGAACATACCATTTTCACCACCAGATATTGGTGAAAAAGAAATTGAACAAGTTATAGATACATTAAAGTCAGGTTGGATTACTACAGGACCTAAAACAAAACAATTTGAAAGAGAAATTGCAAATCTATGTCATACGGAAAAAGCAGTATGTTTAAATTCAGCAACAGCCGCACTAGAATTAACACTAAAAATTTTAGGCATAGGCGAAGACGACGAGGTAATAACTTCAGCTTATACGTATACAGCATCAGCTAGTCCGGTTGCACATTTAGGCGCTAAATTAGTTTTAGTTGATACACAGAAAGATTCAGTTGAAATGGATTATGAAAAACTTGCAAATGCTATTACAGAAAAAACAAAAGTAATTATACCAGTTGATATAGCAGGAATTATAGTTGACTATGATAAAATATTTAAAATAGTAGAAGAAAAGAAGAATTTATTTAAACCAAATAATGAAATACAAAAACTATATAATAGAATAATTGTAGTAGCGGATAGTGCACATGGAATCGGAGCACAAAAAGATGGAAAAATGTCAGGAGAAATTGCTGATTTTACAACATTTTCTTTCCATGCTGTTAAGAACTTAACAACAGCAGAAGGAGGTGCAGCAACCTGGAAAAATAAAGAAGGTTTAGACAATGAAGCAATATATAAACAATATCAATTACTTTCTTTACATGGACAAACAAAAGATGCAATGCACAAAAATGGATTAGGTGCATGGGAATATGACATTGTAGATACATATTACAAATGTAATATGACAGACATCATGGCAGGAATAGGACTTGCCCAAATGGAAAGATATGAAGGACTAATAGAAAGAAGACATGAAATTATAAGCAAATACAATGAAGCATTTAAAGATTTACCTGTAATGGTATTAAACCATAGAAATGAAAATCATAGATCATCAGGACATTTATACTTTATAAGAATAAAAGGAATAGACGAAGAAAAAAGAAATGAAATAATAGTAAAAATGGCAGAAAGAGGAATTGCTTGTAATGTGCATTACAAACCACTTCCAATGCTTACAGCTTATAAAAAATTAGGCTTTGACATAAAGGACTATCCAAATGCATTTGATTTTTATAAAAATGAAATTACTTTACCGCTATATAGCAAATTAACAGATGAACAAGTAGATTATATTATAAATAACTTTAAGGAAATAATTGAGGAATATACAAAATGATATTAAAGAAATATGAAGCCTTGTCTGAAAACATGAAAAACAATGAAGTCAAAGAATACTATGAAATTCTTAAGCATAAAAAGTTTAGTTTAATAATAAAAAGGTTTTTTGACTTCTTTGCAGCTTTGATCTTATTGATAATTTTATCTCCAATAATGTTAATATTAGCAATAATGATAAAATTAGAATCAAAAGGTCCGGTGTTCTATAGGCAAGAAAGAATAACTAAATATGGCAAAAAGTTTAGAATATTTAAATTCAGAACAATGGTACAAGATGCAGATAAAAAAGGGGCTTTAGTTACAATGGGACAAGACCCTAGAATTACAAAAGTTGGAAATAAAATAAGAAAATGTAGATTAGATGAATTACCTCAGCTTTTAAATGTAATTAAAGGTGAGATGTCATTTGTAGGAACAAGGCCGGAAGTTGAAAAATATGTAAATGAATATTCAAATGAAATGAGAGCAACATTACTAATGCCAGCAGGTATCTCATCAAGAGCAAGTATAGAATACAAAGATGAAGATGAAATAATAAACAAATACCTAAGTAAAGGCGAAAAAATAGATGATATCTATGTTAAAAGAATATTACCAGAAAAAATGAAATGGAATTTAGAGTATATTAAAAAATTTAGTATATGGGAAGATATAAAAATTTGTTTTAAAACAGTGTTTTAAATAAAAAATGAGGAACTTTAATATATGAAAAATGAACTAATATCAATAATAATGCCAACATACAATTGTGCTAAATTTATTAAAGAAACAATACAATCAGTTATTAACCAAACATATGAAAATTGGGAATTAGTAATTGTTGATGACTGTTCAAATGATAATACAGAAGAAATAGTAGCAAGTTTTAATGATAAAAGAATTAAATATCATAGACTTGAAAAAAACAGTGGAGCAGCAGTTGCGAGAACTACAGCCATGAAAATGGCAACAGGAAATTATATGGCATTTTTGGATAGCGATGACTTATGGAAAGATAATAAACTTGAAAAACAATTAGAGTTTATGAAAAAAAACAATTACAATTTTACCTGTACAGCATATGAACAAATTGACGAAGAAGGACATCAATTAAATAAAATTATAAAGACAAAGAAAAAAGCAAATTACAATAGAATACTATTAGATTGTCCTGTTGGCAATTCAACAGTAATGTATAATGTTGACAATTTAGGAAAGTTTGAAGTACCTAATATACGTAAAAGGAATGATGATGCATTATGGCTTCAAATACTAAAAAAAGAAAAATTTATATATGGAATGCCAGATGTTTTGATGGAATACAGAATACGTAATAACTCGATATCAAGCAACAAATTAAGTTTAATAAAGTACCATTGGCAATTATATAGAGAAATAGAACACCTATCAGTAATACGCTCAGCATTTCATATTTGCTGGTGGGGAGTCATTAAAATATTACATATAAAATAGGGAGAAATGTAATGAAAGTTCAAGTTTTAATTGCAGCACTAAATCAAGAAAAAGACATAGTAAAAAAACTAAATATACAAACAGATGCAATTCTTTCAAATCAATGTGATGAAAATAAAGTAGAAGAATTCAAATATGAAAAGAACAACATTCTATGTTTAAATTTTAAAGAAAGAGGAGTTGGACTTAACAGAAATAATGCTTTAATGAGAGCAAATGCAGATGTAGTTTTATTTGCAGATGATGATATTTGTTATGTAGATGGCTATGAAGCAATTATAGAAAAAGAATTCAAAAAACATCCTAATGCTGATATGATAGTATTTAATGTTGTAAACAAGGATGAAAGAAAAAGATATGAAATAAAATCTAGCAAAAGAGTACATAAATTCAATTGCTTAAGATATGGAGCAGTACGAATAGCTGTAAAACTAGAAAGCATTAAAAAGAAAAATATATACTTTAATCTATTATTCGGCGGCGGAGCTAAATATGGATCTGGCGAAGACAGTATATTTATTTATGATTGTATAAAATCAGGAATGAAGGTTTATACATCACCTGAAATAATACTAACAATACCAAAAAGTGAC
>UMHM01004308.1_pt1 | contig 15111 bp, 10 predicted proteins | sample 1965501 | NCBI WGS metagenome assembly UMHM01 (sample SAMEA4836095, study PRJEB28245) | human gut metagenome | biome: gut microbiome; material: fecal sample | place: Denmark | collected 2008
TGCCGCAGGTTACATCTACCGGCTGTGCCGTGATCTGCGGGGTATAGTCCGTATTATCAACGTCACTCGGTGTCACGCTGTTTTCGTCAATATCCTCGGCACCCTCGACGAATACTTTTGCACTGTTACTTTGAACCGTGTAAGTCGCACCGTCAAAGCTGCCAGTTATAACACAATAATAACTTTTTTCGCCTATCTCGGCTGTGGGCGCGGAATAAAAAGATTCCGTCGCGCCGTTAATCATTATTGTGGATTCTTCAGAATTATCGTACCACTGATACGTTACTTCGACGCCTTCAGCTACTGTTGCTTGTAAGCTCAGTATCGCAGTTTCATTTTGAGCACACCGTATATCCACTGGCTGAACGTCAATCTGCGGTGCACAATCAATACTTTCGGAAGGCTTATCATCAGCTACCGTGAAACTATCATTATCTTCAGTCGCATACACGTTAAAAGGTACACCACTAAGCAGTATTGCAACAGCCAAAAGAGCACATAGGCTTCTTCTCCATATATTCATGCTACGCTACCTCATTTCCACTTGGTCATAAAAAAGCAACGCCGCTGGGGTTTCCCCCAGCGGCGTTGCCTATATCACTAAATTACTAATTACTCATATCAAGGAATGAGCTTTTCGCTGGTAAAGACAGAAATGTTGAAGCCATAAGTCAGGCTGACAACTTCACCTGCGCTCAGATTGTAGCAGCACATATATGTCCAGATTGTGCCATTCAGATCGCTGCTGTAAGTCCAGTCATAACCCGCATAGACGTAGGTATAGGTCGTCGTAGTACCGCTGGTAGTAGAGCTAATCAAGCCGTAACCGGCATTCGTGCCAGTCCGCCAAGCAATGGCATTGATGACCTCGTCGCTATATCCCTGCGCGCTCAGAGCGGTTTTTACCGCTGCCAGGTCGGCGGAATTTTCAGAGGTGTCCAGCGGAGTGGAGCTCTTTCCCTCAAACTCAGTCAGAGCTTCATGCGTTTGGCTGGGGTCATAATAATCGCTGACGGTTTCCCAATCAGCACCACCATAACCGTCGACAACAGCATACAGACTATCACCTGCATTGGCGGGGATGGAAAACGAGCTGGTCACAGCGCCCGAACTGTTCTTGATTGCAACATCGACTCTGGGCGTTGTTCCTGTTGCGGATGCGGTCACGCTCAGGGACAGAATCATCACCAGAGCGAGAACCATAGACAGGACTTTTCTCATGTTCTTCATTTGGGTATTTCTCCTTTATAAAATATTTTTCGTATTTTTTACACAACGGTCCGAAATGTTCCGATGCAACCTGAGAAGCTGAGGAATGTACGCCCAGGATCGTACTGCTTGGATGCGCATGAATCTACCATGCACATCTGCTATATGTCACGGTCAATGACCGCAGACACCATAGAAATGCTTTTCGCCACATTCCAGTGTCTCATTCCTCCGCTCAGGGGTAAGCAGGTTTTTCGATTCTTGGCATGCTCCTATCATCGCACACTTCTCCGAACCGGTATTCTTCACCGATGTGGCTATTCAGTTTTTATATGCCTCCGGATATTATCCCGGTTGACGCCCATTCTTCCGAGCCAGAAACTCCTGTTTCTGTTCCCGTCTCGGCTTCTGGACTCCCTTCGGCAGCGGCAGCTTTGCCTCGGTCAACGCGATCGACCAGCTGACAAACCGCTCCGCGATATACCGCCCGCCCTCTACCTCGTAGGAATAAGGGGAGCGACCCAGCGCTTCCGCACAGGTGCGAAGGTACTCCAGAATTTCATCGTCGGTCATATCCCCGTGGGCTTCCCCCCACCGGGCGTCCCGCTCTATGCGGGCCTGTTTCTCGGCCTGAGCGACAGCGGCCTTTTCTTGATTCACAGCCCGGATGGCTTCCCGCTTTTGTGCCTGACGTTCGTCGAATACACGGGACTGCTCTTTCATGGTTTTGCGGTAGATCCGTCTGCCCTTATCGCTGACCTTATGTGTTGGGTAGGGCAGCCCAGCAGCATCTACCGCTCTGGACCATCCGCCGAACCGCTCCCCGATCATAGCACCCCCGAATACCTCTCTGGGGTAGGGCGTATGCCCAAGCTCCTGGGCGCACTGCTGGAGATAGGAAATCAGTTGTTCGTCTGTGTCGTCCCGGTGGGCCGCTACAAACTCGGCGTCCTTGCGCCGCACGGCGGCGTTGGTCATTGTCTCCAGCTGCTGCTGTTTCCACCGTTGTGGATCAAAACGATAAGGCTTGTCTTTGTTACTCACACCGTGTCCCTCCATTATCAGGCGCAACGCCTCTACATTGGTGGGATCTCACGGTTTCTTTCGCGTCCAAAGATCAATCCATGGTTTTGTAGGTCTCCTGGCTCTGTGCAGCACTGCCGCCTTCTCACTTTTCAGCAATGGCATTTTGGCAGTACCCTTGGCACATTACAGTAGCGCGTCTGCGCCGGACTTCCACCGGCTTCCCTTGTTCAGCCTGCTCTCCACAGGCCACAAAACCGATATGCAGTTTTCAGGCAAAAGAAAAAGCCACACAGGCAGACTTCTGCCAGTGTGACCGATTTTCTCACATTCTGCCTTATTCCGCCCCGTTTCAGAGGCGCGCTCCGGCTCTACACATGGTCGGTATTCTGACTCGCACATCATGGACTACTCCGCCAGCGCCCGTACCCAGCCTTCTCAGGTTTTACCCCAATGACCAGATCACTCCGTAAAGGGTACGAACATTTTGTGCTTACAGCTACGGGTATAGCACCGGGATTTCACCAGATTCCCTAATCTCCACATCTGTGATCCACAGACATGTGACACCATGCAGCATTTACTTGTTAAATAGCAAATTTCTGTGACATACTATGTATGACGGACAGGGCAACGGAACATGGTAGGTTTTTCGTTAAGTACCTAACTTGACGATAATCCCTACGAACTCTTTTCCCCTATTTGCTTGTCTACATTGTATCATAATTCCAACAAATGTCAATTGAAATTGCTCCAGACTGTGAATCTTTGTGCATTATCGTTAATTACAGTTAATCAGGAAAGGAAAATCGATAAAACTTTATGCAATAAGGCAATGAAATTGTTTCGGACAAGCTGCAATCGCCGTCAAAAACATGGTCTAAGGAGGAGTGACTATGCCTCGACGAGGAGAAAACATTTACAGACGCCAGGATGGACGTTGGGAGGGGCGGTATATCGCGGACCGAAAACCAGATGGGAAAGCGGTTTACCGCTCTATTTACGGCACTTCTTACGCCCAGGTGCGGGAGAGGCTAATTGTCAAGCGGCAGGAAACACACAAGCAGCAGATCGGAGCCTGCACTCTGACGGTAAAAGAGCTTTTAGCTTTATGGCAGGCAGAAAACAGCCAGATCAAGGACACCAGCCGGGAGCGCTACCGGGCGCTCATTGAGCTGCACATCCAACCAGAGCTGGGAGAGAAGAAGGTTCGGGAATTGGACGAAGAGGTTCTTGATGCTTTTGTCAGCAAAAAGCTGAAATCCGGTCGGCTGGATGGGAAAGGCGGATTAGCGCCTAAAACCGTGCGTGATATTTGTGTGGTTATGAAATCCGCTTTGAAGCTTGCAAAACGGAAATACAAGTATCCAGGGAACGCAGAAATGAATCCCCCGGCCATGAAACGGAAGCAAGTGGAAGTTTTTACCCCATTGGAAAGTCAGCAAATTACCGCGGCTGTCCTCAAAAAGCCCGACAGAAGCGGCTTGGGTTACTTGTTGTGCTTGGAAACGGGGATGCGGCTTGGCGAGGTCTGCGCTCTGCGTTGGTCTGACATTAACCTTGTGGAGGGGGTACTGCATGTCCAACGGACGGTTTACCGTATCAACTATGGGAAGCGCACGGAGCTGGTACTGCAAACGCCTAAAAGCGAAAACTCCATTCGCTCTATCCCTTTGACGGCGAAAATGCTTTCTGTCCTGTGCCGAATGAAGGACAAGAAGGACTGCTACCTGCTCACCGGCACAGATAGGCCCCTGGAGCCAAGGACGATGCAGTATCGCTTCCGGCGCTTTTTGGAGAAGAACAATTTGACTCTGCGAAATTATCATGTTCTCCGGCATTCTTTCGCTACGCGCTGCATTGAAGGGGGAATGGACATTAAATCACTGTCCGAAATCCTGGGCCATGCAAATGTGCAGACTACGCTCCAAATGTATGTGCATCCATCTATGGCCACCAAACGGGCCGCTATGGAAGCCGTCAGTATGCTGGCTGAGATTGCGTAAAAAGCACATTTGCCGTCAAAAACTTGGTCCTGCGGATATTGAAAAAGCAGCATATCCGTAGAGGAAATCTGAGATCATATCGGCAATTTAGGTACTTGACGAAATTTTTTTACCATTTAACAGGTGTACTGGTCAATATCTCTCGGTGCAGTCATTATAGCACACTCAGTTCTGATGTTGTGTCAAATGGTGTCATTTACTGAAAATATCGAACACGAATTCTGTTATAATTCTTATAACTATAGCTGTATGCGGCCTGACAGGGCGCTTCCTAGAATCTGGATTGCTACCGTTATTCCAGGTTTTATATTTACCACTAAATATGCCCGGATGGTAAGTATAAATATTGGGTTCCTATAAGAATCAGCATGTAACGTCGTTTGACAAAGGATATCCGTTTAAATTCCTGTTCTCGGCTTTTCTTCTTGTCCTATGTAACCTCACATTGTCAGCGTAATGTGTTCCTTTTGTTTTTTCTCCAAACGCACTTGATCCCTCATTTCAGCAATAAGTTCCTGAAGCTTCAATTCGCATTCTTCTTTGGTTTTAGCGTAAACATTTTTTCCAACTCTCTTACCATTTTCGTCCCTGTATGAATAACGTCCCTCCCAGAGATGATCCCCGATCTGATGCAGGCACCCTGTTCCTGGCCTCCGGCGAGTTCCTTCCACCGCTTGAAAGTTTCTCTGATCCGTCACCTTTGGTTTTTCCTCCTGCGGCAGCGGGGCATCACCTTTGCCAAATTTTCTATCAATCTTAATGGCCGCCTGCCTCTCCATCGTGTCAGTTACATGGGAGTAAACATCCAGCGTTGTAGCAGCAGACACATGCCCCAGCATTTCGGACAGCGTTTTTACATCCATGCCATTTTCAAGGGCCATGGTGGCGAATGTGTGCCGCAAATCGTGAAAACGCACATTTTTGCATTCCGCCCGTTCTAATGTCCCTTTCAAGCGTTTTCGGATTGCGGATGGGTGCAGGGGCAAATTCCTTCTCTGGGAGGGAAATATCCAATCGGAGTCCACAGATTTCCCATACTCACGCAATACTTCAAGGACTGGCTTCGAGAGATACACAGTCCGAATAGATGCCGGTGTTTTTGGTTCAGAAATTGTAGCTTTTCCATGTACTGTGGTCAGCTGCTTGGACACATGCAGTGCTCCGGTTGTGAAATTAATATCTTTCCATTGGAGCGCCAGCAGTTCCCCCAGACGAAGTCCGGTTGAGAGTTCCAGCAGGTATAACTCATATAGGCCGTCGTACTTTGCTTGGATGAGAAACCGCTGCATTTCTTCTATCGAAAGAATCTGCATCATCGGGCCTCTCTTGGGCGGGAGTTTGCATCCCACATTTGGATTTTTTCGCAAGAAGCCACTCTCAATGGCTTTTTCCAAAGCCGCTCCGCACAGCACATGCATCTTTCGGACAATGGAAGCGGATAAGCCTTCTCCGTATTGCTCGACTCGAATCACTCGACCACTTTTCAGCATTTTTGAATAGAATTGCTGCAAGTCACTTTCAGACAGTTGATTCAGCGGTATTTTTCCAAGTTCCGGGATAATATGGTTATAGATGTTATTCTCATATGCATCTCTGGTCGACTCCCGAACACCTGGTTTGGTATAATTCTGATACCAAAAGTCGATCCACACACCAAATGGCATATCCGGAGCCAATTTTTTGCTGGGGGGAAGCGTTTTCTCAATCAATTCATTCAGTTTATTCTGACACTCAGTCCTGGTTTTTGCCAGGACATTTTTTGTAATGGGGTCACCGTTCTCCTTGTAGGATACGACAACACGCCCCTCCCAGCGCCCGTCTTTTCTCTTTCGGATTGTTCCCGCTCCATTTTTTCTTCTACCTGTCATTATCATTTCCTCCTACATGATTTGACCAAGAAAATCTCCAACGACATTTGCAGCCTGCTCCCGCATATCTTTGGTCACATGGGTATAGGTATCCAACGTGAATGAGGCGTTTGTGTGTCCCAATATTCCAGCCAAGGTCTTTGCATCGACTCCGCTTGTCAGGGCATGTGTAGCAAATGTGTGGCGCAAATCATGGAAGCGAATAGACGGCAACCCTGCCTGCTTGAGTAACCTTTTCATTTGATGATAGGGAGTAGAGGGGGCCATTGGTGCTTCCGGACGAACAGGATTGGGAAAAATCCACTGACTATAGGACGTTTTCTTTCGTTTTTTAAGTAACTCCAAAGTATGGGGCGGTAATGTAATGGTACGCCTGCCTGCGTTAGTCTTCGTTTCACCTACACAGCATGGCTGATGCTTCATTGCTATCACCGCACGGCGTATCCGCAGCTTCCCTGTAGAAAAATCCAGGTCCTGCCATTGCAGGCCGCAAATCTCTCCACGGCGAAGCCCTGTCGTCAGCTCTGTATAGAAAAAATCATGCCAGACAGCGTCATTCTCCAGCTCTGTCATAAACCTTTCCACCTGCTCCTCCGTCAAAATTTGCTTTGGAGGATAGTTCGGTTTTGGGATTCTCGTACCATTTGTTGGATTGTCTACTACCAGATGTTCCCGCACAGCCGCATCCATAGCCTCATGAAGCATCATATGGATTCTGCGAATAGAACTATCCGCAAGCTGAAACCCCATGGTATCATGCTCATTGATCCTGCCATTTTCTTTCAAGCCGTTGTACATCTGCTGAATATCTTCTGTGGTAACATCCGAAATTCGCATTGTCCCCAAGCGTGGCTTGATATAGTTTTCAATCATACTTTCGTAGCTGGATAAAGTATTAGGCCGTACCGCATACGCCGCATAGTTTTCTTTCCATCGGTCCAGCCACTCACCCAAGGGCATATCGCAGTTCTCGGACAGTTCCACATCCCGGTATGTTTCAATGTGCTGGTGAAGTTTCTCCATCAACATTTTCTGTGTTTTGGCGAAGACGGAGCGGAAGATTGGAGTACCATTGGCTTTATGCCCGACAACAATCCGGCCTTCCCATCTTCCATCTCTCCTTTTTCGAACCAGACCATCGCCATCCGGTCTTTTGTTTGCCATTTCATATCCCTCCTTTTTTCAAACAAATATCACAGAATTTCATAAATATCCAGGTGGCAAAACGGAGAAAAAGCACCTCCTATGCGGCATTTTCATTGCGTATTGCAAGCAGGATACCCTGCATAACATAATCCACACACGGAATCGCCACACTATTTCCAAGGGCCTTATACCGTGCCGCGTCGGAAGCTCCGGTGATATCTGTCCAATGGTCAGGAAAACCTTGCAGGCGCTCACATTCCAGTGGTGTCAGACGGCGAATCAGGTTTTGGGAAGCCACGATACACTTGTCATTGCTGACATACTGATTGCCAATACCCTTATGGTCTGACCGGACTAGCGTACCGACTACATTTTGATAGGGCTGCGCCACTAGGTCTGTAGCATCCTTGTGCTGTCGGGCGCTTTCGGTGCTGACTACTCCATTCTCCGCAAAAACATCCACCCGTTGACGGCTGAAGACCGCATGGTGATCTGTCGCCGTCAGGGTATAAGCAATGTCCTTCTGATAGCCGATACCGTTACCGCCATTCTGAAGCTGACGGTCAATGGCATTGCCATCAATGCAAAAGACTTCAGGGGCATTTCCTACCAAGGGCACATTATTGCCGCCAGTACCGCATCTTGCTGATATCGTCGGAACCACACCCAGTGGACCTTTGTACCTTGCATCTATTCCATGATTCTCGTACACCATAGGGACATAGCCGCCTCCCATTCCCATGGATGCCGGAAGCGTTGTAGAGATACCATCCGTTCTGACAGTGGCATGGTTTTGATTGGATTCCAACAATAGTGGCTGATGTCCATGCTCCTGGGCACGCAGCGTCCCAGCAATATTTTCCGAACAATGCATAATCTGACCGCCCTGATCATTGAGGCAAAGAATGTTTGACCTTTCTTTTGTATCTTCTAACCCTCTTTCCGAGGTATCGACTGCAATCTTTCTCTGCCGTTGCTTCTCCGGTTGGGTCCCCAACAATATAAAGTTTTCTCTATCGCCATCGTTAACACCTTGGCGGGCCTGAGTAACAAATGTCTGCATTTGCATGTTTCGTGTTGCCATCAGAGCACCGGACAGGCCGCCCAAGTCAATTCCCTCATTTCGCTGATTGACATGATAAGATGCACCTACGGATGGAGACATATTTGTATTTTTTAGTCCTGCCTGTACTTCCAACGCTTCTTTAAGCCGCGGAGGCAGTTCCTTCCCTCGCTCCATACTGCGGCGGAGTATACCCAGACAAGCTTTCTTGGTCAAATAGTATTTGAAGTGCGGCTGTTCCTCCAAAATCTGCCACAAGGAAGATTCTTTTCCTTCTCTGGGGCACACCCCAGTATTGAGCGTCCAGGCATCGCCACGCCAAGGAGAAAGAATCTCCCAATACGATTCCCCCAGCAGATTCCCAGCGTCCTCGGACAGGTCGAGGAACAGATACGGTATCGAACTTAATTCGGACAATTTCTTCGAGAACGATACGAAAATCTTCACCTTTGGGCTGTCCGCTGGAGAATGCCCCTGGGACATTTTCCCAGCATAAAAATCTTGGTCGAACAGAGATGCCTGTCCGTCCTCGAAGTAAATCAGCATACCTCATCTCCTTTGTAATTCTCGTTTGCTCCAAGAACAAACCGGAGCGCGCACCGGCTAACCCCGCACGCGCTCCAGCAACAGATAGGTCCTGGCATGGACTCCCGCCGCAGATAATATCTACCGGCGGGAGTGTTCCACCATTCAATTTCGTTATATCCCCAACATGTACCATATCGGGAAAACGCTGTTTTGTCACCTCTACGGGAAATGTTTCAATTTCACTTGCCCATAGAGGTATCATTCCACAGTGAACTGCCGCCAGCGGGAATCCTCCGATGCCATCGAATAGGCTTCCCATAGTAATTGGCCGCAGATCGTCACGCACTCGCTCTACCACCTTCCAGATATTCCGTTCCTTTCACAGCGGAAATAAATTGTTCAACACCATAAATAGATGGTGTCAGCGGATACTGGCTCAACGCCGTCAGTACTCTTTCCCGATAAGGGCCATTCTTCGCTGCTCTGGAATCCAGAATCGCAATCACCCCTGTGTCATTCTCCGTTCGGATTAGCCGTCCGGCTCCTTGACGCAGCTTTATGATCATCTGCGGAATTGCACACTCTTGGACAAATTCTCGGACCGTATCGTACTGTGTTTTCTTGTACTCCATGAGCTGTGATCTGAGAGGGAAGGGAAGTCGGACAATAATCACGGAGGAAAGCACATCTCCAGCGCAATCCACACCCTCCCACATGCTCCCGGATGCAAACAACACACTATTCTTTTCCCTTTTGAATTGCCCAATGGCAGTCTTGTCACTGCGCGTCATTTGAATCAAATGATAGTCCAGCAATCGGTTTTTTACCTTTTCATAAACCATGCGAAGCATCCGGTAGGATGTAAACAGGATCGCGGTGTGTCCTCTGGTTGCGTGTACCAGCTTGACGATCTCATCGCACACAGCTTGGATGTATTCGGGATCGTCCATATCCGGGAACGGAACATTTTCAGAGATATAGAGACGTGTGTGATTTTTGTAGTCAAACGGAGAGCCGTTACTGTGTTCCAGTGTGGCACCTTCTGGGATATTTCCGCTGATTCCCAGCTCATGTTTGAAATACCGGAACCCCGTATCATCTTTCATGGTTCCAGACGTGAGTACCCAATGCGTATTGGGCATGGACCACAAATTTCTGTTTAAGTTTCCGCGCATAGCCGTAGGGACACCGCACAAAGACAGCATTCCGTTGCCCCTGTCCACTTCCATCCAACAGAGGTAGTCCCCAGGATGCGTGAACGTGGAGAGCTGCTCCTTGACCATCTTGCACCCCCGTTTCTTCCTCGAATCCGTTTGGAACTCCTCGATTTTTCGGAGATTTTCCAAAATACCAGAAATATCTTTTATCGTCTGCTCATTCAGCTCAATGGTACACCGGTCTTCACCATCATCCAGGCACAATCCGATATTCCGAAAAATATCGGCGTTCTTTTCCAATGTCCTTGCGAGCAGCTGCCGATACTGTTTCCGAGTGTGTTTATCCTTACCGGCATACTTTACGGAATCCAGCAGGTCAGGGATGGTATCCTGCGTAATCTCTGCCCCATAAACGGAGTTGGCCGCTTCCAAAAGCTGATGCGCCTCATCAATAATGTAGTAATTACTGTCCAGTAGCACACCATGGCCAGTGCTATTCTTCAGCCGCTGGGAGGTCAACAGCAGATTATGATTGGTAATCTGAAAGTCAAACTTTCGGTTTGCGGATGCCTGTTTTAAGAATTGGGCGTACCGGCACTGATTTCGATACCCACATTGTCTGCAACTGCCACTGGCACAGATTTTTGCCTTTACATAGCTTGGGAGTTGTACTGTATCCAGGTCGAAGCCCCTTACAGGTAAATTCAACATATCCAGCATGCAGAGAGTATCACTATACCGTTCGCCTGCATCCATTAGGCCATTCACATAGTCATGGTATCGCCGCAGGCAGAAGTAATGTTCTTTTCCCTTCCTCAAAATCGCCCGAAGAGGCCGGTCTAAAATACCCGCGTTCTGAAGGACCTGGGACAGACGGGGAATCTCTTTATCCATAATCTCCCTCTGCAGGTCAATGCTGGACGTCGAAATCGTAATCGGGTTGGCAGCGTACCGGTATGTCCCATCCATCCGGGACGCAACAAAAGCCGCCGTCAAATATGCCATTGTCTTCCCGGTACCAACTCCTGCCTCACAAAGGGTGACTTTCTTTCCGACAAGGCCATTGTACATCACATTGGCCATTCTCACCTGATCCTCCCGCACAGAAAATCCAATTTGCGGAAGCAGGCAGTGGAAAATCATGTCAATCCAGTTACCTCGCTGGATTTGTTCGCCCATATTCATCCGTCTGTCACCAGTGTACTTGATGGCATAGAGGATAGCCGGGATCATCATCGGATAGTTGTGATCGTCCATACGTTCTCTCGTCATCATCACAGAGGAGCCAAGCCCTGTTGTCTTATCCAACGCAATATAGTGATTCATCACCTGATGACAGTAGTGATAAATGATATAGCGTCCCTCAAACGTAAAGTCATAGATCCCGCTGGGGTCTGCTTTCATCCGATCCGGCATCATCCGAAAGCTCATGAAGTCATTTTTCTGGATTTCAAACATAATGGTATCCTCCTATATCTTATGAATCATACTGGTATGATCCACTATTTTTACATGATTTCTACGACTGGCTGCCTACTTAGGAATAAAACGTCCCAACAAATTTCTCAAACTGTCGCTTGTACTTTCTCGCCACCTGCTCAGAAACACCGCACCGTCTGGCTACCTCAGCAGTACAGGATGTCTTCTTTCCATCCATATAGTAGTCCATCAGCATCGGTGCCCAATTATGCCACTCAGCCACTGACTGGCGCAGCTGTGCACAAGTCAGACGGCTTACCGCGGAATCTGCAATATCTTCACTTTCAAGACCCGCATTCGCTAAAATATCATCTTGCATGGTGAGCATGGACTCCACCGGGATATGCTCATACTGCTTTCTATGCTGGAGGTTATCCCGAATCTTTCGCTGCTCCCGATCCCACTCCTGCCACGTCTCTTTGGTTGTTTCAATGAACATGCAGTCCACACCTTTGTCATCCGGAATAACATCGCGGATAAAGTAGCGGCGCTGATCTGTGGGAAGCTTTGCGCATGCTTGGACAATCGCATGCCAGTTCTCCGCGGTTGTTTCTACCAGGCAGGTACTCCCGTCCAGCTGTTTTTCTTGAAGCAGGTACGTTGTTCGCATTCCTATATCCCTCCTGCGCAAAATAAAAAGCCGGGCGCAAAGGCAGAGTATCCCTACTCTAACTTCACGCCCGACCTATGTTGTCATACTGTACGTCACTACAATAGACCTTACTCGGTGTCATGATACGATTCCAATATGCACTTTTTCTTTGTTTACGGAGTACAAAGATTTATGAGACTGTTGCCCGCCAGATATATGTGCCCATATCCTTAGCCGTTCTGTAGTCGAGTTTTCCCTTTACCCTTCGCAAAGAAAGATTTACAACTGCAGTCCTGCCACATTTCTGGCACTTGAGTTCGACCAAACCGCTGGCGGCGCTCATTTTATAACACAATATGCGCCCGCAGGTTTTACACCGAACTTCCACTCGAATAGGTTGGTCTTCTTTTGAGACCATCTCAACCAACTCCTCTCCTGGCTCTGGCCTCCGCAATCAGCTCATTTCGCTCCAGTAATCCAAGCTGCTCCATCCGGAAAGATAACGCACTTCTGGATACCCCAAGCGCATCTGCCATCTCGCAAAAGCACTGATATTTGTATTCTGAGTATTTTCGGCTCAAAACTTTCACCTTATCACCCAGACCATACACGAACATAGCATCTTTCACCGCGTCTTCAGGAAGCAGGAGACACGCTGCCAATGCGTCTGCCTGCCATTCTTCCCAATCCGCAATCTTTCTCCTTGGCGCATTGTTTCGTCTATAATCACAAAGCACACGCTGATTCGGTCCATAAATTCCCGGATATAGACGATACAATATCTGGTGGGCACACTCATGTGCAATCGTGAAATTTCGGCGTCCCTTTGCCTTTGGGGAATGATTCAAACACGCCTCAATCAAAACTGTCTTACCGTCCAAAATGAAAATGGATCTTTCTTTGTTCTCATCGAAAATCGGAACCATCACTTCATCCGGCGCTGTCATTCCTAAGATCGAATGATCATAAGACAACTGGCGAAAGCAAACAGACAGCCCAAGCATTTCAGCTAACTCTATGGGATCAACTCGATAGCAAAGCCTTTTTGGGGGAATGTAGCGCAGTTTGTACTGATCTATGATTCGATTTGCAATCGCTTCAATATCTATTTTTGATAGATACGGCATAGCTTTCTCTCCCATTACGCAGTACTGATCCACGGTTTCGCTACACATTGGGTAACTGTTTCTCCGTTCGTGTTTCTATTATAGAACGTATGTTCATGTTTGTCAAGAACTTTTTATGTCACCACTGCATTTTATGTTTTCTCGCTTTCGGAGCTGTCCTCCATCTGAGATGTTGAATCTCTTTTGAGCCTTTCTCTTGCTTGTCTTCTGGCCTGTAAATTATCTGGACGATAGCGGTCCGGGGGAGGCATTACACCACCTGTTCTACGGAATCCGTCCATCTTTCTGCCTACTTGGGATTTCTCTTGGACGGCCTGGTGCAGACGCGCTTTTGCACTGGCTGGTGGGATATCATACGGCACAACTTCTTCCGAGATCGACTCAAAAACCGCAACTCTCTGCGGATATTTTCGATCCAATGCCTGGAGTACGGTATCTTTACCCGCATAGTGAACGGGACGTGCAGCTTTATCTTCCAGCTCGCATTTTCCCATATTGAACTCTATTCCCCATTTTGTAAACAGCTTTAGCCTGGAAATAAATGGATGTGCTCCTGTTTTCATCACAATGAATGAGCCTGGACGCATCGACTTTAGCTCATCCGCGCTCATCAAAGGTCGTTCTGTCATCTGCAAACTTTCAGATGCGTTCTCATGACCCCGGCTTACAGAGCCGGTCATAACTGTTCGTGAGCCAAGTGCTTTAGAGATAATAGCTGCTGTTTCGCTGGTTGGCGCAAATCCTCCGGCGATGGTCAGCTGGCAATTGTCCTGAATGATTGCCGCTCCCTCTTTTCCATAGTTCTTTTCAAGCTGCTGGTAACTCTGAATAATACTGACGATGCTCAGCTTTCTGGAGCGAGACGCACTATACATCACCTCTGCAGAGCTGATTGGCGGCAGGGAGCCAAATTCATCGCAATAAAACATAACACGGTTATCCAGCGCCCCACCTTTTTCGTCCGCTACAGTCAGAATTTCCCGGTACAGCTGCTGGATCAGCAGTGACACCATAAAATAGGTATTCGGATTTTCCTCCGGGAGGACAACAAACACGGCACATTTCTCATTGCAGAACTTCTCAGCGTCTACTGCAGTGTCGAAGCAAAGGATTTGCTCCAATTCTGAATCCAAGAAAGCATTGAGCCGAGACATTGCTGTGGACATAACGGATTGCATAGCCTGCTCAGAAGTGTTCAGCGCTGCTCCGGCAAACCATCTTGCCTTATGCTCCGCTGGTAGGCGCTCCATCAACAGCTGAAACTGATTCTTGTCTTTTACCTCAGACGGCCCAAGCAGGTCTTGAATCAGCTTGAAGACGGAGACGATGTGACGCTGCTCCGGGTCCGCAAACTCGGCAATCAGGAGGATCGTCGAGGTCATCAAGCCCTCAGCGGCATCATAGAAGAAGGCGTTTTGTCCATAGGAAGACGCATCTCCATCGCTGTAAATAAGTGTTTTGGCAATGATCTTGGCATACTTTTCTGCCTTAGCTTTATACGACAGTTTGGGATCTTGCTTGTATAGATCCGTGTATTTGTTCACCAGATGCAGCAGATTAAAGCTATCCGATTTTGTAGGGTTTCGCAAATCAACGACGGATGTCGAATACCCATAGGCTTTGCAGATGTTCATGTAATTGCGGTAGAGATCACCTTTGGTATCGGTAGTGAGAAAGGACATGCCCGCAGCGCAGGCATATTCCAAATTGGGATACAGCCAAAATGCGGTTTTGCCACAACCAGCCGCGCCGATCATCATGGTGTGAACATCTCCTGTATCTACCAGAGCATACGTTGTTTTCTGAATTGAAACAGGAAAAGCACGACCCTCATTTGAATTCAACCGCAGGCTATATTTTGTTTGACAACCAACAACCACCCCCTGCGGCAGCTTTAATTGCGTACACTGATT
>UMHM01033255.1_pt1 | contig 15088 bp, 14 predicted proteins | sample 1965501 | NCBI WGS metagenome assembly UMHM01 (sample SAMEA4836095, study PRJEB28245) | human gut metagenome | biome: gut microbiome; material: fecal sample | place: Denmark | collected 2008
CCCTCGCGCATGACCATCCACGACGATTACTATGAAAACTACGGCGTGGACTACATCACCATCGACACGATGTACCTTGGTCTTACCGACGGCGCGGCACAGGAGCGCACGCCGCTCTATCCCGCGGCGCTCAAGGGCTGGGGCAATACGGTCAGCTATCACGAGCGGCTCAAGCCCTCGTACTACATTCTGCAAAAGCTCTGGCAGTAAAACACACGAGAAAGGAAGAACGCCGGTGTTTGTTCAAATTCTGATCTACGCCTATCTCGGCATCTGCGCCGGCATGATCCTCTTTAACATTGCAACGGCGCTCCTTTCGCGGCGCAGGGAGCATCGGTCCTTCTGCGACAGCATCCGCCTTGAGCTGACGGTCTCGCAGGAGCTTGACCGTCTCGCGGAGACCGGAGCGGTCAGCGAGAGGCATCTGCGCTTCATGGAGCGCAGACTGCGCCGCGTGAACGGCATGGCGGCCTTTGACGCCGCGCTGGAGCGCCTGCGCGTGAGGCGGCCAGAGCTGACCCGCTCCTATCTGACAGCGCTTAACGGTGTGATGATCACGCTGGCAGAGGATTACTGCCGCCGCGATGAGATCGAGGCGGCGTATTTCCCCTACATCATCAAGAAATACCAGTTGCTCGGCGGCGCGGACGACGCGCCGCTCAAGGAGGAGCTGCTCAAACTGCTGAACGAGCCGAGCATCTACTGCCGCGAGAACGCGATGCAGGCGCTCTACACCTCGGGCGACGCGCAGATCATCGTGCGCGCGCTGCGCATCATCGACGCGAGCAGCCTCTACTACAACCCCAAGCTCCTTGCCGACGGACTTTTGAACTTCAACGGCGACGAGATGCAGCTTGCCGAGGCGCTGTGGGCGGCGTTTGAGGATTTCAAGGTCTGGATGCAGGTGACGATCCTCAACTATTTCCGCTTTTCCTCCGGCGCATACTGCGAGAAAATACACGCGCTCCTCAACGACGGCGCGCGGGACGACGAGCTGCGCTTTGCCTGCCTGCGCTATTTCGGTCGCTACCCCTATGAGCCGGTCTATCCTGATCTGCTGCGCTATGCGACGCCCTCGGAAAACGCGCGCTGGGAGTACGCCGCCATCGCCTCGTCGGTGCTGGCGAGCTATCCCGGGGCGGAGACTGCGGCGGTACTGAAGAGGAAGCTCTATCATCCCAACTGGTATATCCGCTTCAACGCCTCGCAGAGCCTGGAACGGCTTGGCTTCGGCTACCGCGATCTGATCGACGTGATCGAGGGGCATGACCGCTACGCCTCCGAGATCCTGCGCTATCGCTTTGATGTGCGGGAGCTGGAGGAGCGAAAGGAGGACGCAGTATGTACGACGGTATAAAGCTGTTTCTTGAGTGGGTGGGCTATTTCTTTATCGCCTATCTGATCGGCTATTCGACCTTTTTGTTCCTCTCGGTCATCGTCGGCTCCCTCGACCTCTATAAGAGGAACCGGCAGGAGAAGTTCAAAAGCATCCTGCCCACGGACTACTATCTGCCCATCAGCATCATCGTGCCCGCCCACAACGAGGAGGTCACCGTTGTGGACACGGTGCGCTCGCTGCTTGCGCTCGACTACCGCTCCTATGAGATCATCGTGGTGGACGACGGTTCGAGCGACGCGACCTCCGAGGTGCTTGCCGAGGCGTTCGATATGCATGTTGTCCACCGGCCCATTCGCCGGCAGATCAACTGTCAGCGCGAGGAATACGTCTATGAGACACGCGCACAGAAGGTACCGGTGACGCTCATCCGAAAAAAGAACGGCGGCAAGGCAGACGCGCTGAACATGGGCATCAACGCCGCAAATTTCCCGTACTTTATCTGCATGGACGCGGACTCCGTGCTGCAATACGACTCTCTGCGCCGCATCGCCCAGCCGGTGCTGGAGGACGGCAAGGTGGTGGCGGTGGGCGGCATCGTGCGCATCTCCAACGATGTGGAGCTGGAAAACGGACGGGTGAAGCATTACCGCCTGCCGCGCAGCATCCTCGCTTTCATGCAGGTGCTGGAGTACGACCGCTCCTTCCTCGCCTCGCGCATCCTCTTTGACCGCTTCAACGGCTCGCTCATCATTTCCGGCGCGTTCGGACTGTTCAAAAAGGACACGGTCATCGCCGTAGGCGGCTACGACAACAAGACCATGGGCGAGGATATGGAGCTGGTAGTCAAGCTGCACGAATACTGCACAATCAACAACATCGACTATGCCATCCGCTACGCCACCGACGCCATCTGCTGGACGCAGGTGCCCGAGCGGCTGCATGATCTATGCAAGCAGCGCAAGCGCTGGCATCTGGGCCTTTTCCAGAGTATGTACAAGCATCGCGTCATGTTTTCCAATCACAGGTTCGGCGCGGTGAGCTTTGTATCCTATCTCTATTTTCTCATTTACGAGCTGCTCTCGCCGTTTATCGAGGTCTTCGGCGTGTTCACGATGGTGCTCGCATGGTGGTGCGACCTCATCAACGTGCCGTTCATGCTGCTCTTCTTCCTCATCTACGCCGTCTTCGGCGGGGTCCTGACGCTCACTGCCTTCTTCTCGCGCATCTATACGGCGGATCTCACGCTCTCGTTCGGCGATGGCCTCAAGGCCGTCTGCCTGTGTCTCTTTGAGCTGGTGTTCCTGCGCTTTATTCTCGCATGGGTGCGCTGCACGGCCTTTATCGGCTATAGGAAGAAAAAACTCAGCTGGGGGCGCATCGAGCGCCGCAAGATCGATTTGAAATAAAGGGGGGTGCCGCCTGTGCGCCGAAAAAAGCTCTTGAAAATCACGCTCTGCGCCGTGCTGACGATCGGAGCGCTGCTGTTCTGTGTGCAGGATGCAAGCGCGAGGGAGACGCTTCTGATCTCGGGAAACGCCGATCTCTATCCCATCGAGTCCTACGACAGCCGCAGCGACTCTTATGTGGGGCTGCTGCCGGAGCTGTACCGCCGCGTGAGCGAGTGTACGGACTACGACCTTGTCTACCTGCCGTACAGCAAAAATACCACGCAGGCGCAGCAGGCGGAGAACCGGCAGGCGGATATCATCTCCGCCTTTCCCGCCGGAACGGTGGACAGCGCGTACCTGCGCCGCAGCGAGCTTTTCTGCTCACTGCCCGCGTCCGGCAAGCCGCAGAATATCTGCATCGGCTTTGCCTCCGCGCTGCCCGAGGCGCAGGCGGAGGAGATCGCGCGTGCGCTCGACGACATCGGCGCGGCGGAGCGCCTCGGCATCCTTGCCGTCAGCGTGAAGGACGGCGGCGCGTCGCCCTATCGCACGCGCTGGCTCGTGACGCTCGCGGCGCTGGGCGTGATGATGCTCGGCGCGGGGGTCGCGCTGGGCGTCCTTGTGCGCAAAAAGCGCGCGGAGCTGAAGGCGAACGCCCTCATTGACCCGCGCTACGGCATCGGCAACGACGAGTATTATCTGAACTGCATGGAAACACTCATCCCCGCCTCGCTCAGAAGCATCGTCTATGTCATCTGCATCGGCTGCGATATGCCCTCGCTCGAACGGCGCTTTGGCGAGACGGAGCGCGAGGAGATCTTCTCCCGCGCGGCGGAGTATCTGCGCCTTGGCTGCGGACGCGAGGAGTACCTCGCCTGCGTGGGGCGCGGGATGTTCGCGCTCGTGTGTCAGTGCGGCAGCCGCGAGGCGGCACAGCAGCGCGCCGAGGCGCTTATCCGCGGGCTGGACGGCTACCTTGCGGGCTTCCGCGCCGAATATGCCGGCGCGTTCCGCGCGGGCATCTGCTCGCTGTCGGAAAACCCCGACTGCGGCGCCGAGGCTGCGCTCTACAACGCGCGCCAGGGCTGCGCCCTCGCGTTCCGCACGGAAACGCCCTGCGCGTTCAGCACGCGCGGCATGATCGACGAGAGCGAGCAGCTCGAGCGTCTGCGCGGCAGCATGAGCAAGGCGGTGGAAAAGGGCGAATTTGAGCCGTACCTCCAGTTCGTCGTCGATCGCACCGGCACGGTCGTCGGCGCGGAGGCCGTCTCGCGCTGGCAAAACCCGGAGGAGGGACTGCTCAAGCCCTCAAAATACATCGACCTGATGATCCGCGCCGGCACGATCACCGAGCTGGATCTCTATATGCTCCGCTGCGCATGCGTGCAGCTCCAGGCGTGGAAGCGGGAGGGGCGCGGGACGCTGTGGCTCTCGTGCAACTTCACGCGCCAGTCCATCGCAGACGAAAAGATCCTCGCGCGCGTGCGCGAGATCGTCGAGCAGTACGACTTTACGCGCGACCGCCTTGTGGTGGAGCTGACGGAGGACTCCTACGCGCACGACCGCGAGGCGGCGCTGCGGACGATCGAGGGGCTGCACGCGATGGGGCTTCGCATCGTGCTGGACGATATCGGCGCGGGCTATTCCTCGCTCTCCGACCTGAGCACCTACCCAATCGACGGCGTGAAGATCGACCGCAGCATCGTGATCGAGTCCGCCTTGCCGCGTACCCGCGCGCTGCTGGAGGGCATGATCCGTCTTTCGCACGACATGGGTATCCGCGTGCTGTGCGAGGGCGTGGAGGACAAGGCAACGTGCGACGCCGTGCTTGCGGCGGGCTGCGACTTCATTCAGGGCTTTTATTTCTCGCGCGTCCTGCCCGGGCGCGAAGCGGAATCCTTCCTGCGCAGCCTGGCGGCGCGCGACAGGGAGGAAGGATAAAGAAGGAATGAACATGGTCAGCAAAAAACGAGTAGGCATGATGATGGCGGTCACGCTCCTGATCGGCGTGCTGCTCTTCTGTTCGGTCTTTTTCCTCGTCCGGCGGGCGAATCGTGAGATCACACAGCGCTGCTGCGACCCGACGGCACGCTGCTGACCGACGGCGGCCTTTATCGCATCGGAGGCGACGAGTTTGTCGTCTTTTCAAAGGCAGATGCAGCCGCATGTGAAGCGCGTATGCAGGCGGTATCATCGGCGCTTGCCGCACAGGACTACAGCATTTCCTACGGCATTGCCGCGCAAAGGGTGTCAGCCGGATTGGGAGACCTTGTCCGCGAAGCGGACGAAAATATGCTGAAAGACAAACGGCGCTACTATGCCGAGCACGATCGCAGAAGGCCGAGATAACGCCAAGACGATAAAATGACCGCCGGACGATACCGGCGGTCATTTTGTCGTCCAACCAACAAACACCCGGTATATTTTCCACCTTGCAAACACAGCGGCAATGCAGATGTCCCGCATTGCCGCTGTGTTTTGTATTCTTATTTCGGAACAAGCATCAGCCCTTACTGCTTGCAATGGCCTGATCGATGAGCTTCTGCAGCGTCTGCGCCTGCTTTTGGCCGGTTATCGCGCCGACAATCGGCTCGCCTACAATGTTGCCGTTCTTGTCAACCACATATGTGGTCGGATAGGAGTACAGTCCGGAGGTAAATTCTCCGGCCTCGCTTTTCGAGTCAAACCAAATGTTTTTGTAGGATACGCCCTTCTTTGTCAGAATATCCTTGGCCTCGGCGATAGCCGTTTTATCCCCGTCCAGGGTAAAGGAGTTGATGCCGACTACCGCGCCGCCCTTTTCGGCCAGCTGCTTGTTAAGCGCTTCCAGCTCGGCAAGCTCTCCCACGCAAGGGCTGCAGGTGGTGAACCAAAAGTTTACCACGGTAACCGTGTTTTCCCCAAACAGCGTGCTGCTTTTCACCTCGTTTCCCGCAAGGTCCTTGCCGTCGAATGCGGGAAATTTCGTCAGATCGCTTTTCTCGATGGGCTTTCCGTTTTCCGCCGGAACGCTCATGTCCCCATCGGAGGGCTTGTTGCCGCAGCCGGGGAATTTTTGCTCCAGAATCGTCAGCTTCCCTTCGATCTCCCGAATCAGCTCCGCGCCTTCGTTAAGCAGCTTCAGCTCATCCGATTTGAACTGGTCCTTGGCGCCTTCAATCGTTTTGAGCAGGAAGTCCCCGTAATTGCCGCCGTCCTCAATCATGGTCATGTTTTTATTGGCAGAGAGAAAGACCTTTTCCCACAGGGCGCTGTTCTGGGACAGAATCGCATTTTCCTGCTCCATCAGCTTTTGATGCAGCTCCGCCGCCTCGTCCGCCGTGGTCGGCTCCGCCGCCATAAGGGCTGCAATTTCAGCCTTTTTGCCGCTGTCGTCTTTCTTGCTCTCCTTGCCCGTGCCGCAGGCGGCAAGACTGAGCACCAGCAGCGCCGCGGTCAGTAGGGTTAAAATTCTTTTGGTTTTCATGGTGTTTACTCCTTTTCTGCATCGTGTATTTGTTTTTCTGTCTCCGCCTTTTCGCCGGAGGGCTCCCTTTCCTTCCCTTTACCGAAGCCGTAGCAGAAGCTCACCGCCTTGGTGGGGCAGGCCCGGATGCACATGCCGCAGCGTATGCATTCGGTGTGATCGGGGTTTTTGGTTACATCCACATCCATCTTGCATGCCTTCGCGCACTTTCCGCAGGAAACGCACTTGTGCTTATCCACCTTCATTCCGAAAAGTGACACTCTGTTCATCAGCGCATAAAAAGCACCCAGCGGGCACAGCCACTTGCAGAACGGCCTGTAGAAAAGCACACTCAGCACGATCACCGTTATCAGTATCCCGAGCTTCCACGAAAAGAGCACGCCCAGGGCGGAGCGGATTCCCGAATTGACGGCGGCAAGGGGTATCGCCCCCTCCAGCACACCCTGGGGACAGAGGTACTTGCAGAAGAACGGGTCCCCCATGCCCACATCGTTTGCGATAAGCGCCGGAAGCAGAACCACCGCCAAAAGCAAAACGGCGTATTTAATGTAGGTCAGCGGCTTTAGTCTTTTGGTGGATAGCTTCCGGGTCGGGATCTTGTGCAGCAGCTCCTGAAACCATCCAAAGGGGCAGAGGAATCCGCAGATGAACCGCCCCAGCAGAACCCCCAGCAATAGGAGAAATCCTGTGATATAGTAGGAAAAGGCGAATTTTGAAGACCCCACCACCGCCTGAAATGAGCCGATGGGGCAGGCGCCCGACGCGGCCGGGCAGGAATAGCAATTAAGCCCCGGCACGCAAACGGCCTTTCCCTTCCCCTGATAAATTCCGCCCCGCAGGAAATTGGGCAGATGGAGGTTACTCAGCAGTGCCGCTCCCCCCTGCACCCATCCGCGAAAGCGAGAGAGGCCCTGCGAAATGCCCCCTCTTTTTTTGCTGTGTTTACCGTTATCCAATTCCCACACACTCCAAACACAGCCGTATTGCCTTGCTCAGCACGGTATCGGCCTCCCCGCGCAGGACTCCGTAGCACAGCATCGCCCCTCCGCAGATAAGAAGCAGGACCTGAAATACGGCCTTTTTTGATCGAAACAACCCGGTCACCCCTTTCTTTTGTAGCACCATTGTAGCGCATCGGATATAAAATCTCTGTTAAGAACGAAAACTTAACCAAAATCTTATGTCCATGTGGTATAATGAGACTGCTTATACCATCGACGGACCGAAAAAACACCCCAAGGAGATTTTCTATGCATATTTTAGTGGTTGAAGATGAGCGCGCATTGTGTGAGACGATCGTTCGTAGTCTCAGGCGTCTTGCTTACAGCGTAGATTTTTGCTATGACGGAGACAAGGCCCTTGCGCTGCTGGGCGTGGAGCGGTACGACCTTGTCCTGCTGGATCTGAATCTGCCGGGGGCGGACGGGATGACGGTGCTGCGGACGCTGCGGCAAAAGGACAGAGATACGAAGGTGCTGATTTTGTCGGCGCGCAGTGCCGTTTCCGACAAGGTAGAGGGGCTGGATGCCGGCGCCAATGATTATTTGGCAAAGCCCTTTCATTTAGAGGAGTTAGCCGCCCGGATACGCAGCCTCACCCGGCGCCAATTTACGCAAAACGATGTGGTTCTCACCTGCGGGCAGGTAGCCTTTGACACCAAATCCCGTACCGCCACAGCCGGCGGGCAGGAGCTGTCCCTTACCCGAAAGGAGCTTGGAATACTGGAATACCTGCTGCTGCACCAGGGCTGCCCGGTCAGTCAGGAGGAGCTGCTGGACCATGTGTGGGATAACCGTGTGGACCATTTCAGCAATTCCATCCGGGTGCATATCTCCGCGCTGCGGAAGAAGCTGCGCGCCGCACTGGGCTTTGACCCGATCCGCAATCGCATCGGAGAGGGCTATGTTATGGAGGAAGAAAAACCGTGAAAAATCTATCCCTGCAGTGGCGCATCACCCTGATGACCGCGCTTCTCATCGGCGCCACCTGTATTTTCATGAATGTCCTGATCGGCTACTCCGGCAGGCATTACATGGATTCCATAGGCTCCCACATTACAGGCTACCAGGACACGGAGGGAGAAGAGCCGGATTTTTTCGACCCCCGGCGGGAAAGGCTTGACCAGGAGCTTACCATCGTCATTCACGGCGCGCAGGAATCCTTTATCGCTACCAACTGGTATATTACGGCGGCAGCGGCACTGCTGGGCGGTGTGCTTGCGTACTTTTTAAGCGGCCATGCCCTGAAGCCTCTGCGCACCTTTGCCGCCCAGGTGGAAAAGGTGCAGCCGAACAATCTGACGGATACAAAGATCCCCGAAGCGGTCCTGCCGGAGTTCCGGCAGTTCAGCCGGTCCTTCAATCAGATGCTTGACCGCCTTGACTCCGGCTTTGCCGCTCAGCGGCAGTTCACCGGAAACGCCGCCCACGAGCTGCGCACGCCGCTTTCCCTGATGCAGGCGCAGCTTGAGCTGTTTTCCGCAGAGCATCCCGAGGTATCCCCGGAAACGGCAGACTTTCTCCGTTTGTTGTGCGAGCAGACCGAGCGCATGACCCAGATGACAAAAACCCTCCTGGAGATGAGCGAGCTTCGGACGGTGCCCTGCACCGAGCGCATAGAGATAGGCCCTATGGTAGAGGAGATCTTCACCGATCTGGCCCCCCTTGCCGAGAGGAAGAACATTACCCTCAAGGCCACCGGTGACGGCAGCATGACCGGCAGCGACACACTGCTCTACCGCCTGCTCTATAATCTCACCGAAAACGCCATCCGCTACAACCGCCCTGGCGGAACGGTACATATTTCGGTAGCATATGAGGCCAGCTGCCTTCATATCACGGTGGCGGATACCGGCTGCGGCATCCCCCAGCCGTACCGGGAGAGCATTTTTCAGCCCTTCTTCCGGGTGGATAAATCCCGCAGTCGGGAAAACGGCGGCGTGGGGCTGGGACTGTCTCTGGCGTGGGAGATTGTGGCCCTCCACGGCGGCGAGATCCGGGTGGCGGAAAGCTCCGAAAAGGGGACGACTATCTCTGTGAAGTTTCCCACGGACCCCGGCGCGGAGTAACGAAGGTTATTTTATAAGACTCCCAAATAAAGCTTTAGAGGCAAGGCCCTTTGGCCTTGCCTCTTCTTTAAATTAAAAGCCTCCGCTCTTACTGCTCCGGCCGAAATCCCTGCAAAAACATCGGCATCATCAGCGCGCTGTACCGTCCCAAGGCGTACTCCCCGCCGCACAGGCACCAGTCGTACATCATTCCCCGCTCAAACATGGCGTAGGCCTTGGCGATCTCATTGGCCGCCATGTCCGTGCGCAGCTGCCCCCGGCTCTGTCCGTCCCGGATGATCTGGTACAGCAGCTTAAAATAAGTGCGGTTGCGGTCCAGCAGGTGCTTTTCCCCTCTTGTCACCAGCTGCGAGGAAAACAGCCGTGCCAGCAGCTCCAGGGACACGCTGTTGTCGATCATATTGAAAAGCTCCCGGTTCAAAAACACCAGCGTCTCCACTGCGTCAGCCTCCGGGTCGATCCGGGGCCGCAGCTCCTCGTACTTTTCATCAAACAGCACCGACAGCGACCCCAGCAGTGCGTCCTTTCCCTCAAAATAGTGGTAAAAGGAGCCCTTGGAGGTCTCCGACTCAAACACAATGTCCTCCACCGTGGTGTCCTCGTATCCCTGCTCATAAAACAGCCTCCACGCCGCCGCCACGATCCGCGCCTTCGTGTTCCGCCCCGCCTTCTTCGCCATTCCCATTCCTCCTAAACAATCGACCTTCTGTAATCCTTATAAATGTCATTGCCGGGGCGCAAAGCACCGGAAGAGCCGCCGCCCCGCACTTCTTGTCCCCTGTCATTGCCAAGCCAGCGCGAACGCTGGCTTTGGCAATCCGCATCCCCTAAATCTCTCCATTTTCCACTTTCAACTTTCCTCTTATTCCTCCTGCCCCTCGTCCGGCTGCTGCACCTCCGTCTCCCTGGCCGCGCCGAAGTCCAGCTGGATCACCGCCTGCCGCACATTCACCGCGCAGCTTACGCCCAAGCCCTTCTTCCCGGCCTGCGCCGCCGCCCAGTCCAGCAGGTCCGCCAGTATCTCCCGGTTCAGCCCGCCGCCCCGCCAGTGAAACACAAAATGCGCCTGCTTCTTTCGCAGGGCCTGGCGCACCCGGTTTTCCACATCCTCGGGCCTCGTCAGGGACACAGAGCGGTAGTAGTACCCCTTTTCGTCCCCGCACGCCGGCACCGGCAGCACCAGCTTCTCGTGGTCCAGGAAAATATGCCGGTCATCCAGATTAAAATAGTCATACCGCTTCACGCCCCGCTGCAAGGAATTATCAAAGGTGGCGTCTAAATGGTATCGTTTTCCGTCTATTGTGAGTATGTTCCAGGTATGGCGGTATCGTACCCCCATCTCCGGATTGGCCTCACTGAGGGCAATGATGCACTCCACCCCCACCGCGTCGCACAGGGCCTTCACCGTTTTGGCAATGCCCTCGCACACGCCGACCCCCTGGGTCATAGGCCCGATGATCTCATGGGAATAGGACTTCTTCAGCTTATCATAGCGAACATTCTCCAAAATAAAGTCGTGAATGGCCAATTCCTTCTCCAACTGGCTTTTCCCCTGCAAGGGCCGCACAAGCCGCTGCAGCCGGGTGGAAATGGCCTGCTGATGGGTGCGTATCTTGCTTTTTTCAAAGAGGTACTCCGGAATAAGCTCCACATGGTCTGCCCCCGGATAATACCGATAGCTGTACCCCACCACATAAAACAGCAGCGGCGTGTCCAGCTTCAGCCGCAGATATACCTCCGCCAGCCGCTCACTCTCCAGCCGAACCACCCGCATGGAGGGAGCCAGCGCCTCCAGCCCGGTTTTCATCTGCTCATAGGCCGTCTTTTCCGCCCGCTCCAGTCCCTTGTAATAGTACCCGTCCATACGCCGTTCCTCTCTTTGTTCTACTCCTCATTGTACCAAAATCCGCCCCCCTGTCAACCCCGCATTTCCCACCTCCGCTCCTGCGAAGTTCTATCGCCAACCCCTTCGTAGGGGCGGACGACTCTGTCCGTCCGGGCGGGCTTGTACCGCACTCACGGCAGGGCACGCGGGCCCTGCCCTACAAAATGCTCGGCTGTAGGGCGGGGCCCATGTGCCCCGCCGCCCGTCAACCTCCGCACCCCTTGTACCCCTCTGTCATTGCGAGACCAGTTCGCAAACTGGTCGTGGCAATCCGCACTCCCGTCCTTAAAAGCACTTTTCGCTGCACGCAAAAAGGGTCCCGCCTCTCGGCAAGACCCCCTCAGCGTGTCAAAAAGCCTCGCAGAGTTTGCCGCCCGCAGGCGGCAAAGAAATAAAATCATTTTCTCTCGCGACATGTGCGTGAGAGAAAATACTTCTCAGGCTGCCAGTTTGGAATTTTGAGCCAAGGGCTCAAAATTATGCGCGCAGCAGGCTGCAAGCCTTTTGTCGGAAAAACCCGGAGGGTTTTTCGACAGTCGAAGAACTGCCGCTTTCCGCAGCAGTCCCCGTATTCTGTATATTCCTTCGCCCTCTCACGCCTCCGGCGGGTGTGCCCCCGTCACCGAGAAAATCACCCACTCGGCGATGTTGGTGGCGTGATCGCCGATGCGCTCGTAATACTTGGCGATCATCAGCAGGTCCAGCACTGACTCCCCGTTCTCCGGATCCCGGGCGATGCACCCGATAAGCCGCCGCTTTACCTGGCTGAAGTATTCGTCCACCTGGTCGTCCCGGGCAATGACCCGCTTGGCCAGATTTGTGTCCTGCTTCACATAGGCGTCCACGCTGTCCGTCACCATGCGGATCACCGCCTGGGCCATCTGCCGCAGCAGGTCGTCATGCTCCACCGCCCCGTCCAAAAACGACACGATCTCCGCAATATCCTCTGCCTGGTCGCCAATGCGCTCCATGTCCGTTATCATCTTCAGCGCCGCGGAAATTTGCCGCAGATCCCTTGCCACCGGCTGCTGCTGTAAGAGCAGCTTCAGGCACAGGGACTCGATGCTCCGCTCCTTTTCGTCGATCTCCGCATCCACCGGTGCCACCTTGGCAGCCAGTGTCTTGTCGCCCTCGGTCAGCGCCCGGGAGGCCAGGGCAATGACCTCCTCACACAAAGCGCCCATCTCCGTCAGCTCCCGGTTCAGCTGGGCCAGCTGCCGGTCGAATCTGTTTCTCATTAGCCAAACCTCCCGGTGATATAGTCCTCTGTCCGCTTGTCCTGGGGATAAGCAAAGAGCTTTTCTGTCTTTCCCATCTCCACCAGCTCTCCCAGTAGGAAGAAGGCTGTGTTGTCGGAGATACGGGCCGCCTGCTGCATGTTGTGGGTCACCATCACCACGGTGTACTCGCTCTTGAGTTCAATGGCCAGATCCTCGATTTTCGAGGTGGAAATGGGGTCCAGGGCGCTGGTGGCCTCGTCCATCAGCAGCACCTCCGGCTCCACCGCCAAGGCTCGGGCGATGCACAGTCTCTGCTGCTGTCCGCCGGAGAGCCCCAGAGCGCTCTTTTTAAGCCTATCCTTCACCTCATCCCAGATAGCCGCCGACCGCAGAGACCTCTCCACGATCTCGTCCAGCTCCTTCCGTCCCCGGATGCCGTGGGTCCGGGGGCCGTAGGCCACATTGTCGTAAATGCTCATGGGGAAAGGGTTGGCCTTCTGAAACACCATGCCGATGCGCCGGCGCAGCACCGTGGGGTCCACGGAAGGCTCATAGATGTTCTCCCCGTGAAAATTCACCTCGCCCTGAATTTTCACCCCCGTTATCAGGTCGTTCATGCGGTTCAGCGTCCGCAAAAAGGTGGACTTGCCGCAGCCCGAGGGCCCGATAAAGGCGGTGATCTCATGGGCCGGGATGTCCAGGGTAATATGGTGCAGCGCTTGGTTGGCCCCGTACCACAGGTTCAGGTCCTTTGCCTGCAAAATGGGTTCCATTTCGCTCACTCCTTTCCGTTTTTCAGTCTCCGCCCTACCCAGGCGGCAGCCAGGTTGATAATAAGTGTCAGTGCCATCAAAATGGTGGCAATAGAGAAGGCCAGAGCCGTCTCCCCGCCCTCTGTGGCGTATACATACAGAGCCACCGTCAGTGTGGCGGCGGAGGTATGCAGGGAGTCGATGAAGTTCACCAATACCATGCCGAAGCCCGCCGTATACAGCAGCGCCGCGCTCTCACTGACAATGCGCCCCACCGCCAAAATGCACCCGGTCACGATACCGTCCACGGCGTTGGGCAGCACCACGGTGCGTATCATGTGCCATTTGCCTGCGCCCAGGCCCGTGGCCCCCTCCCGGTAGGACTGGGGCACCGCCTTCAGGCTCTCCTGGGTGGTACGCACCACCGTGGGCAGGATCATCACCACCAGGGTCAGGCTCCCAGCCAGCACGCCTGCCTGCAGGCCCATCTTCTGCACAAAAAATAGCATGCCCACCAAGCCGAAGATGATGGACGGTATGCCCGTCAGCGTCTCCGTGGCAAACTCGATAACGCGCACCAGCCTTGCACTCCCTGCGTATTCCGTCAGATAGATGGCCGCGCCCACGCCGATGGGCAGCACAAGGGCCATAGCCACCAGGATAATATATAAGGTGTTGAGAATGTTGGGCAGGATGCCCACAGTGTTTTTAATATAGCTGGTCTGGGTGGTGAGTATCTCCCAGCTCAGCCCCGGAATGCCCCGGTAAAAAATGTACCCGATGAGAAAGAGCAGCAGTCCGCAGGTAAGGACGGCGCCCAGCCGCACCAGCACCGTCATGGTGCCGTTGTAGACCCTGCGCCGCAGGGAGAGCTTTTCGCCCATATTACGCATCCCCTTTCTTTTTGATGAGTACATTCAAAAGCACATTGATGAGCATGATAAACAGGAACAGCACCAGCCCGATGGAAAACAGGGCCTGGTGATACAGGCTTCCCACCTGGGCATAGCCCATGCCGGACACGATGCCCGTGGTCAAAAACCGCACCGGTGCAAAGATGGACGGCATATTGGACACATTGCCCGACACCATGATAATCGCCATAGCCTCGCCGATGGCCCGTCCCACACCCAGGACGATGGCCGCCGCCACGCCGCTGCCCGCCGCCGGAAGCGTCACCTTGAAATAGGTCTCCAGCTTCGTGGCCCCCAGGGCCAGGCTGGCCTCCTCATATTCCTTGGGCACCGCCCGCAGAGCGTTCTCCGCCACATTGATGATGCTGGGCAAAATCATAATAGCCAGCACGATCATGGCCGCCAGCAGGCAGGCGCCGGAGCTGAGGGAAAAGGTCCGCTGAATGGCCGGCACCAGCACGATCATGCCCACCAGACCGTAAACCACCGACGGGATGCCCGCCAGCAGCTGCACCGCCGTGCGGATGGCCACAGCCACCTTGGGCGAGGCGATCTTGGCCAGGTATACCGCCGTCAAAAGTCCTACCGGCACCCCCAGCACCACCGCCCCGGCGGTGCCGTATATAGAGGTAAGGATAAAGGGCAGAATGCCGAATTCCGCCCCGGTAGTGGCATTGGTGGGGTCCCAAACCCGGCCAAACAGGAAATCCGTCAGCCCAATCTGCCGAATGGCCGGCAGCCCCGAGAGGATCAGGTAAATGCTGATGAGCAGCACGAACCCCACAGCCAGCGTTCCGCAAAGGAGAAACACCACCTGGATACCGCCCTCCACGGCCTTGCGCACCTCTCGGACGCTCCGCCGCTTCCGCACCGTGCCTCCCACCTTCAAACTCTCAGCCGTCATATCTTATTCTCCTTCCAACTCATAAAAACCATCTTAAAAACCTGTCATTGCCAGGGGCGACCCTCGCGGTCGCCCGCCCTACCACACCTCTTGTTGCGCTCCGTAGGGGCGGGGTTCTACCCCGCCCGCCCTTGCCAAGTCATCCGCATTTTT
>UMHM01040482.1_pt1 | contig 15042 bp, 14 predicted proteins | sample 1965501 | NCBI WGS metagenome assembly UMHM01 (sample SAMEA4836095, study PRJEB28245) | human gut metagenome | biome: gut microbiome; material: fecal sample | place: Denmark | collected 2008
GAAAACGGTGCTCCGCTTTTTATTATTTGTTTTTCACCTTGAATAATTTTTTACTAATCGACGGTAGGCAATGCGAAATTACAGTAAATCCGTATCAACAGCAATCTACTTTCTACCTTCGCCACAAAATATAATCAAAAAGTTTTATACTGTCAGCGTTTCAGCATTTTCTTTTTATTTGAAAAAGAAAACGCCTGCAAAAGAAAAGCAAACTCGGAGTTCCACCCCGAGACCCCGGCAACGCCGCACCTCAGTACACAGCTTGCGATTCTCAGTCGGCTGCTCGGCACATTCGCCCGCAAACGCGCCGGAGCTTGAACGGGTGCGAGCTCGTGCGTCTTGCTGCGCAAGCCGTCCCCTCGCTCTCCTCAATTAGTTATCGAACACTGCGGCGCGGCTATCAAAAGCTTGATTATCAATATCGGACGTAACTTGCTTCAACTTTGCTATAGCCCGATTCGATAGCTTCATCAATTTGATTTTGCTTATATGTAATTACAGAAATAAACCCTCTGCACTCGGCAGAGGGTTCAAGTTTTTATTATTGGACTTTTTCGAGTCTGTAGCTGACGGTGTATCTGTTATGCACCCAGCAATTGTTGCTGTCCTTAACATAGGCGCGGGCATATGCCGTGCCGTGGGACTGGGTGGGGTCGGCACTGCTGAGATCAACCTCGGCGAAGAGCTGATCCGTGGTTATCTTTTCGAGATTCTCTTTCGGACCGACGACTTCAACGGACGGTATGCGCGTCTGCGTTACGACCGCCTTGTATCCGGCGGGGACATTGATGAAGGAGATATTGTTGGCACTCACCGAGCTCTTTTGTGAGGTCACGCCGTTCATCTCGACCGTGACCTTGAGTTTCGTCTCCCCGCTCATAACCTTGACTCCGCTCAACGTCGTCAGGTCTATGGTTATCTCATTTCTGCCTGCGCCGAGCATATAGAAATCGATATCGGCGACCGACAGCTCGGTTATGGACGAGAGCTTCGTCGCGTCCATAGTGAAATTGAGTCTCGCGGGACTACAGGTAAACGCGGGCGGGTTGCTCGCATAAGCGGCAGGCGCATTCTTGAAAGTTACCGTAGTCGGCAGTTCGGCGCGCTGATAAATCGGAAGAGTCATTGTGATATCGGCGAGTCCGTCGTTGACGGTTATATACTGGAGCTTTCCGCCGTATTCGCTCAGTGGGATTATCTCGGCGTCGAGCGTTGTGGTCGCGCTGATTTTCTTGTTCAGAGTCACGCGCGCGACAACTTTCTTTATCTTCGCCATCTCAGTCACGGGACCCGACAGCTTCACGGTATTCGCAGAGAGCACCGGGGTTTCTGCTATCATTCCGTTTGTGACATACGACGCGCCGTCATAGACGACATCGGGCTGGAGAGTGTATTCGCCTTCTTTGTAATAGTCGAAATACACATTTATCGAATCCTGAGAGAGCGAAACTATCTCATAGTTCGCCTTGCTCGGATCTTTTGCAGTCACTTCGAGTTTCAGGGTCTGGCTGCCTGTCGAATCGACATAGTTGGTCTTGGCGACAACGGAGATATCGTCTTTTGTGAGCACGCTCTCGGCGACTTCGTAGCGCTTGCCGTGAACCTTGACTTCGACTGTGAAATCCGTATTGCCGAACATCTGAAGCCCGAGATTCGAGACATTGTTTGATATTTCTATTTTAACAGGGACATCTTTTATTATCCGGTCATCCTCGGGGCTCGCCTGAATTGCGACAACAATCCAGATTATAACTGCGGCGATTATTGAAAGCGCCAAAACGAATCTGTTATCATATATGAGATTTTTGAAGCTTATTTTTTTCTTTTTCATTTCTTAAAACCTCCGAACAGCTTGCGTATGCCCTTAACGGCGGCTTTATCTTCGTTATTCGTTCCGCAAAGGTAGCGCACAAGATGCTCACGCAGATCGGAATCGGTGAGATTTCTGATAAGCTGGCCCTTGCAGGCGATGGAAATTGTTCCGGTCTCCTCGGAAGTGACGACTATCATCGCATCGCCCTGCTCGCTCATACCTATGGCGGCTCTGTGGCGGGTTCCGAGCTGGGTATCGAGATTCTCTTTCTGAGTCAGCGGCAGGACACAGCCTGCGGCAACTACCCTGCCGTCGCGGATAACTGCGGCTCCGTCATGGAGCGGCGCGCCGTGATAGAAAATATTGCCTATCAGCTCGCGCGAGACTATCGCATCGACGGGAGTTCCGCTCTTTATGATATCACCGAGGAGCGTATCATGCTCAAAGACGATAAGAGAGCCTGTCTTGCTCTCGCTCATGCTCTGACACGCCTTGCACACGGCGTAGATCGAATCCTTTATCTTCTGATTGCGCTCCGTCTCCTCATCGCGCACGCCGAAAAGATTGAGCTTTGTTATGCTGCGTCTGCCGACGGATTCGAGCATATGGCGCAGCTCGGGCTGGAAGAGGATGACGAGGACTATAATTATCTCGCCGAAGACTTTTTTGAATATGAACTCACTCGCCTGCATATCGAGCAGGTAAATGGCAAGATAAGCCACACCGAAAAGTAGAAGACCCTTTGCAAGCTGAATGGCCTTTGTCTCACGGATGAGCTTGATAACACTATAAAGAATGAACGCAACGAGGCAGATATCCAGGAAATCCGTGAAGGCGAAGTCGGAGAATACGACCTTCAGCTGATCCCAGAGAGATGCGATCTTTTCAGTAAACATAAGCATACCTCTCTTCAATTCCTATAATACCATAAAACGCGCCTGAAATCAAATTACTTCTCAATAAGGCAGACGGCGGAGGCACTTATGCCCTCGCGGCGTCCCGTAAAGCCGAGCCCCTCTTCGGTGGTCGCCTTGACGCTGACGCATGAGACATCGAGCGAGCAGGCGTCGGCTATGTTGCGGCGCATTTCATCTATATACGGGCGCAGCTTCGGAGCCTGGGCGGCAACGGTTGAGTCGATATTGACTATGTGCCAGCCCTGAGCGCCGATAACGCGCACGACTTCGCGCAGGAGTTCGAGACTGTCCGCGCCCTTGTATTTTTCATCGTTGTCCGGGAACAGGCAGCCTATATCCCCCATTGCCGCCGCGCCGAGCAGCGCATCGCTGATGCTGTGGAGCAGGACATCGGCATCCGAATGGCCAAGAAGTCCCATGGTATGGGGTATATCAACGCCGCCGATTATGAGCTTCCGCCCCTCGACAAGCTTATGAACATCGTATCCGCTGCCTATTCTTATCATTGATTATCATCTCCGCTGAGTGAAAATTTTCTTATACTTTCCTGAAATTCATCGTATGTCATGAAAATATTTATCATATCGACGAGCGCGCTTGTTGAAAGGCGCTCGGGAAGCGACAGACTGCGCAGGAACTTTTTGCGCAGAGCCGCCGAATCCGCTTTTCCGCTGAGCCCGGCTTCGTAGAGGTCGGCAACGGTTACAGCTCGGCTCTTTTCCTGCGTACTCTCGCAGGTGACTCCGGCGCGGTTGAGCGCTTCAAGCAAGATCTCAGTATCGATTCCCTCGACCCCTAATTTGCCCTCTTTAGACGGCGCGTCCTTTCTGCGCTCTTTGCCGAACACGTCGGGAATATAGGCGTGAATGACGCTGTCTTTCGGAACGCTTCCGCCGATAAACGAACGGATTTTGAAGCCCGCCGAGTCGCTGTCGGTCAATATGACTATGCCGCGTGTCTGGGCGAGGCGTTTTATCAGCTTCTGCTTCTCTTTGTCCTTGAAAATGCCGAAGCCGTCGGTCTGTATTATAACGGTATCGAGGACTGTGGAGAGTTTTATTTTATCATACTTTCCCTCGACGATGACCGCCTGTTTTATCTTTATCATTTTACCATCAACACCATCCGGCGTTTATTTTCGTGACTGTATCGCCACAAACAGCTTGACAAGCAGTTCCTCCATAACTATCCTGTTATCAACGGCAGAGCTCTTGAGCAGTGTATCGGCTCTGTGCAGTTCATCGAGGCACTGACGCAAAACGCGCACGCTCAGAGCCGACGCCTGGCGCGAAACTTTTGTCAATTTGAACTCGCGGCCGCGGTAGTTTGAGAATATCTCCGCCGGCTGAGTGTCTCTGTAGCCCGCAGATACGCTGACCTTGACACGATAGATATCGACAAAGACGGATATCACCGCGCCCATTATCATCATAACATCCGCACGCTGGGCGAAGAGCATATTGAGCGTTTCATACGCCTTGTCGAAATTATCCGAGATTATATATTTAGTCAGGTCGAATGCATTCGCCTCGATAGTCTTGACGCACATCAGGTCGATGTCCGCGCGTGTTATCTCGCGTCCCTCGGCATATGCCGAAAGCTTGTCGATTTCATTTAAAAGAGTAACCATATCGTCCCCGACGCAGGAAACAAGATATTCGGCGTTTCGCTGGCTGAGCGAAGAATCGCGCTTCTGCGCCGCGCCGACGAGCATTTTGGCAAGCTCATAAGCGGTCTTTTTGTTGAGCTCGACCGCATTGCCGTATTTTGTAAAGAGCGAGACTGCCTTTTTGGCTTTTGCGGTCTTTTTGAGCGAATCTGCCTTGCCGATATAAAAAATCAGCGTGCAGTAATCCGGGACATCGCCGACTATTTTTTCGAGCTTTTCATAGGAATCCTCGTCGAGCGAATCGACAGCCATATCCTTGACGAACACGCAGGTGTTGCTGCTCATCATCGGAAAAGCCTCGACCGCCTGCTCGATATCCTCGAGGGTACACGACGCACCGTCGAAGAAATGATAGTTGAAATCCGCAAAGTCCGGGCTGACGGCTTTGTCTTTTAACTTTGAGGAATAAAATTCCTTGAGATAGCCCTCCGTTCCAAAAAGCAGGAACGCGCCGCCGATATCTCCGCTTCTGATAAGCGCTTTTATCTCTTTTTCGCCGATAGCAGCCATTCAGTCCATCCTTTCCGTCAAAATTCTGCCCGACGGGAACACCATGATTCTGATGTTCCCCTGCCCTCCCGTCGCGTACGCGTCCGCGCCGAGGGACAGCAATTTGCCCATGACCGCAGACGCTCTGTCAGCATCCGCCGATAGCACGGTCAAATTATAGTTTTCCGGGGAAATGCCATGCGGCAGGTTCTCCCGCAAAATGAGAATATTCCCTTTTGTATCCGGCGCATAAGACGGTCTGAAAACAATGACCGCGTCAGCGCCGCTCATGCCGAGCACCGCCGTGCTCGTTTTATTCGCTGTTTTATATCTTAATTCTGCGCCGCCGATGTTTATATCCGCGGCAGGCGCGAGGTTATAATTTTCTGTTTTAAGTATTTCATTGAGGTCGGCATCAGTCTCGCCGGCAAGAATATATTCGGGCGAAAAAGTGTCGATAACATCGAGCGCGAGTGAACTTTCGCCCTCAGATACGCGCGGGATAAGAAGAAAATCAAGATTATCCGCGCCGACGCTGTCCATTGCGGACTCTATATTTGAGAGGGCATAGTAGCTGTCCCCTCCGCAGCCGAGCAAGGCTGTTTTACCGCCGGAGCTGACGACAACAGCCGAACCGTTGCCGACATCCGCCACGGTTATGACGGTTGCCGCGCGGGAAAGTGCAGAAGATCCGACGCACACGCCCGCAAAGGTGAGCGTGCATATCAAAACTGCTGCGCGGACGGTATTGCGTCCCGAAAATTTATAGATAAGCGCAGCCGCCGCAAGGACGATAAAAATCAAAACAAGCCACAGTGGAAACAGAAATGTCGAGGCGTTCAAAGACGAATGAGGAACCGCCGCGAGCGACTTCGATGAATTGATAAGAAAAGACGCGCACACACCGGACAAATCCGCAAGACCGACCGTTATCACGCGCAAAAATGAAAACTTCGCGGTGAGAGCGGTAAGCCCAGAGAGGATCATACACGCAGATGCGGGAAGATTGGAAACAAGATTCGCCGGGATCGCGATAAGTGACACTTTGCCGAGATCGAGTATCATAACAGGCAGAGTGAACGCACAGGCGAGCACGGTGCTTCGGACGGAGCCGAAGATAAACTCACAGACGCGCTTTGCATATTTATTTCTGACGCGCGCGATATACGGATTCAGCGGAAAATCAATATTGCCGTAGCCGACTATTATTCCGAGAGTCGAGAGGAACGAGAGCCGCAGTCCGAGGCTCATCACGCAATACGGATTGACAAAGCACAGGATAACAAGCGCGATGCCGAGGGAATTGAGTGAATCCGCCTGCCTAGAAAGCAGCGTTCCAAGAAGCATAACGAGCATCATGAAGCCCGCACGCATGACGGAATATGTGAAGCTAGAGACCGCCATAAAAACTATAACAAACGCCGCTGAAATAATTGCTCCCGCTCTGCGTCTGAGCCTGAAAACATCGAAAATTTTCAAAATGAACAGACACCAGATTGAGAGGTGCAGACCCGAAACGGCTATCAGATGCGATATTCCCGCGGACGAGAACGAATCCGAAACGCTCTTCGGCAAATTTGATTTGTCACCGATCAGAAGCGCCGTTGCAAGCGCCCCGCGTTCGCCGGGGATAAGACGAGAAAGCGTGTTTTTGATATAAGCGCGCATCGCGAGCGGATAATAGCCTATCGGCTTGCGCTCCGGCTGAGATATATTTATATCGCCCTTTGCGTATCCGCCCATAAAGATATTTTCGGACAGATAGTAGTTTCTCGCGTCGCGGGTCTTGCCGATATCGTAGAGCTGCAAATCGCCCTCGACAGTATCATACGGCTTGAAACCAAGGCGCGATTTTGAAGAAAGGCGTATGTTCAGCTTATATTTTTCGCCGTCTATCTCGGAAGTTTTAAGCTCTGTATAATATCTTTCGCCGCTCTGCTCCTCGAGCGAGACAACGCTCGCTTTCACGGTATGCACGCTGTCGTTAAAATTCTCCGATGCTTCGTTCGGAACAAGTGCGGCGGCAAAAGACAAAAGCACTGCAACGGCCGCCGTTATACACGCAGTCGGGATTACAAAGTCACGCCGAACGCTCTTGAAGAACAGAGAAAAGATAAAGGCGGCAGCTGCTGCCGAAAGGATAACGACTGCCGCCTTCTGACCGAGTTCAAAAACAAGAGCCAGCGTAAAAAACATTGTAAAACCGATAACCGTGAACGGGCGCGCCATTTCTCGAGTTCTCCGATTATTTGAAGAAAAGAGGAAGCTTCTCGAGGAACACGATATCGTCGCGCTCCGCCGCGTCGCCCTCTGCGAGGACTGCCGCCTTGGCGACTATGTTCGCTTCGAACTTATCGGCGAGGGCAACGACTGCCGCGAGGGATTCGCCGGTGCTGATAACATCGTCAACGATAAGCACTTTCTTGCCGCGAAGCTGATCTCCGTCCTCTCTGCCGAGAAGAAGGGTCTGCTCTGCATCGGTGGTTATAGAACGCACGCTGACACAGACGGGGTCGGTCATATAGACCTTCGGCTTCTTGCGGGCAACAAAATATTTCTTGCCGCTCTGTCTGGACATCTCATAGGCAAGCGGGATGCTCTTCGCCTCGGGAGTGAGAATATAATCGAACTCAGGGCACTTCTTGAGCAGCTCCTCCGCCGCTTTAACGGTGACTTCGACATCACCGAAAAGGATGAATGCCGCGATATCGAGCTTGTCGCTGACCGGGCAAAGAGGAAGCTCTCTCTTCACGCCTGCGATTTCCATTGTATAGGTCTTTGCCAAAATAAACATCTCCTGAATATTAATATGGTCTTTTTATCAGCCTGCCGGCCAGCCGAAATCTCTGCCGCCGAGCATATGGAAGTGCAGGTGTTTGACGGTCTGACCCGCACAGTCGCCGCAGTTGTTGACGATTCTGAAGCCGTCCTTGAGATCGAACTGCTTGGCTATCTTCGCCGCCGCCTCGAACACTTTGGAGACGACCGCGCTGTTCTCCGGGGTTATCTCGGCAGCACTCTTTATATGCTGCTTCGGGATAATGAGAATATGGAACGGAGCCTGCGGCTCGAGGTCATAGAACGCGAGAACATCGTCGTCCTCATAGACTTTTTTTGAGGGTATCTCGCCCTTGATTATTTTGCAAAAAATACAGTCATCCATTTTCAGAAAACCTCCGTATTGCAATTGCTTATTCCTCCGGCCGGGAAAGACCGGCGGAGCTGTAAATTTATTTTAACATGGCGCTGACGATAGAGTCAACCGCCGCGAGAGCCTCGTCCGCCTTGGAAGCGTCCTTGGCGCCCGCCATTGCGCTGTCCGGCTTGCCGCCGCCCGAGCCGCCTGCTATCTTTGCGGTCTCACGGACGATATTGCCGGCGTGAGCGCCGAGCTTTATTGCATCCGCGCCACAGGCGCAGGCAAAGTTCAGAGTGCCCTTTTCTTTGTTGACGCCAGCAAAGACTGCTACGATATCTGCGCCGTTGTCACGGGCGGTGTCGCACATCGAGCGAAGCTCGCCGGGGTTGGAGACTTCGACCTCAGCGGTGATAAGTCTGATGCCGCCGACCTGTCTTGCGCTGTCCATAAGGCTGCCCGCCTTGAGAGCGGATATCTCGCTGCGAAGCTCCGCAAGCTCTCTGTCCTTTGCCTTGACCTCGGCAGAGAGGGTCGCCGCGCGCTTGTCAAGCTCCGCGACATTGCCGAGCTTCATCGCCGCCGCTGCAGACTGCATGATGCGCTCATCGTTTTCTATATGCTTGAGCACGCCGAAGCCGGTGACGGCGGTTATACGTCTGATTCCCGCGGCAACTGAGGACTCGGACACGATCTTGAACAGACCGAGCTTTGCGGTATTGTCCGCATGGGTGCCGCCGCACAGCTCAACGGAGAAATCGCCCGCGCTGACAACGCGCACGACATCGCCGTACTTCTCGCCGAACAGAGCCATTGCGCCGAGCTTCTTCGCCTCTTCAATGGGCATCTCGCGTGTCTCGACCGGAATACCCTTGAGGATAACCTCGTTGACCTCGCGCTCTATCGCCTTGAGCTCATCGCCCGAGAGAGCGGAGAAATGGGTGAAGTCGAAGCGCATTTCCTCGCTGTTGACAAGCTGTCCCGCCTGCTCAACATGGCTGCCGAGGTGCTTTCTCAGAGCCGCCTGGAGCAGATGAGCCGCGGTATGGTTGCGGCGGGTCGCCTCGCGCTTTTCGACATCTATCTGAGCGTGGACTTTATCGCCGAGAGCGATGCTGTCGCCGCTTATAAATCTTGCAATGTGGAGCACAACGCCGTCGGGAGTCTTGCCGGTGGCGGTAACCTCGAGGGTTGCATTATCGGTCTTGATAACGCCGGTGTCGCCCGCCTGTCCGCCGCTCTCGCCATAGAACGGGGTCTTGTCGAGCACAACAACCACCTCGGAGTCCGCGGTTGCGAACTCGTCACGCTCGCCGTTTGTGACTATCGCCTTTATCTCGGCGTCGCAGGAATAATCGGTATATCCGACAAACTCGGTCGCGCCGACATCCTTGAATGAAACGTTGCTGTCCTTCCACGCCTGAGCTCCGGCATCCTTGCGCGCCGCACGCGCTGCCGCTCTGCTCTGGGCATAGAGGCGGTCATACTCGTCGATATCAACGCTCATGCCGCGCTCTTCGAGCAGCTCTTTTGTCAGGTCTATCGGGAAGCCGAAAGTATCCTGAAGCTTGAAAGCATCTGCGCCGCTGAGCACCTTGGAATCGCTCTGAGCGATAATATTCTCAAGCAAATTGAGACCTGTGTCTATAGTCTTATTGAAGCTCTCCTCCTCAGCTTTGATGACCTTTACAATAAGATCATGCTTCTCGACGAGGTTCGGATAGGCTGTTGCATTCTCTTTGATAACGGTCTCGCACACTTTGTAGAGGAAAGTGCCGTCGATACCTAAGAGTCTGCCGTGGCGAGCCGCTCTTCTGAGCAGGCGGCGAAGGACATATCCTCTGCCCTCGTTTGAAGGCATAACGCCGTCGCCGATCATGAAAGTGGTGCTTCTGATATGGTCGGTGATAACGCGCAGGGAGACATCCTTTTTCTCATCCTCGTGATACTTGACGCCCGCTATCTGCATGATGTGCTTCATGATGTTCTGGACGGTGTCGACCTCGAAGAGGTTGTCCACGCCCTGCATGATGCAGGCGAGGCGCTCAAGGCCCATACCGGTGTCGATATTGCAGCTCTTGAGGCGGGTATAGTTATTGTTGCCGTCGTTATCAAACTGGGTGAAAACGAGGTTCCAGAACTCAACATATCTGTCGCAGTCGCAGCCGACTCCGCAGGTCGGAGAGCCGCAACCGTACTTCTCGCCGCGGTCGAAATAGAGCTCCGAGCAGGGACCGCAGGGGCCTGCGCCGTGCTCCCAGAAGTTATCCTCTTTGCCGAGGCGAACCATATGGTCGGGCGAAACGCCGAGCTCCTTTGTCCAGATGTCATACGCCTCGTCATCGTCCTGATAGACGCTGATATATATTTTATCCGCGGGCATCTCGAGCACCTTGGTGCAGAACTCCCATGCCCACGCGGTCGCCTCGCGCTTGAAATAATCGCCGAACGAGAAATTGCCGAGCATCTCGAAGAAAGTGCCGTGGCGTGCGGTGATTCCTACGCGCTCAATATCGGGCGTTCTGATGCACTTCTGGCAGGTTGTGACGCGGGTTCTCGGCGGGGTCAGCTCGCCTGTGAAATATTTCTTGAGCGGTGCCATGCCGGCGTTGATGAGAAGCAGGCTCTTATCTCCCTGAGGCACAAGCGAAAAGCTCGGCAGACGAAGATGACCCTTGCTCTCGAAAAAGCTCAGATACTTCTCTCTGAGTTCATTGAGTCCCGTCCATTCCATAATAACAACTCCTTAAAAAATAAAAATAGATGCCGTTCTGCCCGGGACGGCCGAAGCCGCGGTACCACCCGGATTGCACAAAACTGCACCCCTCTGCTGCCCTTAACGCAGGCTACGCCCGTTCAACGCGGGAGGCTCCGAGCCGGCTGCCGTACTTCCTGACACGACGCACCTCACAGCGGCATAATGCCGGCGCGCCTCTCTGCGAGCGGAATAAACGGCTCTGCTCTTCACAGCCAAAAATATTTACTCAAATATTCTACTCTTAATTTCCCCCGATGTCAATGTTTTAGCCGTAAATCGCGGAGAAAATATCGGGAGCGGCGAATAAGAATACCTGTCTGCGGGAGCTATGTATCTGCGGACGGGTGTTCTTTATATCACAAAAGTGGAGAACCCTTTTGCGAGCTCTCCGCTTTGTTTACGTTACTATACTTCTATCAATAATATCGATATCCGGCGAGCTTCTGCGCGGCCCCGGCACGGGTTATAGATCTCTTGATAATCATAAACTTGTTCTCAAGGGCAAGATTGAACGACATCGAAACGGTCTTTACTACCCTCTTCAGGTTGAAATCGACCTTTGCGGAGAAGCGAATCATCGCAAGACCGAAGTCGGCGACGCTTATCTCGCTGTCCGGCTCAAATTTGCCGTCGGACGCTTTGACTATTCCGTTGCTGACAGCCCACACCGCGGCTTTGAACGCGGGATTCGAGCTGTCGAGATCGGCAAATGAAATGTTCTCGGTATTGACCTCGGGTGAGCCGGCCATGCTGTAAAGAGCCTGAGCGAGAGCTGCCTTTGTCAGCGCGGAATCGGGGCTGAACTGCGTCTCGGAAGTGCCCGCCATGTAGCCTTTTCTGAACATAAACTCGATTGCATCGTAATACTCCGAATCGGACGCGACATCCGTAAACGGGAAGTTTGCATCGGGCAGAGCGTCAAGGATTCTGTCGGCGATATGTCTGTGACCCGCTGCGTTCGGATGGTATGTGTCGCAAGTCGTGCCCGTTGTATCGACAAAGATATAGCCGTATTTCTCGGCGCCCTCTTTCATCGGCTTGTTCGCTATATCGACGACCATTTGTCCGAGATTGATGCTCTGGCTGTCATCCTTGCTCTCCTCGGTGTCTGTCGCTCCGTCGTCGCTCTTGACGCTCGTGTCGAACATTCCGATAACCAGAAGCTGAACATCGGGATTCAGAGCATATATATCCTCAATGACATGGTTCCAGTTCTCAAAGAAGTTTTCGACCCCGTATTTAAGCGCACGCGGGAGAACTCTGATAAGCTCGGGCATTGCGTCGGTAATCTTAGCGAGCTCAACTATTTTGTCGAGCTTATCGTTGACTATGCCGTTCTCCTTGAGAAGATCGCGCAGAGCCTTGACATATTTGCTGCAAGTGCCCTCTTTTTCGAGAATATCGGCAATGACCCAGGTGAGATAAGTGCCGAAATCGTTTCCGCCGACACCGAGGGTAATAAGACCCGCCTGTGAAATTGCGCGGCGATACTCGGGGATCCTCGATTTCATGACCTCGGGGTTATGAGAATCGTGGAAAAGATAATCGTCGCCCGGATAATCGTCCTCGAGCATATAGCGGATATCTATCGTCCTGAATCCGGGGCAGGCCATCGGAACATAATTCACTCCGAGAGCATCGGCAACATACGCGCCGTATGAATTTTCAACGCGCTTGAACTCAGAATCCACATACACAAGGTCGTTGTGACCGCTGGCGACACTGTCGCCCAGAAGCACATATGTGCCGTAATCATAATACTTCTTTGCGTCTGCACTCTCGGTGCCGTCCGCGGCGAAGCAGACCGCGGAGCCGAAGGCCAATACGCATGTGAGAATCACTGCGACCGCCCTGCTTATAAACCTTTTCATTTTGATCCTCCTATCAAAATAGATAAAGCCGCACAGCCAAGACAACTGTACGGCTTTAAAGTAGCACAGATTTTTTTGAAAATCAATGCCTGAGGGCAAAAAAGTAAATTATCCTAAATCAGTAGGCATTGTTTTTAAAAAGTGCGGTCATCCGCCAAATTTATAGGGCTTATTCATCGGCTTATTCCGATTATATGTTTCTCCGCTTCGACGCTGAGCGGCGTATAAGCGTTTATCTCTTTCGTTTGCAGGTCAAAAACAACAACCGCCTTATCTGCGCCGAGAAACATCTTCCCGTCGCTTACGAGCATATTAAAGACGAGCGGGAAATCGCAGTCGAACTCTGTTTTTAGCATATCTCCGTTTTCGGATATTTCGAGCAAGACCGATTTGGAATTTTCTCCGACGCAATCGGAAAGAAGAATATACGCCCGCTCGTCTGTCACATACCGCGCTTTAAAGCCCAAATTTTCATCGCTGAATATTTTATGATACTTGCAGCCGCGGTCGAAGGAATAAACAGTTGTGCTCACCAAACCGAGGTGGCTCAATGAATCGACGGCATAAATTTTGCCGCCTACCTCAAAAATATCGCAGAAATTGCCGTTTATCTCCCCTCCCGGCGTTTTGAGCGCGCCTCCGAACTCGCCGGTAGTCGCGGGACACGAAAGTGCCGGCAGAAGTCTCAAGCATGCATTCGTCGCTGTCAACGGGCGCATCTTCATCCGGAACAATTGCCTCTTCAAGACGGCAGATAATTTTGCCGTCCTTTTCCGCGACCTTTACAAATTCCGGGAAGAAATCATATCCCTCGGTGTAGAAATCCGGTCTGTATGTTTTGAGGAAATTTTTGGCATAGTATCCGCCGCAGATGTGCGGATCAGTCCGGCGCAGTTCATCGAGCTTCTGCCACTGATTTTTAGTATTTTCGTTCATCGTTGACACCTCTGAAAGATATCACTGTTCTACGATATAATAATATCACAATGTGTGTACGATAAAACGGACAGGTAATTAAAATCCGCCGCTCGAAACAGAAAGGCAACGGCGGATTATCTTTAAATTTTTCTAAGCGACACCACCGTCTCGATATGGGTTGAAACAATACCGTGAATGTCGACACAACACGGAAACAAATCTTCCCTCGCAGTACACGGGAATATATCAACCGTATAATTTACTCTAATAGCAATGTCACAACACCATCTTGAGGCAATGAGTTTTCAAATTCAACCATAGACACATCAAGAATGGGATTACTCAGTTCTATATATTGAGAGTAATTTTCTTTTGGATATGCAAGTACATGAACTTTGATTTGTGAAATATTTTTCTCGAGATATCCAGTGTTTTTAAGCAAATTAAGAATTTCTCTAAATGAGTGTGTTCCCTCAAAAACGACAGTATGCTTAAAATCTTCAAATTTCAGTTTGAGCGACACAGGGTTTTCAAATATAGGATGGTTTCCTAATTCCTCCATATGATGACCCCATCCGCCTTCCGCATAATATAAAATCCCCGGAATATGATAACCAAAACAAAGTTCATCTCTATTGACGATTTCATCAACGCATCTTCTTTTCGTGTCGATTGTAAACCATCCATAATTACTATCGGGATGATGACATTGGAATACGGTAACAGAATCCATTCCAAACGGTTCATAGTAATCAAATTTTTCAAACGCATACTCAATAAGCTCTTTCACTGTTTTTGAATCCTCGAATTCCAGCGAGTGCTCACCAAAAAAATGATAGGTTTGAATCATGTTATTTCTCCTTTTTTATCAGTACAATCGCCACTATGTATCTTATACGATACTATACAAAAGAGCTTTTTTAAACGGATATAGAAATATCATTTATCGATTTATCATCTTCACAGTTCTGTAATCGGATTTCCTATCAAAAAATTTATTCAGAACCTCTTTAAAAACCTCTTCATCTGGATCCGCCAGACAAAACAATGTCATGCAAGACTTCAATTTCATATCATCCGGTTTTCCCATAACAATTTTAGCATCATTGCAATCCAATTGAAGTAAAGCATTTGATATCTCAAGTAAATGAGATCCAAGATATTCATCCTGCAAAAAGGCCTTTGCCTCATCTAAATCTCGAATACCATAATAGTCAGAAGTTGAGCTTCGCCCCAATCCTTTTAACTGAGGGAAAATATACCACATCCAGTGGGAGAGCTTTCTTCCATTTTTTATTTCAGCTAATGCTTGTTGATAGTCTCTTTGATGAGCAATTGCAAATCGAGACAAATCGTATTCCATTATGTGTGCCTCCTTAATAGTTCACCATTCCGGATTAGGAAATGCATTTTGATGTGAACTTTTGCTAATGCGTGGGGAACTTTCTGCTTTTTTTGCTTACACTGGTAA
>UMHM01021914.1_pt1 | contig 14985 bp, 12 predicted proteins | sample 1965501 | NCBI WGS metagenome assembly UMHM01 (sample SAMEA4836095, study PRJEB28245) | human gut metagenome | biome: gut microbiome; material: fecal sample | place: Denmark | collected 2008
AGAAGACCATAGACAATATTAGCAAAGTTAAAACAAGTACTCTTGTTAATCTAAAACTCCTTTGCATATATATCATCCTTTCTTCTCTATCCCTCTTAATTTAGCGCTGTGCGCCCTATTATTCATTTCTAATTCTTCACTACTTGCTAAAACCGGTTTCCGATTGACCAGTTGATATTCTAAATTTTCTATCCCCACTTGTGGAAGCCTTTTGTTTACCTTCTTGGCAACAGCTACCTCTTTAAAAATCTCTTTTACAATTCGATCCTCTAAAGAATGAAATGTAATGACTGCCATTCTTCCATGTGGCTTCAACATAGTTAAGCCATCCTGTAAAACAGTCTCTAATTGTTCTAATTCATGATTGACTTCAATACGAATTGCCTGAAAAGTTTGTTTTGCCGGATGCCCCTTTTTTCGTAAAACAGCCTGTGGAAGAGCCGATTTAATGACATCCACAAGTTCAAATGTCGTTTCAATCGGTGCATTTTCTCTAGCTTTTACAATTTTATCCGCAATCTTAACTGCAAATGGTTCTTCGCCATAACGTTTTAAAATACGAATCAAATCTTCTTTTTCATACGTATTTACAACTTTATAAGCATCTAGATCCTGCGATTGATCCATACGCATATCGAGTCTTGCGTTCATACGATAGCTAAACCCCCTTTGGCCATCGTCAAATTGGGGACTGGATACACCAAGATCCATAAAGATTCCATCAACTTTGTCGACCCCTCTTTTTGCAAGTTCACTCTTTAAATTTTCAAAAGGAGAATGAATTATAGTGAAATTATCTCCAATCGCTTTTAATCGCGGCATGCTCTCGTCAATCGCATTTTGATCACAATCAAATGCATATAAATGTCCCTTTATTAAACGTTTCAAGATTTCACTACTGTGGCCCCCTCTGCCCAGTGTGCAATCCACATAGATTCCATCTTCTTTTATTTGTAGCATTTCAATTGATTCATTCAACAATACACTAATATGTTCCATTCATTATTACCCCATGATTTCTGATAAGTGTTCAGCTGCTTCTTCAAAAGATGCACTCTGTTCTTCTTCTAATACTTCCCAACGTTCTTTTGACCATATCTCTAAATGGTTAGCGACGCCAATAATCAAACATTCTTTTTCCAGTCCAGCCAAGGCAATTAAAGAGGATGGAATCAAAATACGTCCCTGACTGTCCATTTCACATTCTGCAGCTTTAGACAACATCATACGCTGATACATACGCGCATCTTTATTTGTCGAAGGCAAAGTTGATAGTTTTTGATACACTTGCTGCCACTGCTCTACCGTATATACATACAGGCATCCATCGAGTCCTCGGTTTACGACAACATGTTCACCTAATTCTTCTCGAAATTTGGCTGGCATAATCAATCGCCCCTTACGATCGATGTTATGCGCATATTCCCCCATGAACATGTGTCTTCACCCCCACTCTATGACACAATATGCTACTTTGTACCACTATAATACATCATTGCGTCAAAAAACTCCATAAAATAATGAAATTTGTTCTACTTTTTTTAAATCTTTAGTTATCCACAAAATAACCCCACATTTGCTAACTATAAACGCTTACATGCCTTTTTTTAGCGATTTCTTTTGACAAACATCCTCACTCTGATATAATTCCCACGTATATAGGGAGAGATGATATGAATTTTGTATATTTTGTTTTGGGGCTTTGTCCCATTTTGTGGCTTATTTTTGCGTTAACCGTATTAAATTGGCCCACTTATAAAGCTGCCTTTGGATCTTTATTGATTTCAGCATTATTATCTATCGCAATCTGGCAACAAAGTTTTTTAAACACTGCAACCGCTGCCTGTGAAGGTTTTTTAATGGCATTATGGCCAATTATTGTTGTGATTATCGCAGCCGTATTTACTTATAATTTATCTTTACGTACTCGCGGTATGGAAATCATCAAACAAATGATTACCAGTGTTTCTAGCGATAAACGTATCTTGGTTTTGCTTGTCGCATGGTGCTTTGGTGGATTTATGGAAGGTATGGCAGAATTTGGTACAGCTATCGCTATTCCTGCAAGTATGCTTGTAGCCTTAGGCTTCAATCCATTATTTTCATGCCTAGTCTGCTTGATTGCCAACGGTGTTCCTACACCTTTTGGTTCTATTGGAATTCCTACGGTTACACTCGCAAATTTAGTTGGTCTTGAAAATGCAAAGCTTGCCTTTACACAAACATTGCAACTTGCTCCATTTATGATTTTATGTCCATTCTTGATTGTTATGGCTACAGGAAAAGGATTTAAAGCATTAAAAGGCGTCACTCTAGTAACGCTAGGCTCTGCATTAAGCTTCTTAATTCCACAAATGATTGTTGCCAAATTTGTTGGTGCTGAACTATGTGTTGTAGTTGGAAGTGTTTGTTCATTATTATGTACGATTCTATTGGGATCAAAAGTCAAGCCAAATCCAGATTACGAAATGAAATTAGAAGCACATGAAAAAATCACTGTTTCTAAGGCATTGAAAGCGTGGTCGCCATTTATCTTTATCTTCATTTTCTTATTATCCACATCTAAATTGGTTATGCCAGTTAACACATATTTATCCAAGTTTGCATCAAGCACAATAATTTATTCAGGAGAGAATCCTAGCACCATGACATTTACATGGATCAACACACCAGGTGTATGGATCTTCTTATCGGCTATCTTGGGTGGTCTGATTCAAAAGGCTACATTTAGAGATTTTAAAGTTGTTTTTGTGGCAACCCTAAAACAAATGTCACAAACCATTATAACAATGCTATGTGTGTTGGGATGCGCTAAAATCATGGGATATGCTGGAATGATTGCTTCTATCGCATCCTTTGCGATTGCGATTACAGGTAGCTTCTATCCTTTCTTTGCTCCTTGGATTGGATGCCTTGGAACATTCGTAACAGGATCTGGAACAAGTTCAGGTGTGCTTTTTGGTGCTGTACAGGAAAGTGCCGCTCAAAGTTTACATACAAATCCATATTGGATCGTCGCATTGAATTCTCTTGGTGTTGCAGCCGGTAAGATGCTATCACCGCAATCTATCGCAATCGCATTAAGTAGTGTCGATGGCCAAGGGCAAGATTCTAAATTATTATCGATGATATTACCTTATGGTGTAGGTTTTATTATCCTGATGAGCTTTGTAGCTTATTTTGGTCAACTGATTTTCTAAAAAAAAACAGGCTTAAGGAAAATTTCCTTAAGCCATTTTTATTGCTTGAACCGCAACACATCCAGGTCCACCTTGTGTAATAAATGCAGCTGAAAGCGGATAAATCACCACTTTAGCGCCTTCAAAAGTTTCTTTGATCTTCTTTTCAAACAACATCGCTAACTCTTCATTAAAGGCATGTGAAATATAAAATGTATACTTGGGTGTAAAACCATTATTTTTAAAATCTTCAATCACCATACTGACAGCCTTCTTATACGTACGACTTACACCAAATTTATCTAAACCCATGCCATCAACGCCTTTTTTTAATATTGGAATTAATTTTAATGCACCACCTAAAGTAGCTGCTAACCCTTTGATTCTTCCACCACGAACTAAGAATTGGAAATCCACAGGAACTAAATATGATTCTTCCTGCATACGGCTTTGGACAACCATCTTAACGATTTCCTTGGCACTTGCCCCGTTATTTGCCATTTCCAAAGCTGTATCTACCATTAAGCGATGCGGACCACATAATGTTTGTGTGTCCACAACATGAACCAATTCCGGATAGTCACAAGAATTTTTTGCCATCATAGCCGTCTGGTAGGTTCCACTAAGTCCAGAAGCCATCGTAATATCAATCACTTCATCGCCATCTTTTGAAAGCTCATTATATAAATCAATCTTTTCACCAAGACTAGGCTGAGAAGTTTTTGGAATCTTGTGATCTTCAATCATTGTTAATAATTGTGTGCTTGTGATGTCCTCAAAATCTCGATATGTTTGTGAATCCACAGTGATATTCAAAGGAACAATCGATAACCCTTTTTCTTTTGCCGGTTCAATCGAATATAAAGTCGATGAATCAGAAACAATATGAATCATTTTTATATTACCTCTCTTTAGATAAACAATAATATATATGATTCAATAAGTCAATACATCTAGTATTAATTTCTAGATTGTGTAAGAATTCATTTTATGTTAAACTATAACTATGAAAAATTATACATTTCCAAAATGGAACGATTTACCAGAAATCGACCTATATATGGACCAAGTGATTACCTATATTAACGATAAATTAAAGGATACATATTTTTATGACGAAAAGTTTATCACAAAGTCCATGATCAATAATTATGTCAAAACCGGTATTGTCCATCCACCTGTAAAAAAACATTACACAAAAAGTCATTTAGCTTATTTTTTAGTATTAACCATTCTAAAAAGATGCTATTCCATGCAACAAATTACATCTTTGCTTCACATTTATACCGATGTCAAAGATTCTTCAATTGCACAAGCCTATGACTTATTTATTTCCAGATTCGAAGATTCTTTAAATGATGTATTTGAAAACAATCGCAATACTATCCTCTTTGACAATCAAAGTCCTGAACAAGAATTAATGGATAATGTCATTCAGTGTGTTATTTATAAGGTACATACAGAATATGTGCTTAAAAGCCATGAACATGAATAGAGAGAAATCTCTATTTTTTTTATTTGAAGAAAAAAAAGATGTACAAATGTACACCTTCTAGTCAACAACTACAGTCCATCCATAAGGATCTTCAACAGTTCCCCATTGAATTCCTGTTAAAGTATCATATAGTTTTTGAGTTAATTCTCCCGTTTTAAAATCAGATACAGTTACAACATCACCTTTATAGTACAATTCTCCAATTGGACTAATGACAGCCGCTGTACCGGTTCCCCAAGCTTCTTGTAGTTTACCATTGTGACCTGCTTCCATCAATTCATCCACAGATAAATGTCTTTCTTCAATTTCATATCCCCAATCCTTTAAGATATGTAAAATGGAATCACGAGTAACACCAGGAAGTACTGTACCTTCGCATGGAGCTGTCACAATCTTATTATCAATTTCAAACATTACGTTCATAGAACCAACTTCTTCAATGTATTTACGGTGAACACCATCCAACCATAATACTTGAGAATATCCTAATTCTTCTGCTTTTACCTGAGCAGCTAAACTACCAGCATAGTTTCCACCACATTTAGTAAATCCTGTACCACCTTTAGCAGCACGCACATATTCATCTTCAACATAGATTTTAACAGGATTTACACCTTCTGCATAATAAGCACCTACAGGTGAGCAGATGATCATAAACTTATAATGTTTAGCAGCATGTACACCGATTGCAGCTTCTGTCGCAAACATGAATGGACGAATATATAAAGATTCGCCTTCTCCTGTTGGAATCCAGTCTTCTGAATATTTAACGATTGTCTTAACGGCTTCCACAAACATATCCACATCTAGAGTAGGCATGCTCAAACGTTTATTTGAATTCGCAAAACGCTTTGCGTTCATTTCAGGTCTAAACAATTGAACCTTTCCATCCTTTGTACGATATGCCTTCATACCTTCAAATGTTTCTTGGGCATAGTGCAAAACCATACTTGCTGGATCAAATTCCAATGGTCCATAAGGTACGACTCTTGCATCGTGCCATCCTTGTCCATCGTCCCAATCCATCACAAACATATAGTCTGTATAGTATTTACCAAAACCTAAAGGTCCGGCTGGTTTTTCTTTTAAGTTTTTACTTTCTACAAATTGTACTTCCATAATTTGTCCTCTTTTCTAAACACGATGATAATATCACACTTTACAATTTATTTCAACATCTTACATTTATTTACATTCGTTTTCAAAGAAATGAACGATAGTCTCAATCATAACCCCAGTTGCCACTTCATCCTTATCACTGGTTCCGGCAATATCTAGATGGATCCACTTTGTGCCTTCTTCAATAAATTCTTCCAAGAATGCGGCTGCTAAACTAGCATTTCCACCCAATGTCTTCGAGTTAACAATATCAGCCACTTTAGAACACTTTAATTCGGAGTGAAAATATTCATCAACCGGTAAACGCCAGATTTGTTCTTTTGTAGCCTTGCTTGCACCTAAAAAAGGCAAATAGAAGCTATCATCATTACTAAAAATTCCTGTATATGTACTTCCTAAAGCCCGTACACATGCCCCTGTTAAAGTTGCCATATCTATCACGCGTGTAGCCCCTAATTTTTGAGCCATTGTTAAGGCATCCGCCAAAATCAATCTTCCTTCGGCATCTGTATTTGTGACTTCAATCGTTTTACCGCTTAAAGAAGTAATCACATCTCCATCTACAAAACCATGTCCATTCACTTTATTTTCTGTAATAGGAAGAACACATATGATATTCTTTTCTACTTTCAATTCAGCTAATAGTTCCAAAGCACAAAGCATATTGGCAGCTCCACACATATCATATTTCATCCCGTGCATATTCGATTTAATATTGTATCCACCTGCATCATATGTAAGGCCCTTACCAACAAGAGCTGTATATTCTTCGTCTTCTTTGCCACCATCATAACGCACAACAACCATGTAACAAGGTCTATCAGAGCCTTGGTTCACAGCTAATAAAGCACCTGCACCAATTTGCTCTAAATCATTTTGATTTAATACCTCAATCTCCATGCCATACTTTTCAGCAACCATCTTAGCCTCATCCACCAAATGATCGGGTGTTAGATAATTTGCAGGCATATCACTGATTTCACGCGCATGATTCACAATACGTGCTACTGTCCTGCCTTTTTCAAATTCAGATTGAAAGCTATCACTTTCAAGTTCATACACCGTTGTCTCTTTATAGCTGTAAGCACCATATACAAGTCCAAAACCAGCTTCATACGCTGTTTTTTCATTAACATATGCCAAATAATCATCGGCATCCACTTTACTATAGGCTTCTTTGATGTTCTTCTTTCCATCACCCAAACCAACAACGACTACTTTTTCACAATCCATTTGATTCAATGTATAAATCGTTGTGATCTTGCCAAATTCTAAATCTAATTTAACATCTTTAAAAGCTGCTAAGCTTTCAGGTAAAGTTTCCCCTTCAAATAATCCAATACAAATATTTTTCATTTATTTTACCTCCGTCATCTTTTTCGATTTTTCAGCACAAGCCTGCATTGCCGCTTCAATACTCGCTCTAAAGCCCATTTTTTCAAGAACACATACCGCATCGATCGTTGTACCACCAGGTGAACAAACCATGTCCTTTAAAGCACCCGGATGCATTCCTGTTTCTAATACCAACTTTGCACTTCCTAGTACAGCTTGTGCTGCAAATGTGTACGCTTGCTTACGAGGCAATCCTTGAGCAACCGCTGCATCTGCCATTGCTTCAATCATCATGAATACATAAGCAGGGCTAGAACCACTTACACAAGTTACGGCATCCATCATGGATTCATCGACCACTTCACATTTTCCAAAACTATTAAAAATAGCTTTAATCATTTTTTTATCTTCTTCATTCACCTTATCATCAAAAGAAATCGCACTCATGGCAGATAAAACTAAAGCTGGCGTATTCGGCATAGCTTTGATAACTTTCAAGTCTTTTCCAAAATATCTCTTCACATCATGAATGGTTACACCTGCTGCAATATCTACAAGAATCACATCTTCTTTTACTACATCTTTAATTGACTCAATCAATTTCGGATAATGCTTAGGCTTTACACTTAATACAAGCACATCACTATTTTGTGCAACTTCTTTTTCATCCATAGCAGTACGTACACCATATTTCTTTTCTAAACGCTCTAGATTTTCAGGATGATGATCATACACTAAGATACTTTTAAATAATTTATTCTGAGCTATTCCTTCAATCATGGCACCACCCATGTTTCCCGCTCCAATAAAACCAATTGTATCCTTCATAAACTACCTCCTAAACCGAATAGGTCTTTCTTCTTGAAAATTCTTTTTGTTTCCCCTCATTCCAATCCTCTAGATTACGATAATACCCGGATACCCTAGAATAGATCTGTGTTGGTTTATGACAAGTAGGACACAATCTGTGTTTACCTTTAATGTAACCATGTCCTTCACAAATTGAATAGGTTGGTGTAATCGTAAAGACCGGAACATCATAATTTTCATAAATCGTTTTTACAAATAAAGCTGCCATTTTCCAATTCTCAATACCATGATCTATAAATATTGGAAAGGAAGTGGCACCACTATATTGATTCTGTAACTTTTGTTGAATACGCATCGCCTCAAATACATCATCTGTACTCGCTACATCCAAATGTGTTGAATTCGTATAATATCCATGACTTTGAATTTCTGGATACTTCTCTCTATCAATTTTCGCAAAGTGCGTACAAACACTTTCGGCAGGAGTTGCCTCTAAATTCACTTTCTGATCTTGTTTTGAAATCTTATCATTTAAAAAAGATAAAACCTCTTCTGCAAATTTTTGTGCCTGTAGATTCATAAGATCTTTTTGTAGCCATTTTGCATTCAAACAAGCTTCATTCATCCCAACAACGCCAAGTGTTCCATAGTGATTATCAAAATTTGAAATATAAGCTTTTGTATAAGGGTATAATCCTGCATCTAATAATTGATTTAAAACTTGTCTTTTTACATCAAAAGACCGAATCGCCAAATTGCTCAAGCTATCTAAACGCTTGAAGAAATCTTCTTTTGAAGTGGATAAATAAGCTAAACGAACAAGATTTAAAGTGACAATTCCCATGCTTCCACATAACGGTTTATAGCCAAAATAGCCTTCTACATCCTTTTTTTCTTTCGTCAAAAAATAAGGCGTTCCATATTTAGCACAAGCCTTGAACAACTCTTCTTCTTTCATCCAATCAAAGTCATGTTGTAAATAAAGAGCTATGATAGGAAATTGAAACCCTCTTCCTGATATGTCTCCCTTATTTAAAACTTGAAATAATGCATCATGAAGAATTTTCATTTCTTTTTGGCAGTCCCCATAAGTAAAATCAGCCTCTTTCCCTGCTACAATTGCCTTTTTATTTTTATATTCATCGGGAATATTCCAGTCCAATGTAATCTGACTAAATGGTGCCTGTGTTCCCCATCTAGAAGGAATGTTGATTCCATAAATAAAACTTTCTAAACAATCATATACCATCTTTTGCGATAAATGATCTTTATGGATAAAAGGCACCAATAATGTATCAAAATGAGATAAAGATTGTGCGCTTGCCCATTCATTTTGCATAATACCTAAAAAATTAACCATTTGGTTACATAATGTTCCTAGATGTTTTGCAGGTAATGATGAAATCATTTTATTTACAGAAGGAAGTCCTTTTAAAATCAAATCTTCCAAAGACCATCCTGCACTGCATCCTGTCAACATATGAATATTATGAATATATAAATCTCCACTTTTATGTGCATTTGTGATTTGTGCATCGTAAACTTCACTGAGCCAGTAATTCGAAGTAATCATACCCGAATTGGATAAAATCAATCCTCCTACAGAATAAGTAGCCAAAGAGTTTTCATCTTCCAAAGGGATATTATTATGCAAATAGGAATTGACTAAATGAATATATTCATTCGCAGTCGATTGAATTTTACGCACATTTTCTCTTTGTTTACGATATAAAATATAGGTTTTCGCGACAGGATAATATCCTGATTCGGATAAAGTTTTTTCAACACTATCCTGTATCATTTCTACACTGATGCGATTTTCTTTGATTTTTGTTTGAAAATCCGCTGTTGCACGAAGAACCAGCAAATTAATAATTGCATCATCTTTTTCCATATGTAAAGAATCAAAGGCTTTTGATATAGCAGAAAAGATCTTAGAAGAATCAAATGTTACGATGGAACCATCTCTTTTTTCAACTTCTATCATACTTGTTTACCCCCTTATCATTACAGTATCGACATATTTTTCTAAGATTGTTTTATATTTTAAAATCTGTTTTTCATCTGGACGATGCAAAGAATGATCAATGGTTGTTTCATTATCTTGAAATGGCTGTAAAACTACTATATGCACGCCTTGAATCCATTGTCCTAATTCTTCGATATTTTTTTCATTATGAAACTCATTGACTAATGTAACACATAATTCAAATGGAACATGTGATGTCTTTAATAAACATAATGATTTTTCAATTTCATTTAAATCAATATCTTCTACGCCACAAGTTTGGGCATAGGCACTCGGTGCATTTTTAATATCTAAGCTTATCGAATCGACCAATTTTTCCTGAATGATTTTATGAAGACGATCATAATACATTCCATTGGTATGAAGCTTAATTTTATAATTCAATGTCTTCGCATATTTTAAAAAGGAAACAACACCCTCATGCATCAATGGTTCTCCACCTGATATATAGATTCCATCTAGATCCTTGCGATGACTCTCTAAATATTCATTAATCTTTTCAGTAACAATCGGATACCTGTTTTCCTTTAAATAAACCAAATCTCTAGAATGACAATATGGACATTTCAAGTTGCATCCTCCTGTATATAAGGAACAGCTTAAATGACCTTCATAATCCGATAGGGATAGTTTTTTTAATTTATAAAACTGTAGATTTGTTTGTTCTAAATCCGCATAACTTCTAGCATGGTTTGATAGTGTTTGATAAAACTTGGAAAATATTTCAATTTCATTCGCATTTAGATCTTGTGTTATATGGTGCCACCAATCTCTACGTATTCCATAGATTTCAGATATATGCTTTTTTGTCAAAGCCGTTGTGTATAATTCTTTGGCTCTTTTATCTTTTGAACTTGTTTGTATTGAAATATAACCTAAAGAAAATAACTTCTGTACATTTTTTGTGACTGTTCCTTTATCATATCCTCCTACCTGGACGATTTGCTGAAGCGAAATCCCTTCATTCTCATAGATTTCAATCAAGATTGGAAGTTGCGCATAACTCAAGTTCAAATCTTGCAGCATTTTATCATAATATTTTTGTGTACTTCGATAGAGAATACTTGAATCCATCAATAAATCATTTTGTTTTTCCATACAAACATTATAAGCGATTTTAAAAAAGAAAAAAAGGACCGAAGTCCTTTTGAGATTATTGTGGTTTTGCGTCGAAATGTTCATCACGAACAACAACGTCGTGAGCTCCACCTTCGACAATACTTGTACTAGATACCAAAGTAACCTTCGCTTCTTTTTGAAGTTCTGGAATTGTTAAGCATCCACAGTTACACATTGTATGACGAATCTTAGATAGAGATAGACCTACATTGTCTCTTAAGCTACCTGCATAAGGAACATATGAATCGACACCTTCAACGAAAGACATTTTTTTGTCTCCACCAACATCATATCTTTGCCAGTTACGAGCACGAGCACTACCTTCGCCCCAATACTCTTTCATGTAGTTTCCATTCACACTAACAATTTTGTTTGGTGCTTCTTTAAAACGTGCAAAATAACGCCCTAACATAACGAAATCAGCTCCAAATGCTAATGCTAATGTAATATGATAATCATGTACGATACCGCCATCTGAACAAATTGGAACATAAATACCTGTTTCTTCAAAATATTCATCACGAGCCTTAGCTACATCAATAGTAGCTGTTGCCTGTCCACGTCCAATACCTTTTTGTTCACGAGTGATACAGATAGAACCTCCACCGATTCCAATTTTGATAAAGTCAGCTCCAGCTTCAGCTAAGAAACGGAATCCATCTCCATCAACAACATTACCAGCTCCAACTTTAACACTGTCTCCATAATGTTCACGAATCCATTTGATTGTTTCAGCTTGCCATGCAGAATAACCTTCACTTGAATCAATACATAAAACATCGACACCTGCTTCTACCAATGCAGGAACACGAGTCGCATAGTCACGTGTATTGATACCTGCACCTACAACGTAGCGCTTTTTGTCATCCAATAATTCATTTGGATTGTCCTTGTGTGATTCATAGTCTTTTCTGAACACAAAAGCTTTTAAATGTTGTTCTTTATCAACGATTGGCAACTGATTTAACTTATGTTCCCAAATTAAATCGTTTGCCTCTGACAATGTAATATCTTCATCACCAACAATTAATTTATCAAATGGTGTCATGAATTCTTTTACTTGAATCGAATGATCCATGCGACTCTCACGATAATCACGACTTGTTACAATACCAACCAATTTTCCATCAGCCTTACCATTGTCTGTGACAGCCATTGTTGAATGTCCTGTTTTTGTACGAAGTGTAATTACATCCTCTAATGTTGCTTCAGGGCTAATATTTGAATCGCTGCCAACAAATCCAGCCTTAGTCGATTTTACTTTTCGAACCATAGCGGCTTGAGACTCAATTGTTTGACTACCGTAAATAAAACTTACTCCACCCTCACGTGCAAGTGCACAAGCCATTTCTTCACCACTAACAGCTTGCATAACAGCACTTACCATTGGAATATTTAATGAAAGCGCAGGTTCTTCACCTTTTTTGAATTTTACTAAAGGCGTTTTCAAACTCACCTTATCCGGTGTACAATCCGGTCCTGTATAACCAGGAATCAATAAATACTCACTGAACGTTCTAGATGGTTCTTCAAAAAATTTTGCCATTGTTTATCTCCTTCTCAATTTAACATCTATTATATGTTTTGACCATTAAGCCGTCAAGCCAAATTGACAAACAACAACACTAAATGCTGCAATATGAATATCGTAAGTATTTAATGGGTTGTTTGCACCATTGTCAAATAAGATGGTTGCTTCTTGATCCAAATGATAATCATATGGAATGTTTGTTGGATTAAAGAAAGCAACACAATGATCTTTATCTTTTTGACATTCATAAACTAATACTTGATCATAAATCGAATCGAAATGAACACCACATTCAATTTCTTCAAGGGTACTCAATCTAAAACAAGCATGATTCTTACGAATTTTAATCAATTCCTTTGTTCTTTCAACAATTTCAATATGATGATCTCTTCTTTGGTAATCAACGCGATTGTAGTTATCCGAACGGTTATATGTATTTCCTAAATTTTGTTTTGTACGACCAAATTCCTGTCCACAATGAATAAAAGGAATTCCTTGTGCAAGCAATACCATCGCATTGGCTAGAATTTGGCGCTTTTCTCTTAAATCACGACTTTCTCCATGGCAACATACACGATTTTTATCCCAAAGTGTATGATTATCATGACATTCAACATAATTAACAACTTTCGTAGGGCTATCAAACACATGATCCAAGCAGCTAGCTGCCATGCAACATTTCACCTGGTAGAATAAATCCGCTTGCCCAGATGTAAAACCTTTACGTGAAAGTTCTTGGTTTGAACCACACACAACTTCACGGAAACGATCTGAGAAATGTCCAACATGTGGCATTTTTGCCTGATTCATTTGAGATGCACGAAGTTCTTCTGCCACAAAGCTAGGCATATTCCAGCCTTCTCCATAGATCATAAAGTCGGGTTTGATTTTTTTACATTCTGCACTGATTTCGTTCATTAAGTTATAATCTAAAATTCCCATTAAATCAAAACGGAAACCATCGACATCAAACATTTTAACAATTTGTCTGCACGTATCAATAAAATATTTGCGGGCCATATATGGCTGTGTATCTATATCATTTCCACAAAAACTTCCATTTGAAAATTCACCTTCTCGGTTCATCAAAAAATAGTAATCTGGCACCATATTTTCTAGGGCAAAACATTCTTTGACATACACATGGTTAAATACTAAATCTAAATTTACACGAATCCCTGCCTTATGGCAGTCATGCACAAGGTTCGCAAACTCCTCAATGCGCAATTTGGCATCGTTTGGATCCAGTGAATATGCTCCTTCTAAACAACGATATTGTACTGGATCATAGCCCCAGTTATAGAAAATATTCGGATAGATTTCATCTACACTACCAAAATCAAATACAGGCATCAACTGCACATGGGTAATTCCCAATGATTTTAAATAGCTAAATCCTGTATTGTGTGTTTTTGTGATTTCATTTTCTTCGGTAAACCCAACAAATTTTTTTGGGTGACTTACACCAATACCCGTTTGTGAAGTCATGTCACGAATACTAGCTTCATAAATAATCGCATCACATTCACTATCCATTGGCTCCATTTTTACTTTTTCTGGAAGATTTACTGTTTTAGGATCCACAATCACGCTGTATTGTGAGTTTGCCCCACTGAAACAAGTATATGGATCCGTAACCCCTTTATACTCGCCATTTACTCGCACTAAATAAGAGTAATGAACTCCATTTAAATCTTTTTTTACAGTAAGGGTGAATACACCATTCTTTTCACGTTTTAAAGCTTCAACATGCTTTTGGCCATGTATGACGTAACCTACGCTTACAGATAAAGCTGTGGGTGCCCATACTTTAAAAGTTGTTTGTTTCGGTGTATACGTTACACCTAAATCGTCTTTTTCATAAGTAAATTCCTTCGCAAAACGTTCCGTTTTTACGATATGAGAATATTTCGCAACACATGTCTTACAATGTTCATCAAAGACTAAATATTCTTCTCCTATATTTAATGTTCCATTTAATGACAATTGATAATGGGTAAACCCATTATATAAATCACATCGGGATTGAATCGTTAATGGTATAATACGATTCTTTGTATCTTTCATATGGAAGATGCGACTTTCTCCTCCAAAAAAATTTTTGGACATATATACATCCAAACAATTATAATCATCTAAATAAGCTTCATATGGCTCTTTCATTCGCATATGTAGTACTCCTCATTTCCTTAAATTCCATATCTATTGTAACATGTATAAAGACATTTTTTTTAAAAAAATGTTATACTACTGCATAGAGGTGAACAAAATGAGTAGATATCGAATTGAAGAAGATTGCTTAGGACAAGTTAAAGTTGAAGCAGATAAATATTGGAAATCACAAACTCAGCGAAGCTTAGAAAATTTT
>UMHM01027688.1_pt1 | contig 14944 bp, 9 predicted proteins | sample 1965501 | NCBI WGS metagenome assembly UMHM01 (sample SAMEA4836095, study PRJEB28245) | human gut metagenome | biome: gut microbiome; material: fecal sample | place: Denmark | collected 2008
TACGCTGATCTTGCCCATCGGGCCCTTGATACTCCACCACGAGACCAGCAGACCGGTGCCTTCGAATTCGAGTTCGAGGGTGCTGCCGGGGGTGGAGGCGGACCAGCCGGCGGGATTCTTCCCTTTGCGGCCGACAAGGCTCCACCCATTGTTCCGTATCGGGGCGAGTTCTTTGCCTTCGCGCAGGAAGCAGCGTTCGAAACGGTCGGAGTAGAGTGGCGCGGGGAGGGGAGCTTCCGCTTCCGATTTCCCCATGCGGCGCGCTTTTTCCAGCATGCCGGTGAGCAGTTTCCCGGCGAAGGTGTGGGCGGCGGGGCGGGGGTGGACCGAATCCGGGCTGAGCTGTTCCCAGCGGAGGGAGCCCGCTTCGAGAGCGGGGGCGAGGGCGTCGCGGTAGCTCACCATCGGGAGCTGGTAGTGTTCACCGAGCTTCTGCTGAAACTCCTGCGCGTTCTTCCGGGTGTTCCACATCATGAAGAGCAGGATCAGCGCGGGCTTCTTCTTTTCCGTCAGGATCTGGCGGAGGATTCCCTCATAGGTCCGGGCGTATTCGAGCGTGGGATTGTCGTTGACGCCGAATTCGAGCACGATGAGATCCGGCCGTTCGGAGAGCAGGTCGCGTTGTGCCCGCAGTGCCCCGTAGTCGGAGGCGGTGGCGCCGATCCCGGCGTTGACGAGCCGGAACTTGCTGCGGGGGAACTTTTTCTGTAAATAGCGGAGCAGGACGCCGTGATAGCGCTGTGCGGGATCCGGGCAGGCGGCGCCCTGGGTGATGGAGCCGCCGAGTACGCCGACGGTCAGCGATTCGCCGCGTTCGGCCTTTTCGAAGAAGCGGTTCAGCCGCTCCCGGTTGCCGAAGGAGACGACGGCGCGTTGCAGAAGCTCCTCCGTCACCTCCGGAATGCCCGTGTCCTGCCGGGAGGAAGGAGCTGCCGATGCTGATTTCATGGTGGGGGGAAGGGGTTCCCCGTTTACTTCGCTGAAGAGAGACATGGTGAAAACGAGGGCGAACACAGCCGGGAACAGGAAACATCTGCATTCCCCGTTCCACCTGAGTCCCCGAGTGTTTATCTTGATCTGTTCCATAACCGGATATTCTTTGAAAAAAAGAGGCGTGCATATCAACACGCCTCCCGAATACTGAATGTTATTCCAGCACGCCGGACAACGCAATCATGCAGTCCGCCGGAATACCCGTTTTTTTCGGCGCCTGGAAGAAGACGAAGCCGTCCTCCGTCGTGCAGGGAATTTGCCTGCCGTCATTCAATTTGAAGGAGCGGAACGAGCCTGCCGCCGGCAGTTCCACGGCGCAGGCGTCTCCCTGTTTTGCGAATACCGAGGCAAACACTTTGCCGTCCTTCTGCGAGGCGACGTATACCGCGGGATTTTTGAACGTGCGTCCTCCCGCCTGACTGACCGCGCCGGAGCGCATTCCCGGGCGCGAGGCGTGGTAGCCGTTCGCCGCGATGGTCAGTTTCCCGTGTTTGAGCGGCTCTTTGTTCAGGTTGGCCAGAATCTCCGTATTGCCGTAACAGGCGTCGATGATGCCGGTATCGGTTCCTCGGGGCCTGCGGTGTTCGAAACGGACCACCGGTTCTCCCACCCACGGAGAGGTGACCTCCTTCTGCACGACGGAGAGAAAGTCGAGACGGCCTTTATCCTTCGGGCGGGAGATCGCATCGATTCCGACCCAGTATTTCTCCTTGGTCGGTTCGAAGGTCGGGTTGAAGCCGAGTCCGAGCTGCCAGGAGAGCACCGCGAGGCTCTCCGAGAAGGCGTTGAGATTGTGGGTATGCATCTTCAGCTTGTCGTGCATGATCCATTGTGCCATCGGGTAGATTTTCCACAGGTCCGGCGCCCACATCGCATGGTAATCCACATTGCCGGAGCCGCGGAATTCATTCGGAATCAGTCCGAATCCCATGCCGAAGAAGGCACACTCGTAGTTGACCAGATGGGCATAGCCGCCTTCGGTGGTGAGCGGGATGCGGGCGGAATCGGTTCTCGCCTGGTTGATCAGGCCGGTAACGTAGGCGGTACGGCTGGGAGAGGCCGGATTGAAGTCGTAGAGATTGATCCGTACTCCCACCTGATCCTGGAAGAGAAGCGATACCGGGAAGATCGTCTGAAATTCCGTGATCGTCTTGTCGTTCGCCCGGCGGACTGCCGGATGCCACATCGTCGTGGTGTAGCCGAACTTCGGATTGTTGCCGTATCCATACTGCTCCTGATTGGGTTTGCCGTTCTGCTGTTTGAGCAGAGGAGCTTCTCCCTCGCGGGCGAAGGTCGGCGGGCGCGGGGTGGTTTCACACCACCAGCTGGAGTTGGAGTAGGGCATCACGAGATGGCCGCGCTTCTGCAGTTCACGGGTGATTTCCCCGTGACGTTCATGTTGTTTGGCGAATGGGAAGTGGTCCGGATAGCTGGCGTCGAATCCGTTGCGCAGATAGCTCAGGGAGTGGATCAGCGTCGGAACCGGCAGATCATCCATCATCTTCTTGCTGTAGCGGAAATCGCCGCCGCCCGCGTGGAGATGGAGGGCATCCTTGAAGGGCTGCACCATCTCTTGCGGCATTTTCTCCTCCAGTTTCCGACTGATCGCATTATCGGTGCAGTAGGCCTGAAGATTGGCTTCCGGAGTATCGAAGCGCATCCGGACGACAGGCGATTTCCAGGAACCGTTTTTCTCGATCCATACCATGAAGGAACGGTCGAACCAGCCACGGCTTCCGCCGCCGCAGCTGAGCGTGGAGCTTTCCAGAATGGAGTTCGGATCCCACGGCTCCGGAGAGAGCGGCTGAACCGAATAGAGTCCGAAGCGGATGTTCTTTCCGTCGAACTGCTGGAAATCTGCGGTTGCCGCAGGGTACGGTACGGAATAGGTGCGTCCGGTCAGGGGGAGGAGTTCCGCATAAAAGGGATAGCCGCCGCATTCAAACCAGTTTCCGCCGTTCCGCACGAACTTCCTGATGGCTGAGATGAAGGTTTTGCCGCCTTCCGGCGGAACGGGGAGCGATTCGCAGTACGGATTGACGAAAGCCAGAACCTTTGAATCGGAAAGCAGCTGCATCGCCTGAGTCGCCGATGTGGCCAGGATGAGGTTTAATCCCTGTTCTTCTGCAAACTTCTTCATGGCATTTTCCCAGATGTTGACGGGAATTCTGCCCCAGTTGCCGACCAGCGGACCATTGAACAGAGAATAGAGCACAATATTGCGGCGGGCGGGATTCCGTTCCGCCTGATCGGCGATGACGGCGAGTACCGACTGGATGAAGATGTTTTTCCCTTCGGTGTCGATGACGCGCAACCGTTCGTTGGTCAGCCGGTCATTGGTCTCCTGCCAGCTTCCGAACTGCCAGAAATTGCCTTTTCCGCCGAGACTGTTGCCGGCAAGAAACGGGCCGTCGGCGGAATCGACCAGCACAGTCTGCGAAAAATCCGGAGCGGTCGGCCGGTGGACTCTGCGGCGGGAAGCGTTGATTTTTGCCGTCAATTCAGGAGAAAAGAGTTTTTTTCCGGCTTCGGTGACCTTCAGTTGAGTGGGCGAGGTCTTTTGAAAGTCCATTTTTTTCAGCTTGCCGCCGAGTGTTTTCCGGAACCCGGCTTCTCCCCGGATCACCTGTCGGTAACCGATCGGAGCGGTCAGCGGGGCCTGCTGGAAAAATTTCGGTTCCAGCGCAAATCCGACGCTGAACATGCCGTTGCCCGGCATGATGAAACGATCGAGATCGCCGGTATTGAAATAGATTCTGGCAGGAAGATGAAAATCCTTGATGACAGACTGATTGCCGTTTTTTACCTCGGCCTGCAGATCGAGAAATCCTTTGCCGGGGGTTGCCGTGACCTGGATGAGAGCTCCACCCTTCCGATAGGTTGCGACGATTTTTTCGCCTTCCCGGTTGACGCTGCAGGCGGCGCCGTTCGGATAGATCTCCTTATGATTGGCTTGCGCGCTGAACAAGGCGCTGGATTTTAGCAGCAGAGTTTCATTCCTGCTGCTGATCCGGGTGATGGAACCGTTTTGCGGAGAAAACCAGACCGTAGTATCACCGCAATCAAGTTTTAAATCTTTCGCCGAAGCAATAGTGAACAGAAGGCCGGAAAGCAATAGGCCTCCCATGTGTTTCAGATGAACGCGCATAAAAATTCCTTTCGATTAATAGGAGGGATTATCATCGTAAAAGTATCGATACATCCATTTCCCGTTGTACGGCTGAATCAGTTCATTCTGTTTGAAATGTTCGACATGGCCGTCACACAGCACGATATTGACTCCGCCGTTGTGGCGGTTGCCGACGGAGGGGCTGGGAACATACGCGGAAGTCCCCCCGAATAAAAGCCGTAAATGAGCTGACGATGTTCCCCAGTCGATGGTGTCGCCGAGATAAACTTTCAAAGAAGGAGATTTGACTTTTGTAAGTTTATAATGTTCCTGGGTGTAAATATAATTTGCCCCATAACCGATAGCCCCGTATATGGAACCCGGATTGTCGTCACCGGAGGGCAGGGAGCGCCTACCAGCAGGGCGGTTTCCTCCCGGAAGGCGGGGCAGCGGAATACGCCGCGGGCCATCTGTGAATCTCTGACCGAGGGAAGACCGGTTGTCGAATCTTTCAGCGTAGTTTTGATCCCAAGAAAATCAACCAGCTGCACAGCCCAGCCGCCGTCTCCATAATCTTTGATCTGCGCGGTGGGGAGGTAGTCGTTGTACGTTCCGGCATAGGAAAGTATTGCAGTGGAGTGCTGTTTCATGTTTCCCACGCAGGCCGCCGCCTGCGCGTTGTTTCTGGCTCTGTTCAGAGCGGGGAGCAACATCGCCGCCAGAATCGCGATAATTGCGATAACTACGAGGAGTTCAATAAGAGTAAATGCACGGATTCTGCTGTTGTTTGTTGTTTTCATTTCTACCTCCGGTATTTTCTGCCTGAGACCATTCTGGTTTCGCGTCCTTTCAACGATAATTGCAGTTTGGTTCCTCCTGGATACGTGTCTCCTTTCGTTTCAAATTGCCGGTATGTTTCTGTAAATTCTATTTCGATGGAAATCGGTTCCGGGCGGCGGTTGCCCAGAATGAAAATGTCCGTTTCCGGGCCGGTGAGGCGGCTGCACTCGACCGTTCCGGCCGGGGTGGCCCGCAACATCGGTTCGACACCGCAGTTCAGGGCGAATGACGCCACTTCCGCAACTGTGGCGGGGTCGATTTCATTGCGCCGCTGAATGCCCAGCGTCACCTGGCTGCCGATCAGCAGCGTCTCACCTCTGCCGAAACGGTTGTGTACGATCGTCGCTCGCGGCGAAGTGCCCGCCAGCGCCGTGCCGGTTGTCGGTTCCAGATACTGAAGATGGCGGAATCCGAGCATTGCTCCGACCCGGAAATCCGGTTGGCGAAGTGTCATACCGATGAAATCCGCTTCGTGACAACCGAATACTTCCGCCAGTCCTTGACCGGGAATTTCATCGCGAAGATAAAGGTGTTCATCCAGCCAGGCGAACCGCCCGTCCGCCCAGACTTTGCCGCCGCGTTCCACAAATTTGCGAAGTTCGGCTGCGGTTTTGGCGGAAACGAGTTCGGCGTGCGGTAGATAGAGTACCCGGTAACGGTCCGGAATCCCTTCTTCCAATTCCAGCTCCGAGAGAAAATCCACTGCGATGTTGGCGAGATTCAGCGCTTTGTAGCAACCGTATACCGCATCGAGATTTTCATTTCCCATGGAATCGGCAATGTAGGGTTTTGCCAGCTGTTCCATGATTTTGTATTTGGAGGTGTCTTTGGAGCAGAAAATGGCCACTTCCGCCGCCGGCAGTGACGCCTGCGCAAGTTCTCCGGCATGAGCGGCAACGTCGAGCGCAAATTGTCTGGCGGCTTCAGAACGTTCCGTCGGTGCGCCGTCCTGCGCCCGCCGCAGGCTGAATTCACCCACCTCCATCAGGCTGGAGCGCCATGCCTGCCACTCCCAGAAGAGCACCCCGCGCAGACCGCGGCCGAGCGAGTGATAGAGCGTATGCAGAAGTTCTTCCGGAGAAGGGGTATAGTGGTGTCGGTGAAAATAGGTGGTGCCCGCCTGCAGTTCGCCGATCCAGGCATCCTTGCCCTGCGCCCAGCCGCGCACCTGGTCGATGCAGAACAGATATTTCTGATTGAAATCCTCCTGCGTGGCATTCTCCGGGGGCTGTTTCCAGTCGAAGAAATGGTGAGACGGATGGACTGAGACGCTGATGGAGTCGAGAACACGGGCGGTTTTCCATTCGTCAAGCCCGGCGTGCAGACTGTTGAGAAAGACCTTGTCCGGATTGGCATGGGTCTCGTGAACCGGGTCGATGGATTTGACCAGATCGCCAAGCCATTTCATCTGTGCCGCCGTATTGTCCAGCGTGAAGCAATACCAGTCATATTCCATCGGCGAGATCCGTCCCCGGCTGCCGAATTCGAAGGCGTCGGCGAGCCACTCCGGCGTCAGTTCGTCGAGCGAATCGACACAGGCGGTGGTGAACACCTGAAATTCACCGAGCCACGCCGCTTTCAACTCCTCGATGGTCAGATATTTCCGCTTCAGCCAGAGGCAGAACTTCTTCAGCGTCGCCGGGCAGCGGCACGGCGGGTTGGTCGGTTCGTTCCAGAGATTCCAGATCGCCAGCGCCGGGGCGTCTTTGTAACGCTCCACCGTGTCGCGCAGAAACTCCTCCATCGGTTCGGCCACCTCCGGGCGGTCGAAGCAGGGATAACGGCGGCTCCGGTCGTCGATCCCTTTCGCCAGCAGTTCCTTCTGCAGCCAGAGCGGCAGGTAGAGACCGAAGGTTTCCATCACTTTGAGGCCGTATTTGTCCGCCGCATCGAAGAGAATGTCGTGCTGGCGATACTCCCGCATCCCTTTGCGCGGCTCCACCTTCTCCCACCAGATGAAGGAGCGGATGATTTTGAAGCGGTTGTCGCGGATCCGCCGCATGTCCTCTTCGATCTCTTTCGCTCCGTAGTTGGGGTTGAGCCAATACATCGCTCCCAGCATGAATTCTTTCATTATTGTATCCCTTTCCGAAATGATTCGTATGCTCCGTACAATGCCGCATCCTCCCCCAGCTCCGACTGCCGCAACGGCAGTCCGGCCGGAACCGCTCCAAAGAGCGCCAGATCGCGCCCGATGCCGCCGCCGATGACGATCACTTCGGGCGACAGTTGTTCCTGCCACTTGCTCAGCAGCTCGAAGAGAGCCGCGCCGTACTCCAGCCAGAGCCGTTTCGCCGCCGGATCCCCCGTTTTCGTCCGGTCGGCGATCTCCCGGACGCTCCCGGCCGGGAAGCGGGCGAGCAGCGCCCGCGTCGAAATGAAATCCTCCGCGATCTTTCCCCGGAACGGCCGGTTCCAGAGTTTCACCTCCGCCGCGGGCGAGCCGTCGCTCCCCGTCCATATTTCGCCGCCGGAGGCGAATGCCGCGCCGAGTCCGGTCCCGAGCGTAATGCCGCCGCACCGGGAGAAACCCCGGGCCGCGCCGTGTGTCATCTCCCCCAGCAGAAAGGCGTTCGCATCGTGCAGAAAACATGCCGCATTCCTGCCGGAAAGCTCCGCGAATGAGCGCCCGTTGACCGCCGCGAACTTGTGCGGCATGCGGAAGATGCCGCGCACGTAGTCGAACGGTCCGGGCACCGCCACCGCCAGATGATCGAACTCCCCTGCCTGCCGGACGACCTGCCGGAACGCCGCCGCGATCTCTTCGCAGTTCCCTGTCGAACAGCTCGGAACCGGTTCGAGCCGGCGGAACAGCTCCCCGTCGCGGAAGAGCGCCGACTTGATGAAGGTCCCGCCGATGTCCAGCACCAGAACTACTTCAGCATTGTCTTGGTGACCCGGCATGGAGTTTTCCCCAGATTGATGATCTCATATTCGCCCATCGACGCCGGAACGACCACCATATCCATGTGCTTCTGGTGGTAGCAGTGCGTCGGGTCGGATTTCGAACAGATCAGCACCTCGTCCCCTTCGACCAGCACCAGTACGTGGAATCTGCCGTTCGTGTTGTCGGCGATGTCGTGCTCGAAGGAGAGCCGCCGCAACGAGAAGTAGATGAGGTCGTGTTCGCCGACGATCTCCTCCATCCAGCCGTCCCCCTGCCGCACCGTGACCGGCTTCGGGCGGAGCACGCCGTCGATCCGGCTCCGGCGGCGGTCGGTCACCAGCACATTTTTGCCGTGAATCGAGTGGATCGGCCGCGGATTCCCGTCGAGGTCGCTGCGCAGATAGTCGTAGAGCTTGAAGGTATAGCTGCCGATCGTGTAGCTGCCGATCTCCAGCACCACCTGATTGCGTCCGGAGGCGTGGATCGTACCCCCCGGAATCAGATACTGGTCGCCCTGCTCGCTCGGAAAGCTGTTCACATAGCGGTCGTGATCGAAGGGGATATGTTCCTTCTCCGCCCGGTCGATGCAGCGGTAGAACTCCTCGACGTCGCAGTCGTCCTGCAAGCCGAGGTAGGTCTTCGAACCCGCGGTCTTGACCACGTAGTAGCTTTCGTCCTGCTGGAACGGCTCCCCGAAGTGCTCCTGATTGTAGGCCCGCGGCGGATGCACCTGAATCGACATGTTCCCCGAACCGCCATAGGTGTCGTCGTAGTTGAAGCGGATCGGGAAGACGTGGCCGAACCGCTCCACGCTCTCTTTGCCCATGATCCGTTCCCCCTCCTCCTTGAAGAAGGTGGAGAAGGGAATGTTCAGCGTGTGACCGCCTACCTTGATCTGGATCGACACCTCGTTCGGAATCATGTCGAACACCCACGCGCAGTTTCGCATATCCGAGGGCAGCGAGCGGAGATTCTTGACGAAGAAGCCCCCCCACACCCCTTCCAGATAGACCGGCGTGCAGCGGAAGGGATAGCTCGTCTGAATCTCCAGCAGCTCCCGGAAGGCCGCCAGCGGCAGCAGCTTGAGATTGTCCTCCTGGTTGCTGTCGATGTAGAAATCCACGTCGCCGCGCGCGATGAGATCCTTGCGGTGCAGCATCATGATCTCATAATCGTAGTAGTAGAGCCGACGGAAAATGTAGGGGAGGGGGCGTTCCTGCGCATCCCCCAGCGCCCGGACCCGTCCGGCCTGCACCCGGGTGGTCGCCGAAAGCGGCGTCACGTCGAGAAACGCGGTCACATCGGCGCAGTCGTGCAACGCAGTGCAGGCGGAACCGCAACCGTACAGAATCACCAGATCGGCAGTTCGCTTCGCTTCGGCGAGTTTTCGGCGCAGGGCTTCGACCCGTTCCGGATCGAACAGCGACTCGATTTCGCGGTGGACGCTTTTGCCGAAGAGCAGAATGGGGTCGATCACCCGGTCCTCCGGCAGCGTCTCCGCAAGCATCTTCTCCAGTTCATCCGAATCTTTGTATGCGCAGCTGACGTCGATTTTTCGCACTTTTTTTCCGGCGGCGGCCTCCTCGATGCGCTTGATCAGGCGGTTGAACTGCGCGCCGACGTAGCCATCCAGCACGACGCCGCCGTGCTCCGGAGCCGCTTCGAAAAGTTTCTTCCCGACCGCGCGGTTGCCCGCCGTTACCGAATTCCGCAGCTCCGGCGGCAGTTTCGGAGTGTTGAGCGCCTGCGGATCGACGTAGGGGTACGGTTTGAACATGAAACTCATAAAACAATGGCTCCTTCCAGCTTTGCAATTTTATTGTTTATATTAATATTATACGACAATTATAATGAAAAAGCAAGAGGTGGTTTGACAAAAAACAAAAAAAATGCTATTTTCAAAACGGAACGGCAATTGTATTGAGGGGATCATGGAATTTACGCCGAAATTTCAGCTGGAAATCCGCCAGCGGCTCTCGGAGTTGAGCGGGAACAACCGGGTAATTGCGGAGCGGATCGTCAATTTTCCGGAAGAGGTGCTTCAGGCGAAGGTGAGCGAGTTCGCCGCGCTGTGCCATTGCGACAGCGCGCAGGTGGTGCGGCTCTGCCAGAAGCTCGGCTACGACGGGTTCACCAGCTTGAAGAACCGGATTGCGGCGGAGCTGATCGATCCGAAGCGGACGTTGCACCGGCAGATTGCGGAACCGGCGACCAGTTTCGAGCAGGTGAAGCAGAGCTTTGCGCTCAATTTCACCCGGACGATCAACGACACGCTCGCCAACCTGGATGAGGAGACGGTGGAGCAGGCGGTGTCGTTGATCCGGCAGGCGCGCCATATCGTCGTTTGCGGCTTCGGCTCCTCCGCACTGGCGGCGCGGGATCTGCGGATCAAACTGGTGCGGATCGGCTACTACGCAATGTTTCCGGATGATGCGGAGTATGCCAGATCGCTGATCGCCACCCTCTCGAAAGAAGATCTGCTGATTCTGATCAGCTTCAGCGGCGACACCCCGTATGTTCTCGACAACATCAAAGTGGCGAAGAAGAGCGGCGTGCCGATTCTCGCGCTGACCAACTATCTGCACTCTCCGCTGGCGGAGAGCGCGGCTTGCGTGCTGCCGACGACGGCGGACGAACAGCGCCTTCGGCTGGGGGCGATGGATTCTACCATCGCGCAGTTTCTGGTGATCGATCTTTTGAGCTCTCTGATGGCGGTGGAATCGCCGCGCCAGACAGAGCAGCGCATTCTCCAGATCTTCGAAACCACCCGGTGAGCCGGGTTTGTCCCGCGGGGGCTCTCCGTAACTGCGGCGGAAAATTGCCGGCAATGTTCGCCGCTTTCCGGCGGCGGCAGTGGAGGGAAGTCAGATCGGTGCAATTTTCTTCTGCTGCGTAATTGCTTTATCCGGCGACGATTGGAGGTATTTTCCGGGGGGGCGGATGTCCTGGAGCGATTCGCTTGCGAAGAGTGTTGCACGCCCGTAAAATATCCGAAAATTCCTTTTTTTTCGAAATGGCTCTTGACAATCCATATTCACTGCGGTATAATATAGACAACGGTTCGATATACGATACACGTTTAACATGTATCACCATTCTCCCAGCAATGGAAAGGGGCAGATGATGAAGCAGCATTTCAAACCGGCACGAGTTGTAGGACCCAGATGGCTGAGCAGGTGTTTCGATCCATCTCCGGGAAAGATCCATAATTTTACGCTTATCGAATTACTTATCGTAATTGCGATCATCGCCATTCTGGCGGCGATGCTGCTGCCGACGTTGAACAAGGCCAGAAGCAAAGCGCGCTCAATCACATGCACCAACAATCAAAAGCAGATTTATAACGGTTTGATGCTTTATGTCTCGGATTTTGCGGACTGGCTTCCCCGGTGCCTGAACAATGCACAGCATATCCATCATATAAACCGTTATTTGAAACAGACGGCGGATTATGATAATTACGAGACATGGCAGAAAAAAGAGCCGGGAGGGCTCTACTACTGTCCGGCCGTTCCGAAAGACGCCCACGCATCCATCGGCTGGTCCGGCGGGAACAACACGGCACAGTATTATCAGACGACCTACTTGCCGACGATCAGACCCGCGTGGCTGGCTGTATCAGGAGCTGCAAAAAGCGGCGGTTGGCTCTATTTCGACAGTACGGGCAGTCAGGTCCAATACCGCAAGTTTTTCACCATCAAGAATGGATCTGCGCTGTTTGGAGAAACAAACTATCGGAATGTCGGCTCCAACAGCAATCCAACACAATACCGAGGGTGTTATCCTTATGCACAACATGAGATCCACCCGCCGAATCATCAATACTCCTGGGGATGGAACCATGAACTGAGAACCAATCTGACTTTTGTTGACGGACACATTGAAGGATTTCGTTTCTCTGGAGGCCGTCTGCTTTCCGACGACTTGATCAAACTTTAATGAGGAGATGGATAATGAAACTGTTGGTATGTTCTTTCCTGCTCGCTTTGTTGGTCGTAAATTGCCCGGCTTCTTCAGCCATGCCGCTGAAATGGAGCGGGATAGGAAAATTTTTGACCATTCAACAGGAACCTGGGCCGGAAAACCGAGAGGTTATCAAAATAGAAAACACAAATGCAACCTCTTCTGCAATGTCCAATGCCATGCTCGATGCGAAGACTCTGCAGGGCAAAAGGTTGACAGTGACCGCATTGATCCGGGCGGAAGATGTTGCAGAGCCGGCGAAAAGTTATCTTGGTGTCAAACTGATGATTGTTGTTGTCCGGAGTGATGGCTCTGTGAAATATTTTGAGAATCTTCCCGCACATTGTCGCTTCGGTACGTATCGCTGGAAAGCTGCAAAAGTGTCTGCTGCAATCCCCGCGGATGCCGAGCGCGTCTTTCTATCAATCGGACTCCAACAAACAAGCGGTGTTGTCTACTATTCCGGTTTTCGCAGTGAGGTTCAACCATGATGCTGCGAATTGTTCTACTTCTTAGTCTGTCGAGCCTTACCTGGGGGCTTGCCGCCGGAAGGGTTCCTTATTCACTGAATGTGGAATGGCATCTGCTGCGGAAGTCAGTCGGGAATATCTCGGTTACTGAAATCCCACGTAACACCGAAAAGATTCTTCTGTTCAATGACTCGTATGATCTGGGGAAGGCGCCGGCAAAATCTGCGGCTGTCTTCTACAATGAATTTGAATCCGAGCGCGATGGAGTCATGCAGATCGGCATGGCTGCCGACTGGTGGTTTGAATGCCGTCTGAATGGAGAAGCCGTCTATTCCACTCTTGCCGGAGGTAACAGGGAACAGCAGTTTTCTCCGGAAAATCACGTCTTCAATCTGCCGGTAAAAAAAGGGCGAAATCTGCTGGCGGTCCGCGTTCTGGCCGGGGCGGCCGGCTGGAAATTTTTCTGTGGAGAGGTCCCATACCGGAAAATTCACCATGGGGTTTATGAAGTGACGCAGGGCCCGGAATGGCGTCCCGTGAACATGGATCGCATCGACTGGGCAGCTCAACGGCGGAAATTCCGCAATCCGGTTGACTGGCGGGTGAGGCTTGACATGGTGAAGATCAAACAGGGAACGGCTCTCGATCTTTCCGTTCAGTTCCCCCGGTTTCATATTGATCGTCAGGGACGGGTGATCGTAAATCAAGCAGGAAAACTCGCTTTTGAAACAGAACCGGAAAAAGCGATCCGGTTTCGAGGAAGCAACCTCATGATAACCGGGTGGGAAAGCAACTTTTATAAAATGACCCGGGAAGAACTGGAGGAACTTGCCGAAACCATCCGGATACGTGGAATGAATCTGGTTCGCTTCCACTATCTGGATCAAGCTCTCTGCGGGCGTTACGCAGATCCGCATGCATGGGAAAAAAGATCGTTCGATGCTGACAAGCTGCCGTATAATGTAGAGACTCTCCCCGCAGACAAGGAGATGCTCCAGCGGTATGACTGGTTTATCAAATGCCTGCGGGATCGGGGAATTTACATCCTGCTGGATGTGGCGAACAGCAAAATGGGCTGGAGCAATTTCTATCCGGAGCCACCAGCAGACAAATGGAGCATCTATCAACTTTATTTTGATAACCGATACCGGAAAAACTGGAGCGCCGGAGCAGAATTTCTGCTTTCCCGGGTCAATCCTTACACCGGGACCCGTTTAAAAGACGATCCGCAATGTATCGGAATCACACTCTTCAATGAACAGGATATCCGACCGCACCATGTGGCCATTCTCTCTCCATACTGGCGCAAGGCATATCCGCAATATTGTTCGGATTTGACGCTGAAATTGCTTGCAGGAACAGGGAAAGAGTCGGAAGACGCCCGGAAGTTTCTCCTGGATATGATGGCGGATATGAACCGTTTTTATCTTGGAGAACTGAAGAGAATCGGATTTCGCGGACTTGTTACCAACTACGACATGTCTCTGCGTCTGATGGAGATTCCCGCCCGCAGTGAAATGTCAGCGGTGGCAATGCACATCTACTGCGGTGCTCCTTTTGGCGTTGCGCAGCCGCTTTCCATGCCATACCGGCAGAAGGTCGCGGCGTATCCCTGGGTACGTGGCAAAGAATTTCGCCTCTCCCGCCAGAGTTCTATTAAATCTAATGGTGGCTGGCTCGGACAGGCCGCAATGACCCGCATGCCGGGCAAACCGTTCCTCTTGACAGAATACTCTTATCTGCCATATGCGCGCTTCAGCCATGAGGGCGGGCTTGGCATCGGTGGAATTGCGGCATTGCAGGGGTGGGATATGCTTGTGGAACATACCAATACGGCCATGCTCTATTATGCACCTTCCGCACCGGGCAGTTTCAGCAGTCACTTTCACCCGATGGTTCGGGCAAATGAGGTCATTGCCGCTCTGGCATGGCAGCGTGGAGACGTCGCCGAAGCGGAACATGAGATCGCAATCGCAGTTTCGCCTGCAATGGTAAATTCGCCGGAATTTCTCTGTGCTCCCGGTTCCGGATACAACGCGTTCGCCATGCTTACGAAAATCGGCACCTGGTATCCTGGTACATCACGTCAGGCTGATCTTACGATTACTCCGCAGTACTTTACTCCGACCGTCAGTACAGAGTACTTTGCGTCGCTTGCCGCCATGAGTCCCGGCTCCGGCAGACGTGCACTGGCTTCCGCCTGGCGGCAAATGCAGCAGAAAAAAATTCTACCTCCCGGCAATCGCACCGATCCGGGGAGGGGAATTTTTCAGAGCGAAACCGGAGAACTTACGTTCGATACGCAAAATCAAACCATGGCGATTGTAACGCCCAGACTGGAGGGAGCTGTCGTTAAGAAGGACATCCCGTTTCCGCTGGGGGTGCTGACAATTCGTTCCAGTTCAACTCCTGCCGCTTTCTGCGCTGCCTCTCTTGATGCGGCTCCTTTGCGGGACAGCCGGAGAATTCTGTTGATCCACGCCACCAGTTCTGCCGCTGAAGGTACGGTTTTCAACAATGAATTTTTTGACGCGGCTATCGACTACGGAACCTTTCCGATGTTGATCCGCTCTGCGAAATTCTCCCTTGAGCTCAAATGCCCCGCCGCTCCGAAAATTTACGCCCTCAATTTCAATGGGACCCGGGAAAAAGAACTCTCCGGCGAATGGAAAGATGGGACTC
>UMHM01007485.1_pt1 | contig 14915 bp, 9 predicted proteins | sample 1965501 | NCBI WGS metagenome assembly UMHM01 (sample SAMEA4836095, study PRJEB28245) | human gut metagenome | biome: gut microbiome; material: fecal sample | place: Denmark | collected 2008
AGATGCGTTTGCATCTGCCTTTAGTAATATCGCGGATCATGTATTACTGCTCGTGCACCTTGTAGCCGCGCTGGCGCAGCCCTTCGAGCACCGCCCTGCCGTGCGCCTCTCCGCCGACCTCGCACGCGACGTGCACCGTCGTCTCATTCGGGTTGAGGCCGAGACTCAGCTTATCATGCTCGACCGTGAGGATGTTCGCGCGCTCCGCCGCGATTATGTCCAGCATCCGCGCAAGGCTGCCGGGTCTGTCAAGCAGGGTGACGGTGAATTTTATGCGTCTGTGGCGCGCGACAAGGCCCTGCTCGATAATGCACTGGATAAAGCTGACGTCGATATTGCCGCCGGAGAGCACGCACACCACGTTCTTCCCCGCCGCGTCTATCTTCCCGGACAGCACGGCGGCCAGCGGCGTCGCGCCCGCCGGCTCCACTATCTGCTTGCAGCGCTCCATAAGCTGGAGTATGGCGTCGGATATCTCAAGGTCGGACACGGTGACGACGCCGTCCGCCCAGCGGTTTATAAGATCGACCGTTATATCGCCCGGCGCCTTGACGGCGATGCCGTCGGCAATGGTGGAGGCCGACTCCGTCGTGACGAGCTTTCCCGCGCGGTAGCTGCGCGCGATGGCGTCAGACCCCTCGGCCTGCACGCCGTAGACCTTCACATCCGGCTTTATCTGCTTTGCCGCCGCGGCCACGCCCGCAAGAAGCCCGCCGCCGCCCGCGGGAACGATTATTATATCCGCCTCGGGAAGCTGCTCAAGTATCTCAAGCGAGAGCGTGCCCTGCCCGGTGATGACCTCCACGTCGTTATACGGGTGCAGGAACTTTGCCCCCTCCTCCCGGCAGATGCGGCAGGCCTCTGCATACGCGTCGTCATAGCAGCTTCCGGCAAGCACCACGCGCGCGCCGTAGCCCTCCGTGGCCTGCACCTTGGCGATGGGCGCGGCCTCCGGCATGACGATGGTCGCTTTGATGCCGAACATGGCCGCGGCGTATGCCACGCCCTGCGCGTGGTTTCCGGCCGAGGACGCCACAACGGCGCAGCGCTCGCCGCGCTCTATCATGGAGGCGATCTTGTTGCTCGCCCCGCGCAGCTTGAACGCGCCGGTCTTCTGCCGGTTTTCGCACTTGAGGTATATCTCGCCCCCGGTCATGCGGGAAAACGTCGTGGAATGGTCCAACTCCGTGCGGTGCACTATTCCCTTTATGCGCCCCGCGGCCTTTTCAAAATCACTAAGCGGAATATTCATATCTTCCCTCCATATTTCGCCCCGGCGTCAGAGGCCAAGGCCCTTTTGCAGCGTCACGACGAAGTCCTGCACGTTCGTGACTATGCCGCGCGCCGTCAGGCTGCCCCTGTCGGCGAGCTTGTTTATCGTGAATTCCGAGACGTCCACGCAGTAGAAGTACACCGGCCTTATGCCGCCGTCCTTCATCACGCGGTAGGCCGGGGTCATATTCCCCACCGCGATGGAGTGCAGCATCGTGGCAAGGCAGATGACCGTCGTCGCGCCGCGTATCTGCGCGCGCATGGCGTCCTGCGCGGCGTACACATCCGCATACACCGGCGGAAGCGGCCCGTCGTCCCTTATCGAGCCGCCCAGCACATACGGCACGCCGTTTTTCTTGCAGCTGTAGATGATGCCGTTGTCTATACGCTCACGCGCGATGAACTGCGCCACGCTGCCGCATTCGCGCACGGCGTTTATAAGGTCAAGGTGGTTGCAGTGCCCGTTGTGCACGGTGCGCTGGGTGTATATGTCCTGCCCGAGGGCCGTGTGCAGCCACGCCGCCTCAAGGTCGTGCGTCGCCAGCGCGTTCCCCGCCAGAAGCGCGTGGACATAGCCCGCGTCTATCAGCGCGGCCATCGCGCGGCGCGCGTCCTCGTCAAAGGCCAGCGCCGGGCCCGCGACCCACACTATCTTCCCATGCTCACGCTCATAGCGCAGCAGCGAGATAAGCTCATCATAATCGCGGGAAAAAGCCGTTTCGCGCGTGCGGTTTCCGCGGAAGGCGAAAGCGTCCTCATTCCTCTGCGGCGCGCCGAAGCAGTCCGCGTGGACGTATATCCCCTCGCTCGCGTCCTCCGTGCGGCCGAGTATGACCTTGTCGCCGCGGCGCAGATTGCGCAGCTCCTTCACGGCGATGCGCCCGTCCTCATAAACGGCGGCGCAGTCCATCCGGCTCTCCCCGGCAAGCAGCCACTGTCCGTCCAGCTTGAAGTATTCCGGGAACACGCTTGTGGAGTGGAAGTTGGCCGGGGCGACGCCGTCTCGCGGCGCGGGCGCATACTGCGCGTCCGGCGCGGCGGTGAAGCACGGCCGGGTAAACTCCGGCGGGCAATATTTTTTCGGTTCAAACATCGCTCCATCCCCTTCTTTATATGAATGGCCAGCGGTACCCTCGATTGACAAGGACACACACGGTATTATACAATAAAAGCCGCGGCAAGAAAAGAAGCTTTTTGATATTTTTTCCCGGCGCGGGTATAGGAAATCCGCCGGTGCTGTATGCACCGGCGGACTGCGTGTTTCATTTCGCGTTCCGCGGCAGCTCTATTATCACCGACTCGAACGGGCGCAGATCGTAGCTTATGCTGTACTCCCGCCCGTCGCACTCGCTGTGCTGAGCCGTGAGGGGCGGGATATCCCGCTCACCCGGCCCGCCGCTTCCGGGCAGACTGTCATAGGTGCTGAACATGCGCTTATAAAGCCCGGCCTCCGGCACGCCGCAGCGATAGCCGTTGTACTGCACCGGCGAGAAGGAGCACACCACCAGCACCGCGCCGTCATAGTTCCACGGGTTACGGCGGATGAAGGAGATTATATTCCTGTCGGAGTCGGTGCTGTTGACCCACTCGAAGGTCACGGGGTCGCGCGAATCGGAGTGCAGGCAGGGGTACATCTTATATATCCCTATAAGGTTGCGCACGCACTGCATCACGTCTCTATGGCCGAAATCGTCCGCAAGCGCCCAGTTTATCTCGCGCTTTTCATCCCACTCTCTGTCCTCGGCAAAGTCCTGCCCCATGAACAGCAGCTTCTTCCCCGGATGGGTGAATTGGAAGGTGTACAGCGTTTTCAGCGTGGCAAGCTGATCCTCTATCCCGCCGGGCGCCTTGCCCAGCATCGGCTTTTTCAGGTGCACGACCTCGTCATGGCTGAGCACCAGCACGTAATTTTCCGTGAAGGCGTAGTCCGCCGTGTGCGTAAGCTTCCCGTGCAGCCAGTGGCGGTAAAGCGGGTCCTCCTTTATGTATTTCAGCGTGTCGTTCATCCAGCCCATGTTCCACTTGAACATGAAGCCGAGGCCGCCCTTGTCCACCGTTTCCGTCACGCCGGGCAGGATGGACGAATCCTCCGCGATGAGGTATGCCCCCGTCTTTTTCGTCACGGCGGAGTTGAGCTGCTTTAAAAATTCGGTGCTCTCCAGATTCTCCGTTCCGCCGAACCTGTTCGGCCGCCAGCTCTGCCGGCCGAAGCTCGTATACAGCATGGCCGCCACCGCGTCAACGCGCAGGGCGTCGATGTGGAATTCCTTCACCCAGTAAAACGCGCTTGCGATGAGGAAGCTCCTCACCTCGCCCTTGCTGTGGTCAAAGGCCTTCGTGCCCCACTCCGGATATTCCGCGAGAAGCGGGTCTGCCGACTCGTACAGCGCCGTGCCGTCGAAGCTTTCAAGGCCGAAGCTGTCCTTCGGGAAGTGCGCCGGGACCCAGTCGAGAATGACGCCGATGCCGTTTTCATGCATCTTGTCCACGAAATAGCGCAGGTCGTTCGGCGTGCCGTGGCGGCTCGTCGGGGAGAAATAGCCCGTCACCTGATAGCCCCATGACCCGTCGAACGGGTACTCGCATATGCCGATAAGCTCCACATGCGTATAGCCCATGTACAGGACGTATTCGGCCAGCTCATCGGCAAGGCGGCGGTAATTGAGAAAGCCGTCCTCATTCAGGGAATAGTCCTTCTTCCACGAGCCGAGGTGCACCTCATATATGGCCATCGGCTTTTCCAGCGCGCCGGTGCGCGCGAATGCGCCGCGCGCGGCGGCGTCATGCCATGTATACCCGCTCAGCGGGCAGACGACGGAGCCGTTGGCCGGGCGAAGCTCACTGCGGAAGGCGAAGGGATCAGACTTATAGCGCTTGACGCCGTCCGCCCCCGTGACGACGTAGCGGTACACGTCGCCCGCGCGCACGCCGGGGATAAACGCCTCCCACATGCCTGCGTCCGTCAGCGTCATTTCGCCGCGCCCCTCGTCCCAGCCCGTGCGCGAGCATATCACGGCCACGCGCTGCGCGTTCGGTGCCCACAGGCAGAAGCGCACGCCCGACACGCCGTTTTCCCGGCGGATATGCGCGCCCATTTTCTTATAGCATGAGTAGTGCCTGCCCTCATGGAAGAGAGCCTGATCGTGCCGCGTGAATGAAGCCGGATATATCCTGTCAGTATTCATATGCCGCTCCTCTCCTGTGACTGTGTGCCACGTGACTATGTTCTATGTATTGCCAGTATAACACAAATAAGCGCCGCAATAAAGGGGGAAAACGCCGCCGGAGTGCAAAGGCGCACTCCCCCGCTCACTCAAGAACCGTTTTCCAGTCCGGGTCGCTGTACGCGTCGAAGCACATCTGCACCTGCTCCGGCGTGTTTTTCTCCATGGCAAGCTCCGGCAGGGCATCGGGCGGGAAGTACGCGCTTTCGGTCGTCTCGGAATTTTCCCGGAACCGCCCGCCCGTGACCGTGCACAGAACGAACACCTTGCACACCTTGTAGGCGTAGCGCGGGGCGTTGTGCCTTTCCCTGTCCTGCACGGCTATCACGCGCTGCACCACGGCGTCAAGCCCGGCCTCCTCGCGCACCTCCTTCACGGCGCTTTCGCCCACGGAGGTGTTCACGTCCACCCAGCCGCCCGGAAGCGACCACTTCCCGCCGCGCTCATGCACGAGCAGTATCCTGCCCGCGCCGTCGAATATCGCCGCGCGCGTGTCCAGCTTCGGCGTCTGATAGCCCGTCTCGCCGCAGAAGAGCTCCCGCACATGCTCTATCGGCAGGCCGCTCTTCTCGCTGAGCATTTCCGCGGCTATATCGCGGATGCGCTCAAAGCGCTCGATATCAAAGCGGTCGCGGCTGTAATAAAGCCCCGCCTGCGCGAGAGCCTGCAGCTCCACCGCCCAGTCCAGCAGCTTTCCGTTCATATAATGCCCTCCATATCTGAAATGCCTCCCGGATCGCGTCCGGGAGGCATAGCGGTTTTCTTATCAGCAAAGCTGCGCGCCGGCGGGCACGCTGTCGTCCAGCATGAGAAGATGCAGCTCTTCCTTGCCGTCCACCTCGCGCACGGCGGACAGGAGCATGCCGTTGGACATCTGCCCCATCATCTTGCGCGGCGGGAGGTTGAGGATAGCCACGACCGTCTTGCCGACGAGCTGCTCCGGCTCATAGTACTTGTGTATGCCGGAGAGGATGGTGCGCTCAGTGCCGCTGCCGTCGTCCAGCGTGAATTTCAGCAGCTTTTCGGACTTCTTCACGGCCTCGCACGCGAGCACCTTGCACACGCGCATGTCGCACTTTGCAAACTCGTCGATGCTGACATCGGGCAGGACGGGGTTGACCTTCACCTGCGGCCCCTTCGCCGCCTTTTCGAGCTTTTCAAGCTCCTCCAGCATCTTCGCCGCGTCGATGCGCGGGAAGAGGGTCTCGCCCTTGTGCACGCACACCTCTGCCGGAAGCACGCCGTATTCGCAGGCCTTGTCCCACGTGATATGCTCCGCGCCCGCGCCGATCTGCGCAAAGGCCTTTTCGCAGCTTTCCGGCATGAACGGCGTCAGCATGATAAGGGAAACGCGAAGCGCCTCAAGGAGGTTATACATGACCGTGGCAAGCCGCGCCTTCTTCGCCTCGTCGCGGGCGAGGACCCAGGGCGCAGTCTCGTCGATGTACTTATTGGCGCGCTGAATGAGCTTGAACACCTCTTCAAGCGCCAGGTGGAGCTGGAACTCGTCCATCTGCTTTGCATAGGCCTCGCCCGTGGTCTTGATGAGGGCGAGAAGCTCGTCGTCCATGGGGTCCGCCTCGCGCTCGGCGATGAGCTTTCCGCCGAAGTACTTTTCAACCATGGCGGTCGTGCGGGAGACGAGGTTGCCCAGATCGTTTGCAAGGTCAGTGTTTATCGTGCTGATGAGCAGCTCATTGGAGAAGTTGCCGTCAGAGCCGAACGGGAAGGTGCGCAGCAGGAAGAAGCGCAGCGCGTCCACGCCGAACTCCTTCGCCAGCAGGTAGGGATCGACGACGTTGCCCTTGGACTTGGACATCTTGCCGCCGTCGATGACGAGCCAGCCGTGCCCGTAAACGCGCTTGGGAAGCGGCAGGCCGAGGCTCATAAGTATCGCGGGCCAGATGATGGAGTGGAAGCGGACTATCTCCTTGCCGACGATGTGCACGTCTGCCGGCCAGTATTTTTCAAAGTCGGAGTACTTCTCGTTGCAGCAGCCGAGGGCGGTGATATAGTTGGTCAGCGCATCGACCCACACGTACACCACATGATCCGGATCGAAGTCCACGGGGATGCCCCAGCTGAAGCTCGTGCGCGACACGCACAGATCCTCAAGGCCGGGCTTGATGAAGTTGTTTATCATTTCGTTCACGCGGGAGGGCGGCGTGAGGAAGGTGCCGGATTCCAGCAGCTCCTGCACGGGCTTTGCGTACTTGGAAAGGCGGAAGAAATACGCCTCCTCCTCCGCGTCGTGCACCTCGCGCCCGCAGTCGGGGCACTTGCCGTCAACAAGCTGGCTCTCCGTCCAGAAGCTTTCGCAGGGGGTGCAGTATTTGCCCTTGTACGCGCCCTTGTATATGTCGCCATTGTCGTACATCTTTTTGAAGATGCGCTGCACGGCCTCGACATGGTAGTCGTCAGTGGTGCGGATGAAACGGTCGTTTGAGATGTTCATCAGCTTCCACAGGTCGAGGATGCCGTTTTCGCCGGTGACTATCCTGTCCACGAACTCCTGCGGCGTCACGCCCGCAGCCTTGGCCTTTTCCTCTATCTTCTGGCCGTGCTCGTCCGTGCCGGTGAGGAACATCACGTCATAGCCGCGCAGGCGCTTATAGCGCGCTATCGCGTCCGTGGCGACGGTGCAGTAGGTGTGGCCTATATGCAGCTTGTCCGACGGATAGTATATCGGAGTCGTGATATAGAATGTCTTCTTTTCCATGGTCTTTTCTCCCTTTCTCAATATAGCCGGGGCTATATATTTTCTGTTTTCAGCCGACTTGGAAGCTGCCGAAGCCGTCGGCCGCGGTCTGCGCCGCTGCCGCCGCGTCCAGCGCCTTTATCTGGTCGGTCGCCTCGTGGGTATGATAAACGTCATACACCTCGTCTATCTGGTCTATCTGCATACTGTTCGCGTCAAACACCAGCCTGTGCATCTGCACGCCGTAGCCCTCCATTATCCATGGGTAGCGGTCGTTATTATAGGAGTACGTGTCCTTGCGCAGCTCTATATACGTTCCGTCAAGGTTCGTGCCCCATATCTCCACCGTGAGGCTGCGCTCATACTCATCGCAGTAGGCGGCGATGCGGATGGGATAGTCGCTGTCGTTTCTGAACTTGAAGTCGGGGCTTGGCCAGCTGACCGTTGCGTCATAGCCCTTTTCAAGATAGTCCACGGGGAAATAGTGCGGGCTTCTTGTGACGGTGTTGACCCTGTAGGAATACAGCATCGCGCTGTACAGCGTGGACGACACCTGGCATATGCCGCCGCCCAGCTCCTCCACGACCTCGCCGTTCGAGTACGCGCCCGCCATCTTGAACCCGGCCTCCTCCGTGCGCTGGCCAAGCGTCTCGTTATACGAAAACACGTCGCCGGGGTAGAGGATGATGCCGTTTATCTTGCTGGAGGCAAGCTTTATATTGCTTATGCGGTTGTCGTTGCTGTTTTTGAAATACGTGGTCATCCCGCCGAGCTTGTCGCGGAACAGCAGCCCGCGCAGATAGTCGCCCGTCACCTCCGGATAGGTGAGCGTGATGGGAATCTCCACCACGGCGGCGTTGTCCGCCGCTGTCCATATGCTCTTCGCGTCGTCCACGGAGAACTCGCAGCCCTCCACGTCGTCCACAACGGTGAAGGTGTTGTCGTCGGTAAAGTACGCATCCTTCGGCTCTGCCGCGAGCTTATCATGGATGGCCTGAAAGTCCGGCATGTCCGGCTCCTTGGCAAGGCGGTCATAGCTCAGCCGCGTCTGCCCCGACGCAAGCGCGCCGATGATCTCATCCACCATATCCTCCGTGTCGAAGCTGAGCTGTCCCGCGCCCTTCACCATGCGCAGCACGGACTTTTCCTTGTCTATCTCGTAATCGCCGCTGCCGAGGGCGTCGTTAAGCTTGTCTATGCCCATGAGCGCCTGACGGCGGATATAATCCCTGTTGTAGCTTATGCTGCCGTCGTTTATCTCCACCGGGAACACAAGGCTCTTGAGGTATTCAGCAAGGTTTAGATACCAGTTGTCCCCGTGGCCGTAGGCGTATGCCGCCTCGCAGGCCTCGTCTATCGTATGCTTTGCGCCGGAGGCGTACTGGCCTATCTTGAACGTGACCTTGTCCATAAGCCGCACCTTTAGCGCGACGGCGGCCTGTTCATCCCAGCCGCTCGCCTCGAGCGCGGCGGCGGAGGCCGCCTTGTCCATGCCGCCGACGTAAATGCCGCCCACATAGACGTTCGGCAGGTTCGCCGTGCCGGAGGTGACCATGTATCCCCCGACGGTCGCCGCCCCCGCCAGAAGCAGCACTATGCATATCACTATCGTCAGCGCTATTTTAACGCGGCGGCCCCTGTCGCGGCGCGCGGCGGCGCGCTTTGCGGCTTCTTCCTCGCGCGCGGCGCCGTCAGGCTCCTGTATCTCCGCCGTCTGCATCTTCGGCAGGCGCGCCTCGTCGTCACGCGCGCTCTCTCGCTTGCTGCGCGCCGCGCGCTTCGCGCCGCCGCTTTTGTCCGGGGCGGCGTGGCGGCTGACATATTCGCTGTTTGTTTTCTTTGATTTTTCTCTCAAATGCGTACCCTCGTTATGCTTTCGCCGCGGCGTAAACGCGGCGTGTCTACCTTCCGGTATGCTCCTCGTACATCTGGGCGAAAAGCTCATCCTCGCCCATGGGCAGGTCTATCTGCGGCTCGGGGCGCTTATTTTCGGCCTCCGTCAGCCACGGCGTGCCCTCAAGGCGGCCCGTCGCCTGTACCTCCAGCAGAATGCCGATGAGCTGGTTTGAAATGAGGAAGCCCGGCACCGTGAAATGCCAGCGCTCTCCGGCGCGCTCCGCCCAGCCCTTGCCCTCAAAGGCCTTCAGCGCCTTTTCTATCGGCCGCCAGTCGCACTGGCAGCGCAGCCTGTAGTCATGCTCGGATATCCCGCGCGAGGTGCGCATGGCAAGCATGACATACTCCACCGCACGCTCCAGCGGGTCTATATTCTTGTATTCGTCCACAAGCGTGGTGTTCCTGTACACCGCCGCGATATACTGCTTGAGGTCGCGCACATAGCTGTAGCGCAGGTTGCCCACGCTTGAATGCGCGCCGGGGCCGAAGCCCATGTAATCGCCGAGGCTCCAGTACTTCATGTTGTGGCGCGACTCGAAGCCCGGCGCGCAGAAGTTGGACACCTCGTAGTGCATGTAGCCGTAGCGCTTGAGCATTTCCGCCGCGTAGGAGTACATGTCCGCCTGTTCGTCGTCGTCTGGCATGATGACGGAGTCCTTGTATTCCTTATACATCCGCGTGCCCGGCTCAAGCTTGAGGCCGTAGCACGATATATGCTCCGGGTGCAGCTCTATTATGCGGGCAAGCGTGTCCGCCCAGTCGCTCTTCGTCTGGCTGGGCAGACCGTACATCAGGTCTATGCTGACGTTGTCGAACCCGGCGCGGCGCGCGTCATGCACCGCGCGCACGGCCTGCTGGAAGTTGTGCCGCCGGCCGATGAGCTTCAGCAGGTCGTTGTTCGACGCCTGCACGCCGATGGAAAGGCGGTTGACGCCCTCCTGCCGGAGCTGCTTCAGCATCGCAAGACTCATGCTGTCGGGATTGCACTCCACAGTGACCTCGGCGTCCATGCGCACGTTGCCGTTGAGCTTGAGCGCGTTGAATATGTCGATCAGCCTGTCCGCCCCGTAGAAGCTGGGCGTGCCGCCGCCGAAATAGACGGAATCGACCTCGTAGTTCTTTATCGCGCCCGAGGATTCGTCGATATGGGCAAGCAGCGCGTCCTGATAATCGGGCATCATATGCTCACAGTTGGCGAGAGAGTAAAAGTCGCAGTATGAGCATTTGCTGGCGCAGAACGGTATATGGATATATATCCCGAGCCGGTTTTTCATAAACTAGTTTCTCCGAATTGAATGTATCTATGCTCAGAACAGCTCACTGACGAGCTTGACGAAGTCCGCGGGATCCTCCACCTCGACGCCGGCCATCATCTCCGCCAGCGTGGCCAGCACCTTCGCAAGATGCTCCGCGCGCGCGGTGTCGGTCGTATAGGCCTCCTTGAGGGCCTTCACGGCGCTGTTGTCCATGTTCAGCTCCAGCACGCGGTTGGCGCGCACCTTGCGCATCTCCTCACTCGGCCCGCGGCGGAAGTACTTCTCCATCTCCAGCGTGATGCCGCCCTCAGTCGTCAGGGCGCAGGGCATGTCCGCCAGCTTGTTGGACAGCTTCACCTTGGTGATATCGCCGCCCACGGCAGTCTTGACGAAGTCGAGGAAGTCCTTGTTCTCCACGTCGCGCTCCTCGGCGGCCTTCTTGTCCTCCTCGGTGTCGAAGCCGAGGTCGTCTGTGACGACGTTGCAGAATATCTTGCCGTCCTGATCGCGCAGCGCCTCCAGCACCATCTCGTCCAGCGGGCTTGTGAGGTAGATAAGCTCATAGCCGCGGTTCTTGACCTCCTTGCACTGGGGCAGGCTCATCGCGTGTCTGACGGAGTCGGAGGAGGCGAAGTATATCGCCTTCTGGCTTTCGGGCATGTTCTCCACGTATTCCTTGAGGGTGATCTGCCTGTCCTCAGAGGTGTAGAAGATCAGCAGGTCGCGCAGGAAGTCCTTATAGCGGCCGTACTCGTCGCACACGCCGCACTTGAGATGCACGCCGAAGTTCTTGTAGAACTCCTCATACTTGGGCCGGTCGTCGCGCATGAGCTTTTCAAGCTCGCCCTTTATGCGCTTTTCAAGGTTCTGCCCGATTATGCGAAGCTGTCTGTCATGCTGGAGTATTTCCCTGGAAATATTGAGCGAGAGATCGGGCGAATCCACGACGCCCTTGACAAACTCAAAGTAATCGTGCACGAGCTTGTCGCACTTTTCCATTATCATCACGCCGTTTGAATACAGCGTGATGCCGCCCTTGTTGTCGCCGACGAAGGCGTTCTCGTTCTCCTCGCCGGGGATGAACAGCAGCGCCTTATAGCTCACCGCGCCCTCGGCGTTTATACGCACCAGCGCGCAGGGATCCTTGCGCTCGCGGTTCTTCTCCTTATAAAACGCGATGCAGTCGTCGTCCGTGACCTCGCTCTTGCTGCGCTGCCAGATGGGGATCATGCTGTTGATGGTCTCGTTCTCCGTGACCATTTTGTATTCGTACTTGGGGCTGCCGTCGTCGTTCTTCTCGCCGGTCTCATAGCGCTCCTGATGGTCGATATCCATCTTTATCGGCCAGCGCACATAGTCGGAGTATTTCTTCACCAGCGCCTTGAGCTTCCACACCTCGAGGTAGGTGCCGTATATCTCCTCATCGGTGTCGGGCTTTATGTGCATGATAACGTCCGTGCCGATGCTGTCCTTTTCGCACTCCGTCACGGTATAGCCGTCCGCGCCGCGGCTCGTCCACTTCACGCCCTGCTCCTCGCCGTATTTGCGCGTGAGCACCGTGACCTCATCCGCGACCATGAAGGCCGAGTAGAAGCCGACGCCGAACTGGCCGATTATGGAGATATCCTCCGCCTCGCCCTTGGCCTCGTCCATCTCGCCCTTGAACTTGAGAGAGCCGCTCTTTGCGATAACGCCAAGGTTGCTTTCCGCCTCCTCCGCGGTCATGCCGATGCCGTTGTCGCGCACGGTGACGGTGCGCGCGTCCTTATCCACAATGATGTCTATGCGGAAATCGTCCCTGTTCAGCCCAACGTTCTCATCCGTCAGCGAAAGATAGCACAGCTTGTCTATCGCGTCAGACGCGTTGGAAATGATCTCTCTGAGGAATATCTCCTTGTTGGTATAGATAGAATTGATCATCAGGTCGAGAAGCCGCTTCGACTCCGCCTTGAACTGCTTTTTAGCCATTATATATACGCCTCCAGAACGCAAAATATTTCATAATGAGATATTATAACACATTATGCCGTAATTTCAACAGCTCTCACCCGGCATGGGGAATTTTTAACCGAATTTTCAAATATATCCCGGCCCGGCGGCGACGGCAAGGGCACTGTGGAGGACAGGATGTATTCCCTGCCGCCCTTCATCGTCGGCAGCGGCGAATACATGGGCATGAAGAAGTCCATGGTGGAAAAAACGCCGGAGGCCATAATGCTGTTTGACCGCATGGCGTTTCAGCCGCTTTCCGGCCTGACGCAGATGGTGCCCCCCGGCGGCGCGGGCATGGCGATGCACGTCATCCCCGTGGAGCAGGCCATCCCCGCCAAGGCCGAGTCCGTGGACAGCGAGCATCTTTCATACTGGCTGAAGAAATACACGACCTTCGCCGATCTGCCCTGCGTGTGCCGCATGTCCAAGGAGGTCTTGGACGAGGGCGACGGAGAGGATCCGGAGGATATGTGCCTTGCCGTCGGCGATATGGCGCGCTACAGCGTGGAGACGGGCCGCGGCCGCTACATCACCTATGACGAGGCCATGGAGATAATCTATAAGGCCGAAGAGATGGGCTGCGTGCGCCAGATCACGAACCTCGACGGGCCGGAGCATATCCTCGGCATATGCAACTGCGGCGTGGGAAGCTGTCTTGCGCTGCGCTCCAGCCAGTTTTTCAACACGCCGAACCTCTCCCGCTCGGCATACGTGGCGCATGTGGACAAGGGAAACTGCGTCGCCTGCGGCAAGTGCGTTGAGGTGTGCCCGGCCAGTGCGGTCAAGCTCGGCCAGAAGCTGTGCACCACCGAGGGCGAGGTATGCTATCCCAAGCAGGAGCTGCCCGACGAGACGCCGTGGCCGAAGGAGAAGTGGAACCCGAACTACCGCTACGACGCGCGCACGAACTGCTACGACACGGGCACGGCCCCCTGCAAGACCGCCTGCCCCGCGCACATCGCCATTCAGGGCTACATAAAGATGGCAGGAGAGGGCCGCTACCGCGAAGCGCTGGAGCTTATAAAGAAGGACACCCCCTTCCCCGCCGTCTGCGGCCGCGTCTGCAACCGCCGCTGTGAGGACGCGTGCACGCGCGCCGGTGTTGACAAGGCCGTCGCCATAGACGCGATAAAGAAGTTCATCGCCGATCAGGATCTCGCCGCCGAGACGAGATACGTGCCCGAGATACACTCCGCGAAGCGGCACGGGCGCTTTGAAGGGCGCGAGGTCGCCGTTATCGGCGCAGGCCCGGCCGGGCTTAGCTGCGCCTACTTCCTTGCTGGGATGGGCTATTACCCCACCGTGTTTGAAAAGAACCCGCTGCCCGGCGGTATGCTGCGCTACGGCATCCCCGAGTATAAGCTCAGCCGCGACGTGATAGATGCGGAGATAGACGTGCTGCGCGAAATGGGCGTTGAGATCCGCTGCGGCGTTGAGATAGGCCGCGACGTCACCATTCAGGCGCTGAGAGACGAGGGCTATGAAAGCTTCTGCCTTGCGATAGGCGCGCAGGCCGGCGCAAAGCCCGGCATCCCCGGCGAGGAGCTTGCGGGCGTGCTCTCCGGCGTTGACTTCCTGCATCTCGCGGCCGAGGGCAAGGCGCCCGACATCGGCAGGCGCGTGGCGGTCATCGGCGGCGGCAACGTCGCCATGGACGTGGCAAGGACGGCGAAGCTCCTCGGCGCGGAGGAGGTCACTGTGGTCTACCGCCGCAAAGAGAGCGACATGAAGGCCGAGCGGCAGGAGATAGACGAGGCGCTGGCCGAGGGCATCGTCCTCAAGACGGAGCATAAGCCCCTGCGCATTGAGGGCGAGGGCAAGGTCCGCGCGCTTGTGTGCGACGCGGGCGAGATCGTCTGCGACACCGTCATTGCCGCGATAGGCCAGCGGGTCGATCTGGGCGGCATCGCACCTGAGGCCATGGTCATCCGCGAAAACGGAACGATCGACGCTGCGGAGCTTACCTATCAGACCGCGCAGAAGGACATCTTCGCAGTCGGCGACGTGTTAACCGGTCCGAAGTACGTTATCGACGCCATCGCCGCCGGACGCGAGGCCGCGATATCCATGCACCGCTTCATGCGGCCCAAGACCTCTCTCACGCTTAACCGCAACCGGCGTGATTTCATTGAGCTGGACAAGAGCAAGGTCGCCATCCCCGTCAGTGAGCTCAAGGCCCCCGCGCGCGCGGAGGGCGAGCTGACCGAGGAGCTTGTCCGTCAGGAGGCCTCCTGCTGCCTCGGCTGCGGTGCGGCCGTGGTCGATACCAACCGCTGTCTCGGCTGCGGCGTGTGCACGACGCGCTGCCGCTTCGACGCCATCCACCTCTCGCGCGACCTTCCGGAATGCTCCGATCTGGTGGACAGGTTCGACAGCAACAAGAAGCTCCTCCCGTACATGATAAAACGCGGCATAAAGATAAAGAAAAAGGAGCTTGCGGAGAAGTTCAAAAAGTAAACCGCAGGAATAATAGGTTTAAGGTCTAATAGTTAACAGGTTTAAAATGACACGGCGGCCCTGAGCGGGCCGCCGTGTTCAGCTTGTCAAAAAAGCCTCGCAGAGTTTCGCGTCCGCAGA
>UMHM01023154.1_pt1 | contig 14873 bp, 16 predicted proteins | sample 1965501 | NCBI WGS metagenome assembly UMHM01 (sample SAMEA4836095, study PRJEB28245) | human gut metagenome | biome: gut microbiome; material: fecal sample | place: Denmark | collected 2008
CCAAAAATCACTCGAAAATCCATCGCTGTCAGGTGCAAGCAGTTCTGACGAGGCAGAAAAGCAGCCAGACGACGAAAAGGCCGCAGGGAATACTTTGTGTATTCCCAAGGTCTTTGAGGACGTATGGACGTTTTTCTGCCCGTCAAAACCGTGTGTGTCCTTGTCAATCGAGGGTATAGAAGGGAGATAGAAATATGAAAGTCATACTTGTGAACGGAAGCCCCGACAGGCACGGCTGCACCGCCACGGCGCTTGCCGAGGTCGCCGCCGCGCTTGAACGTGAGGGGATAGAAACGGAGATGTTCCACATCGGCGGAAAGCCGATATCCGGCTGTCTCGGCTGCGGCCGGTGCAATGACAGCGACCGGTGCTTCATTGACGACTGCGTCAATGACTTCATTGACCGCGCCGCCTCGGCGGACGGCTTCGTTTTCGGCAGCCCTGTATACTTTGCCTCCGCAAACGGCGCGATGACGGCCTTTATGGACAGGGTGTTCTATGCTGCCCCGCGCGAAATGTTCTTCATGAAGCCTGCCGCCGCCGTCGCCTCCGCGCGCCGCGCCGGTACGACCGTCACGCTCGACCAGCTCAATAAATATTTCATGATAACCCAGATGCTCATCGTCTCCTCACAGTATTGGAACATGGTCCATGGCAACACGCCGGATGAGGTCCGGCAGGACCTTGAGGGGCTTCAGATAATGCGCACGCTGGGGAAGAACATGGCCTATATGCTCCGCTGTCTTGAGGCCGGGCGCGCCGCCGGTGTGCCCCTGCCCGCGCGCGAGGCCCGCGTCGCCACGAATTTCATCCGCTGACGCGCTGTCCGGCGGGTACGGCGTCCTGTTCACAATTTGTGCTTTTATTTTGCGGATACATGTGGTAGAATACATTAAAAGCCGGGGCGGCGTGCCGCCGCAATGACCGGCAGAGGGGAGTGCGCCGCGTGCCGAAGCAGCAGGGCATAAAGGAAATAACCAGCAACCGCAAGGCTTTTCATGAATACTTTGTGCTTGAGCGCTTTGAGGCCGGGATAGAGCTTGCCGGAACGGAGGTCAAGTCCATCCGCGCGGGGAACGTCAATCTCAAGGATGCGTTCTGCACCGTGAAGAATGGTGAGCTTTTCGTCCGCGGTATGCACGTCTCTCCGTATGAGCAGGGCCATATTTTCAACCGCGACCCCGTCCGGCCACGCCGCCTGCTCATGCATAAGCGCGAGATACTCAAGCTCAACGCCCGCATCATGCAGGACGGTGTTGCGCTCATCCCGCTTTCGCTGTATTTCAAGGACAGCCGCGTCAAGGTCGAGCTTGGCCTGTGCAAGGGCAAAAAGCTGCACGACAAGCGCGACAGCGAGGCTGACCGCCAGTCCAAGCGCGATATAGACAGAATTATGAAAGAAAGGAACTACCAATGAGCAATCCTATCGTAACCATCGAAATGGAAAACGGCGACGTGATGAAGGCGGAGCTTTACCCCGAAGTCGCGCCCAACACGGTCAATAATTTCATCTCCCTCGTCAATAAGGGCTTTTATGACGGCGTCATATTCCACCGCGTCATATCCGGCTTCATGATCCAGGGGGGCGACCCCAAGGGCACCGGCGTCGGCGGCCCCGGCTACAGCATCAAGGGTGAGTTCACCGGCAACGGCTTCAAGAATGACCTCAAGCATGACCGCGGCGTGCTTTCCATGGCGCGCACCATGGCGCCCAACTCCGCCGGAAGCCAGTTCTTCATCATGCACCAGAATTCGCCCCACCTCGACGGGCAGTATGCCGCTTTCGGCAAGATAATCGAAGGACTTGACGTTGTGGATAAGATCGCCTCCACCCGCACAGATTATAATGACAAGCCCAGAACGCCGCAGGTCATGAAGAAGGTCACTGTCGATACCTTCGGCGTGGAGTATCCCGAGCCTGTCAAGGCGTGATTAACGCTTTCAGCATACAGTTTTCTCTTTCCTCTGCGGGCCGCGCCGTGCGGCCCGCCCCCATGGGGGCGTAACGGTTTCGACGGGGGTGCGGAGGCAGGAATAGCGGGCGGATGCGCCTGACATCCATAAAACGGGCAAAACTTATAAATTAAAGAACGACAACGATACCGTTCTTCTCGCTGCTTAATTAGCGAGCGTTCCACCCGGGAGGACCACGGCCCGGGATGGGGCGTCGATCAGTGGTGAACGTGAGTGCGCTAAGCTTTGCGCGCGCCACGCATAATGAAGCTACCGAGTTCCGGAGTGTGACGTTTCACGCCGGAGCAAGGGAATGTAAATAAGCGTCTGCGCCCGGAGAAGTTGCTGTCAAAACGCTTTCGGACAGGGGTTCAACTCCCCTCGCCTCCACCATGTCATGATGAATCCCGTAGCTGTTGAAACTACGGGATTCTTTAGTGTTTTCAATTTATATTACAGGAAAGGAGACTCTCAGATGGGCAGCGGAATTGAGCCGGGAATGATGAAGTATTGCGTCATTGGCAACATAGTGATGGAGCACACGGATGAAAACGGAATAACCCGATATGGGACGGCTGCGTTTCCGGGCGGCAGGAAGGTTTATATCAGCAGGCGGCTTTGGAACGACGGTGTTGTTGTGATGGGCCTGAACAGATATATGAGCCGGTATGATATCGAGACTGTTCCTTTGGCATGGATCGAGAATATCCGTGTTTCAAAGACCTTTGGTTCAAAGGTGCTGGAGCTTATGACAAATACCGACGAGTTCCCTGATATGTGGTGGCGCTATAAGGAAGAGGACAAAATCGGCGCAACAGAATATGCACAAATTCTGAACCGTGTCAAGGCCGGGGATAAAGAGGCTTTTGACCAGTACAACCGGGATGTAATGGAGCGTTTTTATCATTCTTAGACAGGGTACAAAATGACAACACTTGAAAACGTTGAGGTCATTCTCAGGCCGGGATATTTCCACGCCCAAAACCGAATAGGCAAAAATCTGCACCTCACTGCCGCGGCGGCGGTGAGATGCAGATTCCTTTATATCCCATGCAAGGCGCCGTTATTTGAGAAGCTGCTTCAAGTCCTCCTCCGGCGTGGTGATAGGGGCAAGGCCGAAGCTATATACCTTAAAACCCTCACTTTCTTTAATCAAGTATATTTCCGTCCGTGGAAATGGTCACGACCTGCCACGGAATGAATTTTCCGCTGTTCTGCAAAGCGATTTTTGCCGCATGCTCCAGTCCGCCGCAGCAGGGGACCTCCATCCGCACGACGGTCACGCTTTTGATGTCGTTATTGCGAATGATCTCGGTGAGCTTCTCTGAATAATCCACGCTGTCCAGCTTGGGGCAGCCCACCAGCGTGATATGCCCCTTGATGAACCGTTCGTGGAAAGCGGCATAGGCGTAAGCCGTGCAGTCGGCGGCGATAAGCAGCTTCGCGCCGTCGAAATAAGGTGCGTTCACGGGAACGAGCTTGATCTGCACCGGCCACTGGGAAAGGCGGCTCTGCACCGCGGCAGGAGCAGCCTCAACGCCTGACGGCTCTGCGTGCCGGATCGTTTTCATCCGTGTTCCGGGGCAGCCGCCGTGAATGCGCATCCCCTCCTGCTGCATTTTCTTCTGCTTGTTTGCCAGCACTGCCGCCTCGTCATAGGCCGCGGCCTCGCGCTCCACGAAGGAGATCGCCCCGGTGGGGCATGCGGGCAGACAGTCACCCAGACCGTCGCAGTAGTCATCCCGCATCAGCTTTGCTTTACCGTCCACAATGGCGATAGCGCCCTCGTGACAGGCGGCGGCACAGGCGCCGCAGCCGCTGCATTTATCATGGTCGATTTCAATGATTCTCCGTTTCATTTCAATACCTCCTTGCCTTTGTGACCTGATTATAATATAATCAAATCAACAAGTCGGTTGAATTTTCAACGAAAGAGGATTTTTATGAAAGATTTTTTGCCTGTGATCCGCTCGGCTCAGCTTTTCTCCGGCGTTTCTGAGGATGAGCTGACCGCGATGCTCTCCTGCCTCAAAGCCGAAAAAAAGGACTTCCCGAAGGAAGCCTTTGTTCTGCGTTCCGGCGATACGGCGGACTCTATCGGTCTTGTGCTGGCGGGAACCGTTCTGGTCATACAGGAGGACATCTGGGGAAACCGCAATATTCTCTCCAAGGCGGGGCCGGGGCAGACCTTTGCCGCCGCGTATGCCTGCGCCCCCGGTTCCGTGCTGAATGTCAGCGTCGTAGCGGAAACACCTGTCACCGCGCTGTTCCTGAATGTGAAGCGCATCCTGAATGTGTGCCCGTCCGCCTGCGCGCACCACAGCCGTATCATCCGAAACCTCCTCAGCGAGCTTGCCGAGAAAAATCTGCGGTTCAACGAAAAGCTCACGCATATGGGGCAGCGCACCACGCGGTCAAAAATCATGTCTTACCTTTCCTCGGAAGCGCAGCGGCTTGGAAAATATGAATTTGACATTCCGTTTTCTAGGCAGCAGCTCGCGGATTATCTCGCGGTCGAACGCAGCGGACTGTCACTGGAGCTTGGAAAAATGCGCAGCGAGGGGCTTCTTGATTTTCACAAAAGTCATTTTGTCCTGAAGGTGTAACAGGCCGTAATGCGGCGGACTTTTGAGGCATGACGGGTATTGCGGCGTGAAAAATAAGTTGGGAGTTGGAGGTTTTCTATGAGTGCAATAAAAGACGCCCTGCATGAAAAAAGAAAGGCAACAGAAGAGCATATCAAACAGCTCCGGCAGGATGGGGAACAGCAAGTCCGCTATACTGCCATGATGCCGGATGTTCCATTCATGGTGTTGGGGTTTTCGTGTGATATCGGCTGGATAATGCATCTTACGGCGGGCACTATTTACCTTTGCCGAAACGGCTTCCGCCATGTGCTGGACTATATGGCTTTTTTGGCGTTGGCCGCTGTCGTAGCCGGCGTTGCCTGTATTGTTTATCTCGGGAAAATACATGAAAAGGAGATCGCCACAAGGCGTCAAAAGAGTTTCAGCTTTGGCCTGACTGCATATTCCGGACTGGCAGGGGCTGTCGTTGGAATATTGCAGAGCGTGGCGTGTACGAGTGCTTCATCAGAGCTTGTGTGGATAGTGACCGGCGGCTTTTTGAACTTCGCCTCGGCCTTGCCGATTTTCCTCTCATTCAAAAAGGGGATTTATTATGGAGTAAAATGACCTTTGGCGAGTTTATCTCTATTCGTTGTAATGTAGCAGGTCTTGATGTAATGCTACTATACCCTTGATTTTGCGGGTATAATGGGGTATAATTCTGCATAGAATAGTATCTCACGGGAGGTGCGCTATGGAATTATTTGAAATGCAGGCACGGGCGGCGGAACTGGAGCAGCAAATTTCTGCTTTGCCCGCAGGCTCTGTTACGAAGAAAACCGTCAACGGCAAGGAATACTTCTACCATCGTTGGACGGAGAACAAGAAACGGCGGGAGAAGTATATTTCTGCGGATGAACTGGAGAATTTCCGTGCGCAGATCGAGCGGCGGAAGGCGTTGGAGCAGGAGCTGAAGGCGCTGAAGAAGCAGCTGCTCCAAACAAAAACTGTGGGCATCTCCGCGTTTATTACCAACATCCGCACCGGCGAGGCGCTGCGATCCTTTGCGGCACGGGTCCGCAGTTATCGCAAGCGCGAGTGCTTCCGGCAGCTGCACGACTTTGTCTACGGCGAGCCGCAGGACAAGGTGTTCATCCTCTACGGCCTGCGCCGGACGGGAAATACCACCATGATCCGCCAGATTTTTGCGGAGATGAGCGACGCAGAACTGGCAAAAGCGGCGTTCATACAGATCACTGCAAAAGATACGCTGGCAAATGTGAACCGTGACCTCAAGGCGTTGGAAGCGCAGGGCTTCCGCTATGTGTTCCTTGATGAGGTGACGCTGATAGAGGATTTCATCGAGGGCGCGGCGCTGTTTTCCGACGTGTTTGCGGCCTGCGGTATGAAGATCGTACTCTCCGGCACGGACTCGCTGGGCTTCCTCTTCACCGAGGATGAACAGCTCTATGACCGCTGCATCCTGCTGCACACCACATTCATCCCTTACCGAGAGTTTGAATCTCTCCTCGGCATCCACGGCATCGACGAGTATATCCGCTACGGCGGTACCATGAGTCTCGGCGGCGTTCACTACAACGAGACATCTACCTTTGCCAGCAAGGAAAGCACCGACGAATATGTGGACACCGCCATCGCCCGCAACATCCAGCACTCCCTGCGCTGCTATCAGTATGAGGGACATTTCCGCCATCTGCGGGATTTATACGAGAAGGGCGAGTTGACCAGCGCCATCAACCGCGTGGTGGAGGACATCAACCACCGTTTCACGCTGGAGGTGCTGACGCAGGATTGGAAATCCCATGACCTTGGCATTTCCGCCAGCAATCTGCGCCGGGATCGGGAGAACCCTACGGACATCCTTGACCGCATTGACCTTGCGGCTGTTACCGACAGTCTGCGAAAGTTGCTGGAGATCCGCAACAAGGCAGAGCAGACAGTAAAACTGGACGATGTTCATGCAGCGGAGATCAAGGAGTATCTGGATTTGCTGGATGTGACGCGGGAGATCGACGTGCTGCACTTGCCGGATGTCAGCACGAAGTCCAGCCGTACGGTGATTGCGCAGCCGGGTCTTCGGTATGCGCAGGTGGACGCGCTGATCCGCAGTCTGCTGCTGGATGAGACGTTCAGTGCGCTGTCTCTGGTGGAGCGCACCGCCGTGCAGGAGCGCATCCTGAACGAGATCAAAGGACGTATGCTGGAAGACATTGTCCTGCTGGAAACCAAGCTGGCAAACCCCAAGAAGCAGGTGTTTGTCCTGCAATTCCCCGTGGGTGAATTTGATATGGTGGTGTTTGATCCGGACGCTGGTTCCTGCCGGATATTCGAGATCAAGCACAGTGAGGAAGCCGTCCCGCAGCAGTATCGCCATCTGATCGACGCAGAAAAATGCGCCCAGACTAAGCATCGCTATGGCCCGATCACCGGGAAACTTGTCCTTTATCGAGGAGAAAGCCAAATGGTAGATGGCATTCAGTATCAGAACGTGGAAGAATATCTGAGAAATCTCACATAACGAAACTGCCGTCCCGACCGAAAAATCGGGGCGGCGGTTTTTACACGGGCACACAGTCGGATAAACTTGTCATATGACAGCCTTGCAGTGAAATGAACTTGACGTATGACAAGTTGTGAAAGTGTAATGACCTTGAAGTGAAGGTACACATGCCGAATTTGTACGAGCAGGTCTGAAATAGAATGAACGGAGGTGAGGAAATGATAGACAGTGCTGTCTTATTGCTGCTGAACGGGCTGCTGCTCATGCTGCGCATATCGCCGGGCGACTCCTTTCCCCGGCCGCTCAGCGCCGCGGATGAGCAGAAATATCTGGCGCTCTGGACGGAGAACGGCGACGTGGAGGCGAGGAACGTGCTTGTGGAGCACAATCTGCGCCTCGTCGCGCACATTATGAAAAAATACTATACCCAGACCGACGATGTGGATGATCTGATCTCCATCGGCACCATTGGCCTGATAAAGGGGATAAATACCTACCGTGCGGATAAAGGCGTCCGCCTTGCGACATACGCAAGCAGGTGCATTGAAAATGAGATCCTCATGCACTTTCGCTCGCAGCGCAAGACGGCGGGGGATATGAGTCTTTCGGATGCGCTGGATGTTGACAGCGACGGCAACGGCCTGTCCGTTATGGACGTCGTCGCCAGTGAGGACGACATGGCGGATAAAATAGGCAGCGAGGAGATATGCGGCAGTCTGCGCGGCTACATGGAAAAGGAGCTGACGCCGCGCGAGGCCGCGATAATCACGCTGCGCTACGGCCTGAACGGGATGAAGCCCAAAACCCAGCGCGAGACGGCGGAGCTGTGCGGCATAAGCCGCTCATACGTGTCGCGGATAGAAAAACGCGCGCTTGAAAAACTGCGCGAGGCGCTGGGCGAGGAGGCAAATCCAGGATAGTATATTAACGTAATATTATACACATAATCACATTTACAGAAAATAATATACATAAAATCAATAACATAATTTAATTAACGTAAGATTATAAACATAAAATAATATACGTAACATAATTTACATAATTAAATAAACATAACGCAGAAGAACGACACCCAACACCGGCATGACAGGTAGGTGCACAGCACCAAAGCATCACCCAACACCGGCATGGCAGACACGCGCGTGCCCCAAAATGGCGCGGCAAACTCGAATAATGGGGAACATAGCACACGGCTGCATTGCAAATTGCACAGAAGTGGCGTGCCGGTGGGGAATATAAAACGGGGCACTTGATATTCACGCACGAGAATGCTATAATACGGCACATCAGTACATGAAAGGATGTGCACATATATAGATGAGAAAGAAAACGCTTTGGATCATCACCATGGCTTTCCTGTGCCTTGTTTTATATACGATTGTCATCTCCCGCATGAACCGGCAGACGAACGTTATCTTCGGCGGCGTCGATGGGGCGTATGTCAGCTCTGACAGCGTCACCTTCACCGACCCGAACGCCACGGAGGAGACGCCCGTGCCGACGGAAAACATCTGGCCGGATATCGACATCACGCTGGACATATACTCTATAGTGAATAACGACAACCTCCTTTCCTCCGCATATGAGCCGGAGGTCACGAAAATCGGTATCACCCGTTACATGCTTTTCCGGACGGACCATGTGGCGGAGCTTGACGCAATGCTCGACGCCATGATCGAGGCCGGCTTTACGCCATATGTCGCCGGTGCGTACAGGACTTATTCCTATCAGAGTCAGATGTTCAACACCAAGGCCAGCCAGATCGCCTATGAAATGGCGGGCGGCAAGACCGTGGACTATGACGACCCCTCCGGCATATATCAGGAGGCCGTCGAAGAGGCAAAGAAGATAACCATGATGCCCGGCGCAAGCGAGCACCAGCTCGGCCTCGCGGTGGATCTGCTGGACAGGGAGCGCTCACGCTATGTGTATGAGGATATGGATCAGGACTTTTTTGCATGGCTTGACGAGCATTGCTGGGAATACGGCTTCATAAAGCGCTACCCCACGCGCAAGCTGCTGCTCACCGGCTGGGATGAGCCGTGGCATTACCGCTATGTCGGCAAGGAGGCCGCGAAGTTCATTATGGAGCAGGGGATATGCCTTGAGGAGTTCTATGCCCACTATGTTCCGGACTTCACGTATTGACGGCGCGGGGGAAGCGAAAATATCCGGCAGATTTGCAAAAAAGTTCTTGCAATGCACGCCGTAAGGTGTTATTATGATGTTGTAAGGATTAGTTATTTCTCAGAGTGGGTCGCGGCCCACTCTTTTTTGTGAGACTTTTGCGCCGGTCATCCGGCGGCGCTGCGCACATGAAAACAATATGAAAGGGCGGAAGGAATGAGCAGAATAACTGATAAGGTTTCCCTTCTGGCAAGACCCGTCGTGGAAGAGGCGGGCTGCACGCTGTGGGACGTGGAGTATGTCCGCGAGGCGGGGACGTGGTACCTGCGCGTGTATATAGACAAGGACGGCGGCGTGTCCATAGACGACTGTGAGCGTATCAGCCGCGAGCTTGACCCCATACTCGACGAGGCCGACCCGATCCCGGACAGCTACGTTTTTGAAGTCGGTTCCGCCGGTGCGGAGAGGGAGCTCAAGCGCCCCGGCGATTTCGCGCAGTTCATGGGCAGCGAGGTCGAGGTGAAGCTCTACCAGCCGCTGGACGGCGCGAAGAGCTTTGTCGGCATCCTGAAGGCGTATTCCGACGACGGAACTGTGACGGTCGCCTCTGGCAAGAGGGAGCTCAGCTTTACAAAGGCGCAGACGGCGCAGGTCAGATTACACGTTTCTATATAAATATATAATTTTCGCTTTGCACAAATCAGAATGGAGAGTATGAAATGAACGCAGAATTTTTTGAAGCCATAGAGGATATCGAAAAAGAAAAGGGCATCCCCAGAGAGTACATGTACGACAAGATAAAGCAGGCCATGCTGGCCGCTTTCCGCCGCGATAATCCCGAGTGCGAGGATAACGTCGATATAATCCTTGAAGAGGACAAGAAGCGCATCGAGATGAACGTCAACAAGACTGTTGTCGATGAGGTCGAGGATCCCTCTCACGAGATAAACCTTGAGGCGGCGAAGAAGATAAGCCGCCGCGCCAAGCTCGGCGATGTTCTGCCCATCCCCGTGGAGACGAAGAAGTTCGGCCGCATCGCGGCGCAGGCTGCAAAGCAGGTCATCATTCAGGGCATCCGCGAGGCGGAGCGCGGCATAATCTATGAGGAGTTCACCTCCAAGGAGCATGAGATACTCACCGGTATCGTCTCCCATGTGGAGCCGCGCAACGGCAGTGTTTCCATCCGCATTGCCTCCAACAGCGAGTTCACCGAGGCCATGCTTTCCCCCAATGAGCGCATCAAGACCGAGAACCTGACCGAGGGCGACCGCATAAAGGTCTACGTGGTCGAGGTGAGGAACTCCACCCGCGGCCCGCAGGTGCTCATCAGCCGCACCCACCCCGGCCTTGTCAAGCGCCTGTTTGAGCTTGAGGTGCCCGAGATCTACGACGGCACGGTGGAGATAAAGTCCATCGCGCGCGAGGCCGGAAGCCGCACAAAGATGGCCGTCTGGTCCGCAGATCCCGACGTCGATCCCATCGGCGCGTGCGTCGGCCCCAAGGGCGGCCGCGTCGCCAGCATCGTCAATGAGCTCAACGGCGAGAAGATAGACATCATCAAATACAGCGACGATCCAGAAGAGTACATCGCCGCGGCGCTTTCCCCGTCGGAGGTCGTCAGCGTCACCATGCTGGAGGACGGGAAGAGCTGCCGTGTCATCGTGCCGGATTCACAGCTTTCTCTTGCCATCGGCAAGGAGGGGCAGAACGCCCGCCTTGCGGCCAAGCTCACCGGCTATAAGATAGACATAAAGCCCGAATCCGAGGCGTAAACAGCAAATATAAAGGAGGCGGCAGTATGCAGATGCAAAAGAAAATACCGATGCGGCAGTGTCTGGGCTGCCGCGAGATGAAGCCCAAGCGTGAGCTTATCCGTGTCGTGCGCGCGCCGGACGGGGCGATAAGCCTTGATTTCAAGGGCAAGGCGTCGGGCAGGGGCGCGTATATCTGTCCAAACGCATCCTGCCTTAAGAAGGCCATCCGGGGCAAGGCGCTTGAAAAGGCGTTCTCCGCCCATATCCCGGAGGAGATATACGAAAAGCTCAATGAGGAAATGGAGGCCGGTGTATGAGTGAAAGACTGCTTAACATGCTTGGCCTTATGCGCAAGGCCGGCGCCATAGATATCGGCGAGACGAACACGGGCGGCGCGTGCCGCGGCGGGAAGGCGAAGCTTCTTCTGCTTGCCTCCGACGCTTCGCCGAACGCGCAGAGCAGGGCGGCGGGCTTCACCCGCGGCAGGAACGTCTGCACGGCCACGCTTCCATTCACGAAGGAAGAGATATCCGCGCATGTCGGCGTGAACGGCTGCTCCATGGCGGCCATTACGGATATCGGCTTTGCCAACGCTTTCGCGGCGGCGCTTTCGCAGGAATACCCCGGAAAATATGACGAGCTTGCATCGGCGGTCGGGCAGCGCTTTTCAAAGGCGGAGCGCCGGAAGAAAGAGGCTGCCGCGCATGAGAGAAACAAGAGGAACGGAAAAAGGAGGACTAACGTATGAGCATGATAAAGTACAGAGTGCATGAGGTGGCAAAGGATTTCAACGTCCCCACAAAGGTGATAAGCCAGATCCTCACCGATTATGCCACGACGCCCAAGAATCATATGCAGGTTCTTGAGACGCCGGAGCTTGACGTTATCTTCGAGTATATGACGCAGAACAATCAGGCGGCCAGCCTTGAGGAGATATTCACTGTCAAGCAACCCAAGGAAGCGCCGGGTGCAAAGCAGGATGCGAAGAAGCCGGCCGAGCAGCCGAAGCCCGGCAAGCCCGCGCCCGCCCCTGCGGCCGGAGGCAAAAGCGCCGCACAGCCCGCGCAGAACACACAGGGCACGCAGAACGCGCAGAACGCGCAGAACGCCCAAAGCGCAAAGGCCGCCAAGCCCGACAAGCCGCACACGCCCCGCCAGGTGGCGGAAAAGCGCGTCGTCGATACCCGCGGCGGCGCTGCGGTCAACATCGAAAAGTACAACGAGAAGTTTGAAGATATGGCCGGCATGAAGGCCAAAGACAACAATCTCCGCCGCGGCAATAAGGAGAAGATAACCAGCAAGGCCAAGCAGCGCACCAGCCAGCAGCTCGCCTCCTCCAAGCGCCGCCAGGAGGAGCGCAACAAGATGAACCGCCTCCAGCTTGAGATAGCGAAGAAGCAGCAGCTCAAGGTGCAGATCCCCGATGAGATCAGCGTCGGCGAGCTTGCCTCGCGCATGAAGAAGACCGCGTCTGAGGTTATAAAGCAGCTTTTCAAGATGGGTGTTTTTGCGTCCGTTTCGGAGATAATAGACTATGACACCGCCGCGCTCGTGGCGATGGAGCTCGGCTGCAAGGTCGAGAAGGAAGTCATCGTCACCGTTGAGGAGCGCCTCATCGACGACCATGAGGATAAGCCTGAGGATCTCGTGCCCCGCGCCCCCGTCGTCGTTGTCATGGGTCACGTTGACCACGGCAAGACCTCTCTTCTGGACTATATCCGCCATGCCAACGTCGTCTCCGGCGAGGCCGGCGGCATCACGCAGCATATCGGCGCGTATACCGTCGAGATAAACGGCAGCCCCATCACCTTCCTCGATACGCCGGGCCATGAGGCGTTCACCTCCATGCGCGCCCGCGGCGCGATGGTCACGGATATCGCCATCCTCGTCGTTGCGGCGGATGACGGCATCATGCCGCAGACGGTGGAAAGCATCAACCACGCGAAGGCGGCGGGCATCCCGGTCGTCGTTGCGATAAACAAGATGGATACCGTCGGCGCGAATCCTGAGCGCATCAAGCAGCAGCTCACGGAGTACGACCTCGTCAGCGAGGAGTGGGGCGGCGACACAATCATCTGCCCGATATCCGCAAAGACGGGCGCGGGCATAGACAACCTGCTTGAAAACCTCGTCATCCTGGCCGAGGTGCAGGAGCTCAAGGCCAATCCCAACCGCGCCGCGAAGGGCACGGTCATCGAGGCGCGCCTCGACAAGGGCCGCGGCCCGATAATGACGGTGCTCGTGCAGAACGGCACGCTGCATCTTGGCGACATCATCATCGCCGGGACCTGCGTGGGCCGCGTGCGCACCATGATAAACGACAAGGGGCAGCGCGTCACCGAGGCCGGCCCCTCCACGCCTGTTGAGATCTCCGGTCTGGGCGAGGTGCCCAGTGCGGGCGACGTGTTCAACGCCGTCGCGGATGAGCGCATGGCCAGAGAGCTTGCCGAGGAGCGCCGCATCCAGCAGATGAACAACTCCATGGGCGGCGCGAAGAAGGTCAGCCTTGAAGACCTCTTCAGCCAGATACAGGCCGGTGAGATGAAGACGCTCAACATCATCGTCAAGGCCGACGTGCAGGGCTCCGCCGAGGCTGTCAAGGCCTCGCTCGAGAAGATCTCCAACGAGGAAGTGCGCGTCAAGGTCATCCACAGTGCCGTCGGCGCGATAAACGAGTCGGACGTTATGCTCGCCGCAACCTCCGGCGCGATAATCGTCGGCTTCAACGTGCGCCCGGATAACGCCGCCCGCGACAGCGCCGTGCGCAGTCACGTCGATATGCGCATGTACCGCGTCATATACGACTGCATCAATGAGATCGAGGCCGCAATGAAGGGCATGCTCGCCCCGAAGTTCAAAGAGGTCATCATCGGCCACGCCGAGGTCAGAGAGACCTACAAGGTCTCCAAGGTCGGCACCGTCTGCGGCTGCTACTGCACCGACGGCAAGATCCAGCGCGGCTGTCAGGTGCGCGTCCTGCGTGACAATATCGTCATCCATGAGGGCGAGCTTGCGTCTCTGCGCCGCTTCAAGGACGACGTCAAGGAGGTCGCCTCCGGCTATGAGTGCGGCATGCAGGTCGAAAAGTTCAACGACATCAAGGTCGGCGACGTGATAGAGTGCTTCGTCATGGAGCAGATAAATCAGTAATAAAAAAGATGATTCAGGTGCTTTGTGCCGCAAAGCACCTGAAAGTCTATAAGCTGAAAATTGAGGTAAATACAATGGCATCCAATAAACTTGCAAGAACGAACGATGATATACAGTTTGTGCTGTCAAAGCTGCTGCGTGAGGTCAAGGACCCGCGCGTGCAGCAGGGCATGATAAGCGTCACGCGCGTCGAGACGACGGGCGACCTGCGCTATTCCAAGGTGTGGCTGTCCGTCATGGGAATGCAGGACGAGAAGGAGTTCAAACGCGGGCTCAAGTCGGCCTCCGGATGGCTGCGCAAGGAGCTTGGCAGTGCGATGAAGCTGCGCTACACGCCGGAGCTCGTCTTTGAAATAGACCACAGCATCGAATACGGCGCGCATATAAGCGCGGTGATAAACTCCCTCGACATAGACCACAGTGAGGATGACGCGGAGAATACTGACGGAAGAGAGTGAACGGCATGAACTGCAAGGAATGCGCCGAGCTTTTGAAGAAGTTCGATAATTATCTTATCCTTATCCACAGAAATGCGGACGGCGACACCGTCGGCAGTGCCGCCGCGCTTTGCAGCGCCCTGCGCAGGACGGGCAAAACGGCCTTCGTCCGCCCCTCCGCCGACGTTTCGGAAAAGCTCCTGCCGTATATTCAGCCGTGCTTTGCCCCGGCGGACTATACCCCGGCATACGTCATCGCCGTCGATATCGCCGCGCCCGGCCTCCTGCCGGAGGGCTTCGAGGGCGAGGTGCAGCTTTGCATCGACCACCACCCTTCAAACAGCGGCTACGCGAAGAATAC
>UMHM01079116.1_pt1 | contig 14814 bp, 9 predicted proteins | sample 1965501 | NCBI WGS metagenome assembly UMHM01 (sample SAMEA4836095, study PRJEB28245) | human gut metagenome | biome: gut microbiome; material: fecal sample | place: Denmark | collected 2008
AATTAATGAAAGAAAAAATACGAAATACCGGAACCGAAGAATGACCACGCTCAGAAAACCGCGAAACTTAACCGATCTGGCCAGACAGATGAACGTCACCGCCGCAACCGTGTCGCTGGCGTTGCGGAACTCACCCCTGCTGTCGGCTGAGGTGCGGGAGAAGATTCAGCGGACAGCGGCGGAGCTGGAGTTCTCGCCCCGCTCCTACACCCGCCGGACCAAGTCGAACCGTGTCAAAGAAAAAACCGGGCTCGGACCGGTGATGCTGCTGCTCGACGATCACGGCGAAGAGGATCCGGTCCGGGACGGCATCATGCCGGTCGTATCGCAGAATCTGAGCCGATACGGCATCGAACATCAGTACATCAACCAGAGCCGGCTGCGGGAAAACCCCGAGCTGCTGAAAGAGTTCAAGGGAATTGTTTTCTGCAATGATCTCAAGGGGATTCTATTGCCGGAGAACTATCCCGGGATCCAGGTTTTCGGCTGGGAAGCGCGGGGTTCGGCACTCGATCGAATCACAACCAACGACGATGAAATCGTATCGCTTGCCGTAGAGTATCTCTGCCGTGCCGGTGTGAAGCGGGCGGTCATCATCTGGCAGCGGAACATGGTCCAGATTCCCCGGCACCCCCGCATCGCTTGCTTCCTGGAACGGATGAACGAACTCGGCATTCAGGCGGCCCCCATGCCTTTCGACCGGGAAGAGCCGGATTTCTCCGGCCGCATGAAGGAGCTGATCTCTTCCGGCGATGAGCGGATCGGATTTTTCGGGTTCAACGCCCTCTGCGGCGTCAAACTCTGTTGTGCGCTGGAGAGTCTCGGTCTGTTGCGGAAATATTCGCCGCACAGCGTTCTTGTTTGTGACAAATCCTTGCTTCTGAATGGATTTTTTCCGCGTCCGGCCATGATCGATCTCAATTTGCCCGCCATGGCGGAACGCGCTGTAAATCTGCTGATCGGGCGGCTTGGCAAACCGGAGTACCCCGGCATTCTCATGCTGCAATCCCCCCGACTGCTGCTCTCTCAGGAACAACTGTAATTTCCCCGCTTCAACCATAACCTTAACACAAGGAAATGCAACATGAAACACCCAAAAACCGCCATCACCCGCAACAGTTTCCCGAAGAGATCCTCATTCACTCTTATTGAACTTCTGATTGTTATTGCAATCATTGCCATTCTGGCAGGGCTCCTGCTGCCCGCTCTGAATCAGGCACGGGAGAGAGCGCGGGGTGCCTCCTGCCAGAATAACCTGAAACAGAACAGCCTCGCCGCCTACCACTACATGGATTCCTACAACGGCTACCTCATCCAGTGGGCAAGCTGGGACGAAATCTACTGCTGGGCTGACTTTGTGTACGGATTCGATGACGATCAGACCAAGGGAATCGCACAGATGTACTGCCCCTCCATGCCGCCGAAAGAGGGCTGGGACGGCACATTCGGCAACCTCAAATGGGCGACCTACGGCCTGTTCAATCCCCGGGAATGGCACGTCAACGCCCTTCCCGGCGTCCTGCAGTACAAAGGCTCCTATATCGCATATCGCCCGCAGAATGTGAAGAAAGCATCGCGGTATCCCTTGTTTGCCGACAGCCAGTATCCCCACCTGCGTCAACAATCCTACGCTTTCATGTACACCAGCTGGGGCACGGACGCCCTGGCCACCTTCCGGCACAACGCCCAGTGCAATATCGCGTTTGCCGACGGCCACGTCGCCTCGACCGGCAAGAAGGAATATGTCGAAATCATTCGGGACAATTTCACCCCGAATTATCAGATTTTCGGCATCAGTGAACATGGAATCATGGTCGGTCTGAACTAGGAATTCATGGAACAGTACAGCAATTCAGTCCATTTTCAAACGACATTTACACGATGCATTTCAAGTTTTCAACACTGATCTGTCAAGGAATGCTGGCCCCTCTTCTCGCGGCGGGAACTCTGCCGCTGAGCGGCTGGAACTTCAGCAGCGGTCCGGAATTCCCCGGCGCATCCGGCCAACTACGGACACTCCCGGATTCGCTCCAGCTCTCCGCCGATTTTCGAAACGGCGGGAAATATGTCGCCGCACGTTATGAACTGAGCCGGCCGCTCCGGTTGCGGGAACTCCAGTTTCAGGTGAAATCGGGCGTGCCGGAAATGACGATCGGCTTCCGCGACACCGACGGGAAAAACCGTCAGTACACTCTCACCCTTTCCGGGGATCCGGAAGTGTGGCAATGTGTCAAAGTCCCGGTCCCCGGCGGGACGGAGCCATCCCCCGGGGCGAAAATCACGGACCTTTCCCTCACCGTGAATGCCGCTGAACTTCCCGGCAAAAGAGGCTCGATTGCATTTCGCAATGTCCTCTGCCTGGCAGCCGGAGAAGGGAGTCTTCGGCTGCCCCTGCCCATGGACACCGTCTTCTGGCGCCTCAACAACGGCCCGGAGTTCCGACCGGGCACACGCGCCTCGATCACGTCGGACGGCTCCACCCTGACGCTGAAAACCGACGCTAGCGCAGGCGGCGACTATGCGGGGATCTCCTACGCGCTGAAGAAAAAACTGCGGGTCAGACGGCTTCACTTCAAGATGCGTGGAGCGAACACCCGATACGCGGTCCGGTTCATCGATGCGACCGGCCAATACCACAACCATGAGCGCAGCTGTTCCGGCACACCAGGCTCCGAACAGGCGATCACACTGGATGTCGCCGCCTCCGGCCAGCACTGGGGCGGTCAAAACGACGGGAAGTTCCATCCGCCGCTCGCCGCGGTGGAGCTGATTGTCTGCGGCCGTTTTTTCGGCCCGACGAAGAAAGGAGAAACCGCCTTTTCCGCAGTGGAACTGGAGAGCGATGACCCGGAAGCGTTTCTCCCGCTCTGGGAAATCGCCGATCCGGTCAACCTCTTCCGGCAGCCGGGCGATGTTTCTCCGGTGGAAATCCGCGCCATTCTGCCGAAGGGAATTCACAGGAGGGAGTCACTCCGTTACAGTTGCCGCGACTACCGCGGCGCGGAGGTCGCCACCGGATATGCCGACTACGACGCCCAAAACGGGCGGGTTCTGCTGACACCCTCCGGCGAACGCGGCTTTCACGAATATGACTTTCCCCGCCTCGGAATCCATTTCGGCATGATGACGGACGATCCGCCGCCCCGGCAGCCGGACCCCTACTTCGGCATGGACGGCTCCTTCAGCTGGGGCGACCCGCCGGGCGACGAAACAGGGATTTGCGCTTACCTGAAAATTCTCAGAAACAATGGAATTTTCTGGAACCGGGACCGGCTGGACTGGAGTTCGATCGAGCGTACCCGGGGAGCATTCGACTTCGGCAGACGTTTCGGTCTCTACCGCAGAATCGCCCAAGAGGAGAAAATCCATATGCTCGACACATTTCACGACGCCCCGGCATGGACCGGAGCGGAAAAGGTCGATCGCAGCCGCCCCTCGAAAAACAATCCGTTCCCCCACGATCTCCTCGCGGCGGGGAACAGCTGGCTCGCCATCGCCTCTCATTGGAAACAGGACGCCCTCGAAGTCTGGAACGAGCCGGACATCGGGTTCGGGAACTCGCTGCCAGCGGAATATGTCACCGCATTCACCAAGGCGGTTTCCCGCGTCTTTTCCGCCGCCGGCTGCAGGACAACAATCGGCGGCGGCGTATTCGCCTCGCCCCGTCCGGGAACCAATTTCTACAGGACCTACATCGACAACGGCCTTCTGGCGGACGCCGACTTCATCAGTTTTCACACCTACGGCAATGTGGCGGAACTGGAGCCGCTCATTGAGGATATGCGGAAAACCGAGCAATTGAGCGGCTCTCCGAACCTCGGCATCCCCTACTGGATCACCGAGTGCGGCAAACCGCGTCCCTACGCAGGCGTCTCCCGCGGCACGACGGCCCCGGACCAATTCTCCGCAGTCGAAATTGCAGGGAAAGCGGCGGAATTCCGCGCGCTGGGGATCGAGCGCCACTTCGCCTTCGAATACAAGTTCCGCAAGGAGAATGCCAACAATTTCGGTCTGATGGATTTCAACCGCACCCCCATGCGCGGCATGGCGGCATACACCCATCTGGTCCGCGTACTCTCCCATCGCCACTACCTCGGCGACCTGCAGGGAACCAACGCCTTCCGAGCCCGTGTCTTCGCCGGAGAAAACGATCTGGTCGCCGTCCTCTACAACGGCCTGAAAGAGCAGCGCAAACAGTACGTCAACCTTCCGCGCACCCTCAAGCCGCTCCGGGCGACGGGGATCGACGGCCGGCCGCTGCCTATTGCGAACGGCCGCGTTTCCAATGCGGACGGCATCACCTATCTCTATTTCACGCAATCTGAGAATCCCGGTTTGATCCATCCGGAGACGCGGGCGATGAAACTCTACCGGCTGGCGAAATCGTACCGGCCCCGTGCCAGAGCGGCCAGACCGCTGGTTCTCCAGTCGACGACCGACCTCTCAAACTTCATCATCAGCAACCGGGTTTTTTTCCTGCCGAATCCCGATGAGCTGGAGTTGAAGGTGCTGGTCAACAATTTCGGTTCTACCGCGCTGAAATTTCATCCTGAAGTCGAAGTGCCGGCCGGCGCTTCCCTGCTCCAGCGACCGGAGGCGGTCATCATTCCGGCCGGCGGCCGGACAGAGGTGCGTTTCCGAATCGCCCTCAATGCGGGTATCCAGAGCACGTTTCAAACGGTCCGTCTGACGGATTCGGGCGGCAATGCAACACCGATCGCCTTCTCGCTGGCCCCGTTCCTCCGCTGCGAGGTGGAGATTCACGAAGAACCGGTGGGACGGCCCATCCCCTCGTCACTCTCCGGACTGAGAGCCTCCGGCAGCTGGATCGACTTCAGCGGCCCGGCCAACTGGACCCCCTGGGAGGGGGACAAGACCACTCCCGACATCGAGGCAGGATTTCGGGCGTTCTACACGCCGGAGGAGCTCGTCTTTCTGGTTCTCGTCAAAGATGCCCGCCATGTGAATCCCTACAGTGCGTTCGAGTCGTGGCAGGGAGACTCCGTGCAGTTGACCATCCAGCAGAGGGGGGCGGATAAAAATCCGGTTCTGGGGAAACGGTTCCACGAAATCGCCGCAGCCAGAAGCCGGGAGGGGGACCTGCTCTACGCCCACATCGGCACCCCCCGGGGGGTGCTCCAGAAATCGAAACTGGAGTTCCGTCCGCTGGAGAAAGGATGGTTCCTCTACATAATCCGGCTCAACGGGAAAGAGCTCGGGCTCACCCTGAAACCGGGCTCCATCCTCGGCTCCTCCATGCTCGTCAACAGCAATCCCGGTTCCGGCAGAGCGGGATTCCTGACCTGGGGGTTCGGCATCTCCCCTGAGAAGAACGATGTGCTCTTCCAGCTTCTCCGCCTGAAATAACCATCCCGGCCCGGCCGGCATCCCCGGCCGGGACGTTTTGCAACGACATCCTGCGCCGAAAAAGCCTCACGCTTCGAGTTGGAAGAGAGCGAAGCGCGGGTGGTCCGGCAGGAGCAGCGTAACGCCGCCCGGAACCGGTTCGGCACGCCCCTGCCCCGCGACCAGACGCCAGCGCCGCCCCTCCGCTTCCGGGAAGTGAGACAGTCGGAATTCCCCCGCCTCCGGCGCTCCCAGCTCCCGGAAGGCGATCAGCCAGCCGCCGGTGGAAACCAGTCCGGTCAGCGCCTTCCCATCCGGCGCCGCGCCAACCGGATAGATTTCGCCGCCCAGAATCGTGTCGCGGTTGCGCCGCCACAGCTCCAGCAGCGGTCGGATCCGGCTGCGGATTTCTTCCGGCACCGTCGACGGCGCAAACCAGAGCAGCGGATTGGCGAAGAGCGCAATCGCCGCCCAGTATTCGACCGGATAGAGGTCCGGCTGCGACATTCCTTTCTTCTCGTAGAAGGAACGGCGGATGTCCGACGGGCTCGGAATCTCCACCTGCAGCAGCTGCGGACGCATCACCCGCGCCAGCTGCCAGAGGCTCCGCAGCGTCTTCTCCGGATGATATCCCAAGCCCCATTCGTGGCAAACGTAGCGGTTCTCGAGAAAGATGTTGCCGTACTCCACCATCCGGAAATAACCGGGCCGCTGTCCGGCGGTGGTGTCGAGGTTGAAGTAGACCAGCCCACCGGTCGCCTCACGCACCGAACGAAGCAACGTCTCCAGATTGCGTTCCGCCTCGCAGGTGCGGATCTTCACCCCGTCGATCTTGAAGAAACGGAAGTTCCACCTTCGATGAAAGTCGAGCAGGAACTCCCGAAACGCCTCCCAGTCACGGAACTCGACGTTGCTCGACGGCGCGCACCAGAGCGCAAGCTCCACCTTGGACTGCGCCGCAATCGGCAGCAGTCCGGCAAAGGTGCCGCGCAGTCTCGTCTCGGAAATTTTCCAGAACGCCGGCGTCAGGTGTTCGTTGACGTTGATCAGCCGCCCCAGCCCTTCCCCCTGCTGCCAGGTGTCGTCGATCTGGTAGCACTCGGCTCCGCAGGCGGCGGTCGCCTCGATCTCCCGGCGGAGGAACTCCTCCCCGACCAGCTCGCGGAACCGGCCGCATCCCCACGGGTTGACCATCGCCACATGGGTCTCCGGCGCAGTCGGGAACCGCCCCCGCAGATAATCTTTGAGGCGGCAGTCTCGCTCAACTTCGTCGGCGGCGAGAATCGTCACGCTGCGGCCGGATTCGATCTCCACTTCGGGAGAAAGCTCCCACGGCGCCGCATTCCACGCACAGGAGCGGAGCCTCCGGTCGCGCACCATAAAATCGAACTCCGCCCAGTCGCGTCGCTCACCGCTCGGGGAACTCTCCTGCAGCACCAGCACCCCAGCTCCCGCCCGGTTGCGGCACCAGAGCAGATTGCCGCGGAAAAACTCCTCACCGGGCAACGCCGGGTGATCGAGCAGGAGATCGTCATGCACATCGGTCCGGGCGACCGGTTCAAGGGAACACTCCGGAGCGAACCCGGGAGCAAGTCGGAATCCGTCCACCGCGCCGGAACTCTGTTCCTCCGGCAGAAAGTCATTCGCGGAACGCATTTCTCTGCGATATGACCAGTAGAGGTTCGGCATCACCCGGCTTAAGATCGCAGCCCGTACACCGACCGCCGGGACTCCCGGATAGAGAAAATAGGTCACCCGGAACCGCACCTGCTGCACCGGTTCATACATCGTCACTTCCGCTTCGAGGTGGGCCGTTTCCGCCCAGCCCGCAGGAACACTTTTCGCCGTCACCCCCTCCAGTTGAAACGCGACGTCATACATTCCGGGCGGAGTGATTCCGGAGAAGGAGACGCCGCACCCCGGCTCCTCCGGATCGGCGAATTCACGGTCGAGGTCGATTCGTCGAAATGAAACCGTTTCCGGATATCCTCTGAAAAAATCGATCGTTCTCGAGACGAGGTTGTTCTCCATCGTCAATCTGCGGCCGTCGAAGCGAATGGCGGCATCATTGAGTACAGCAAGCGTTTTCTCCGACATCTTTTCCTCTCTCTGCGGGATGAAACACGAATTCTTCTCAATATACATGTCGCCCGAAACGAATGCAAGACTCCGAAACAGATTTGAGTTTCGTCCGGAACCGCCGGTACCGGCTCAATCCATTCGAGCCGATGCGGCGGAGTCGGAAACGGTAAAGGCTTTTCTTTTCCGGTACTCTGCCGGGGAACAGCCGTGCATTTTGAGAAACCGCTGGTAAAAGTAGACCGGACTGCTGAAACCGCAGAGGTCGGCAATCTCCTGAATCCGCATATCCGTGGTGGAGAGAAGCTGTTCTGCCGCAAACATCCGTTTTGCCTGCAACATCTCCATCGGCGACTCATCGTAAAAACTGTTCCACAACCGGTAGAAGGAACGCGTGCTCAACCCGCTGCCCCGCAATAATTCCGGAATGGAAAGCGGTTCCTGAAAGTGTGCGGCAAGCATCGAGGCAATTCGTCGCACCTCCTGCTCCTCCCTGCTCTCCAGCTGCTGCTGTTTCTGCATTTTGATCTCCAGAAGCATCCGAAGCACCAGCAGGTCGAGCTGATCCGCCCGTCCGGGCGCATGAAGATCATTCAAATTTTCGAACACCTCATCCAGCAGCTTCCGGAAACGCGGCGTCATGACGAAAGAGTCCCGGCGCTCCACGAAATAGTTCCGCCAGAACGGGGCGCTGTCCTCTTTGTAAATGAAGAAAAGCTCATCTTTTTTCAGTGCATGAACCGTGGTCATGACGCTCCCCGGCAGAACCAGGGAAACATGTGGAGCACCCCCGTTGTACGCAAACTCCCTGCCGTTGATGATCGTGCTGCTGCAGCCGGGCTCTTCACGGAGAACAAAACAGATGAACAATGCATTGATCTGATGCTCGCGATGCACATAGAAGTGATCCGGCATCCAGCCGACTGACTGAATCAATGGAAGCGATCCGGGAAGCCGCGGAATCGTTGCAAGTCGGTAGAGTCCTTTTTTCATTCTGGCACGAAATCTATATTTTTTGGCGCAATCTGTTCTAGGTATCCATCTGTTTTTCAGGTATAATATAGTAGATTTCAAGAAAGAATCCATCACAAAATCGAGGTTTTCATGAAAAAAGAATTGCTGAGTGCAGATTTCGGTCAAAGTGCGGGAGTCATCCGCCGCCTGAACGGCGGCAATCTGGGACCGATGCTGAGCAACGGATACAGCAACGGCGGAAAGTTCGTCGAGGAGTTCGCCGAACTGGAGATCCCGATCACCCGTCTGCACGATGCGCCGCTCGGCAACAAGGGAATGCGGCTGGTCGATATTCAACACATCTTCGGAAACTGGAAAGCAGACGCGCAGAATCCTGACAACTACTACTTCATTCAGACCGACGACTACCTGCGCACCATCCGCGCCGGCGGCTCCGACATCCTTTTTCGACTGGGGACCTCGATCGAACACTCGCTCAACAACTACTACGCCTTCCCGCCGGCTGATTACGAAAAATGGACCGATATCTGCATCAACATCATTCGCCACTACAACGAGGGGTGGAACAACGGCTTCTCCTGGAACATCCGCTACTGGGAGATCTGGAACGAGCCGGATGTGGTCAAGAAGATGTGGAACTCCTCGATCGAAGAATACTGCCGCCTCTATGAAACCGCAGCAAAGAGAATCAAGGCGCGCTTCCCCGGAGTCAAGATCGGCGGTCCGGTGCTGGCGCGGGTCCGTCCCGGCAGCAACGACGAAAACGCGCGCATCTTCCTCGGCTACTGCCGGGATCATCAGGTGCCGCTGGATTTCTTCTCCTGGCACCGCTACGCCGGGGATCTCGACGAAATCATCTCGGAACCGGCGGGAGTGCGGGCGCTTCTGGACGAGTACGGCTTTCCCGACGCCGAACTGCACCTTACCGAATGGCACTACTGGTTCAAGGGATTTACCAAAGAGGCCTATTGCGACATGATCGACGGGATTCCGGGCATCAACGCCGCCGTCTTTGCGACGGCTCTGCTGACCGCGTGGCAGGACTCTCCGCTCACGATGGGGTATCACTACACGATCGGTGAACTCTCCAACGCCTGGGGAGCGTGGAGTTACGGCGAGCCGCTCAAACTATTCTACACGCTGAAGACGTTCACCCGGATCGCCCGTTGCAGCGAGCGGGTGAAGACCGAAACCGGCAATCACAACTGCCAGATTCTGGCGGGAATCGGGGAATCCGGTAAACGATCGGTACTGATCTCCGACTTCAAATCCGGCGCGGACACTCTGGAACTCCATCTGCGCGGCGCCGAAAACGCCCGCTTCCATCTGGTGCGGATCGACTTCGACCACGACTGGGCCGAATCGGAATGTTCCGCCGGAGCGGACGGAACGCTCATTCTCCCCGGAACCGATCCGGGTAAATCACAGGTGTTCCTGTTGGAAGAACAGTAAATTTCCGCCCGGATACAGAAGGAAATGGCAATTCACCGCAGCTACCAGTCAACCAACGCAAAGGAGAACCGAATGTTGAAAAGTAGATTTTTTACCCTTATCGAACTCCTCGTCGTGATCGCGATCATCGCCATTCTGGCGGCAATGCTGCTGCCGGCACTGAATCAGGCGCGGGCGCGGGCAAAATCCATCAGCTGCGTCAACAATCTGAAACAGTGCGGTGTCTATTTCGACCTGTATGCAAATGACAGCGCCGACTATTTTCCGGCGCCGCAGATTCTCGCGGGTACGCCGTGGACCGTCGCCATCTCCTCCCTGTTCGGAAAAAAGGAGGACGGAGAAGAGTTCACCAAGCGTTTCAGCGCGCTGCGTTGTCCAGCCGCGCCGGTACTGCCGGAAAGCGAATCGGGTGTCCTGGAAACCAAGCAGGTATACGGCATGAACACCTGCCTCATCAGTTTTCACGGGTATGACGTCTTTCCCAAACGTTCCCAGATTGCCGTCGCAAACAAAAAGAACAACTTTCCCTACACCTCGCGCGGCTCCATGGAAAACACCGTCCTGCTGGGCGACAGCGTCTACTCCGGGGCCAGCGCGGTCCAGGCGGGAAAGGACAAAATTCAATACTACCTGTTTCCTCGCGACGAATGCTGCATCATCCTCCGCCACCAGAACCGCTGCAATCTTCTCAATCTGACAGGCAGCGTCAAAAGCATGTCCTACCACGATCTGCTCGGACTCAAAACATGGACTACGACCAAATACATTCGCGACGTCAATTGTCAAAGTGTGCCGTAAGCAATTGGCCGTCCCAAAAGAAGAGCAGGTGTAAAAAATGATCCATAACAGATTCACTCTGATTGCGGCGGGGATGCTGTGTGCCGCCGCGTCATTCGCCGGACCGTTTTCAATAACGCCGAAGGGTTCGCTGAAGATCGATGGGATTCGTTTCTCCGTCAACGGCTTCCTGGCGAAAAGCTGGAAATCCTTCTCGCAGGAAACAAAACTCTTTCAGGTGGAACACCGCTCTGGAACTCTGGATGATTTTCGCCTCGACGGAACCTTCCAAGTTCCCGGACTACCCGAAGCGAAACTGCGGGAAACGCTCATCCGAAATACCGCCTCCTCTCATCGCTATCGTGCGGAATTCGAATTCACAACGCCGTTCGAACTTGCGCAGCTCGGCCTCTGCTGCACGCTCCCGATCGAAGCATTCCGCGGCCGCGAACTGGTCGCAGACGGCAGAAAGATCACGCTTTCCGCTGAATTTCAACCGGAACGGAAGATCATTTTCAGCGCTCCCCTGAAGGAATCCGTTGTCATCCCGACGCCAAACGGAACAGTGACGCTGCAAGGCAAATTCCGGTTGCTCGTACAGGACGATCGCGCCTTCAACCGGGACACCTGCTCATTGCGACTGCTCTTCACCCCCGCGCGGGGAAAGATCACCCGGGCGACACTGGTGTGTTCGATTGTTCCCGCGATCCATGAAACAGCTCCACAGACGGCAGGGAGCGGAGCCGCACAATTCCAATTCACCGCTCCCCGCTGGCAAAAGGCGGATATGCCGGAGTTCGGGATTCAGCCCGGCAGCGCGCTCGACCTCAGCCGCCGCTCCCGTCTTTCTCCGGAGCGCGACGGCGCGATGCAGCTCGCCGCAGACGGAGCGGTCACCTTTCCGCTCCGGAATGGGGAGGCCATTCGCCTGATCGGATTCAACGTCTTTCCCCGCCTCTTTCTGATGAAGGGGAAGAATCGTGATGAGATCCATCGTACGATCGACCGTTGTCTGGCGGAAGCGCAGCGGATGGGGTACGATTACGTCCGCCTCCTGAGCCTGTTCGACCGGGACCCGTTTCAGGGGGCCGCGGCGGACTTCGAATTCAATCCGGAGTTTCTCGACCGGCTCGACTACCTGATCGCCTCCGCCCGAAAATACGGCCTCTACCTTTACGGTACGACGGCGAGCTATCAGCTGGGACGCAACTCCTGGAGTCCGGTGTTCCGGCAGAGCCGCGCCATCAAGTGCGAAACCTTCTTTGGAAAACCGGAACGGCGCGAAGAGTGGCGGAAGCTGATCGTGAAGCTCCTCACCCGCATCAACCCCTATACCGGAATTGCCTACAAGGATGATCCAGCATTCCTCTGCTTCGAATTCTTCAATGAACTGGAGATTTTTCTGCGCGACCTGCAACGAGCCCCGAAGAGTTTTCCCGCAGAGACGCTTGATTTCGTCAACGCGAAATACCGTACATTCCTGATACAGAAGTACGGTACGGCAGAAAAACTCGCCGCGGCATGGGCAATTCCGGTCGCCTCATTTCCGGACGTGACATTGCTCACCAGCAGAAAGTCCCGGGGCACTGCCGCGGCGGACCGGGAAGCATTCTGCCTCGAAAACGCAGCCGGATGTATGGATTTTTTCCGGAGCGTCATGCGGGAGATCGGCTGCGAACGATTGACCACACAGTACAACTTTCTCCCTTCGATCAACTTTTCCCGGCTCCGGGCAGAGCAGGTGCCGATCACCTCGATCAACACCTATTTCGGCCATCCCTCGAACATGATGAAGGCCGGTTCGAGTGTCCGGCAAGACAGCTCGCTCACTCCGGCCGGGAGCGAGTTCTTCAAAAAGCCCGCCTCGGTAAAACTGGCCGGAATTCCGCTGTTCGTCTCCGAATACAACCACTGCTTCTGGAATCAACACGACTATGAGGGCGGACTCTTTTTTCCTGCCTACGGCGCCTTTCAGGGATTCTCCGGGATCACAGTGCATTCCGAACCGATTTTACCAGAAGAAAAACCGCTTCCCCTGAACAACTTCAGGATTGCGAACAACCCGACCAAGCGGGCAAATGAGTTTCTGGCGATGGCGCTCTTCCGACGCGGTGACGTACGGCAGGCGCAGCATCGTGCGGAGCTGGTGTTTCCGCCGGAATTTTTCCGAGATCTCATTGCCGGAGCCGGTGCAGTCAACACCGACCAGTCGGCTCTGGCGTTCGTCACCGGTTTTTCGCTCCGTTTTCCGGGCGTCGCGGCACAGAGAAACAGACGGCCCGATTTGACGCTGTCGCCGGACGCGGCGGCGGGAATCCAGTCGGGAGACTGGTCCGCCACCATCGAAAACAGCGTGGCAGGGAAACTTGCCGATGCAATCGCTCTGCTGCGTGCGAAACAACTTCTTTCTCCGGAAAATCCGACTGATCCGGAAAAACAACGGTTCGTCTCCGACACCGGGGAACTCGACCTCGATCTCGCTGCGGAACGGCTGAAAATCATCACACCGAAAACGGAAGCGGTAACCCTGCGCCCGGGAGAGTCCGCCCTTTCTCTCAAACTCATGACCATCCATTCGGTCGATGCCGGATGCGCGGCGGCGCTCACCTCGCTGGATGATCTGCCGCTGGCGGAGAGCCGTCACATGATGTTCGTATTGAACACCACCTCCGTCTCGGAAGGAATGATTCTCTCCGGCGACCGCCGGAAGCTGATTGCTCCAGGCAAGTTCGCCGCGCCCCTGATGGAGACGGCAAAAGTTTCGGTCTCTCTGAAGCTTCCAGAAGGAGGATACACGCTTTACCCGTTGAGTCTCAGCGGCAGACGCCGTTCTCCGCTCCCGCTTGAATTTCGGGACAATGCACTGCATTTTCAACTCGACACGGCACAGCTCCCCGACGGCGTCACCCCGTTCTTCGAACTGGTCCGCCGGTAACTTCAGCAGGAAAAATTCCCTTTTTTTACAACTGCAGGATTGATTTTTCCGAAAACAACGATATATTGCCGTTAAGTGATATACGTAAATATACTCTCTGAACGGTGAGGTTTTCATGCTGGTCCGACAGGTGGAAGAAGGGATTCTTCAACAGCTGAAGAGCGGGCAATACGCTCCGGGAGAAAAACTTCCGTCGCTTCGGGAGCTGAGCCGGGAGTTCGGCTGCAGTTACGTGATTGCCTTCCGGGCCGTGCAGGCGCTGAAGAATTCCGGCTATCTGGAAACCGCCAAGGGAAACGGCATCTTCGTGACTGGCGACGCCAGAAGCAAACTGACGAAAAAACTGATTGTCTACATTTCAGACCGTCAGGACAGTTCTCAGCTCAACCCGCATGATCTGCTCCGCTACAGTTGCTTTCAGCGCATCGTCCGGGAAGCCGGTTTCGTGGATCTCGCATTGAATGAAGAGGAATCTCTTTCCACCGACCAGATGGACCAGCTGGCCGGTGCGCTGATCACTCTGCGTACGCCGATGCAAGACGAGCTGACCGCCAGAAAAATTCCCTGTGTCTTCATCTCCAGTCTCGGCGACCATAAAGGAATGCCGAGCGTAATTCCGGATTTTTATCAAGGCAGCTGCGATGTGATGCGCCATCTGCTCAGCTGCGGCTATCGCCGCATCGGAGTTGTCACGATCGATGTCGATGAATTCAACCAGGCGAGTTTCGCGCCTCGACTCCTGGCCTATTATGACATGATGAAAGCTGCCGGACTGCCGACGCTTCCGCCACTGTTATGGAATATCAGGAATCCGGAAACCCAGAACCGGCTCTGGCAGCTCATGTCGTCGAAACCTCGCCCGGATGCGCTGTTCGTTCCCAACGATCTTCTGGCGGTAGAGGTGATTCGGGAACTGTCGAAAAAAGGTGTCGAAGTTCCAACTGACATCGGTGTGGCCGGATTGGAAAACCAGGAGTTTTTTTACGGTTCCACGGTTCCTCTGACCACAGCTTCCTTCGACAACCGGGCCCTGGTTCGAGAAGCCTGCGCACTTCTGCTCCACATGCTGAATCACCCATCGCGAAAATTTTCCTCCATCACAGTTCCCATGACACTCGTCGAACGGCAATCCACCCGTCCTGCCATGAAAAACTCCACACATTACAATCAAATACGCCACCACAAGGAGGGTCAGGACAAATGAGCGGTCCAGTCTGCACGCCGGAGTATTGGAACAAAAAGAAGAAAAC
>UMHM01021449.1_pt1 | contig 14767 bp, 9 predicted proteins | sample 1965501 | NCBI WGS metagenome assembly UMHM01 (sample SAMEA4836095, study PRJEB28245) | human gut metagenome | biome: gut microbiome; material: fecal sample | place: Denmark | collected 2008
CGTAGAAGCAAAGCCTCGTCCAAACCCGCCCGGTGCAGTTTCTCCCCTGCCGCACGAATACGCCTGTGCAGAATGATTTCCCGGATGAAAAGCAGAACGGACGGCAGAAGTAATGCAAACCAGAAATGCCAGCCGGCAGCCAGCAGAAATGCGGCAATCGTCAACCCTCCGAAAAACAGCAGCGGCAAATACCACCTGCGGAACAGATTTCCGACAGCCCGCCGGAATGCGGAACGGTTCACATGGCATGAAAAATATTCCTCGTAAGCAGATGCTGGAAACGCAATCCGTGCGGCATGAATCATTTCATGTGCCAGTGTTTCAGCGGCATCATATCCCATATATTTTCCTTTGCCGGAAAAGCCGTTGTTCAGGAACACCAGCGGCAGAATCCGATCTATTTCCAGCAGAACTCCTGCGGAAAAAATACCCGTCTGCCGTGACGAATACCATACAGGAATCCATTTCATGCGGAAACGGAACTTCTGCGAAGTCAGCTCATACGCCCGGTCTCTCAATGTGCCGGAAACCTCCGCCGCATCTGCCGTCAATTTCGTAAGCAGCGGTTCCTCCGGCAGCAACGACAATCCATCCGCCAGTGCGGAAAGCCGCTCCGTTAATTGAGTGACCGACTCATCCGGGGCAAGAAAAAAACCGGCATCGTCCAGTTCCCCCAGCAGCCCCGGCAAATCCCGCGGCGCAGCTGTCCGCAACTTTTCCACAAAATCACAGATCATGGTATCGGAAGCGAAACAATGGTTATGATTCTCTGATAAAGCGCAACAATTCCGCGTCCGAGCGGACCAAATGACCCGCCCCAGCCGGACATGGAATAAACAGACGCCGAAACGGCAAATACCAGCGGCAGGATCGAACACAGCAGGATGGTATATTCCAGTAAAATACTCCGTTTCCGCGTGATGTGCCGTCCACGGTTCATCTCAGCTGACTCCATACCCAGTTGACCATCGGATCGCCGGGAATCCCTTCCCGCAAAATGTTTTCTCCGATCTGTCTTGCTTCTTTCAGTTTCAGCGGATCATATTTTTCGATCTGTTCCTGCTGGCTGAACTTGAATTTTTTCCATACCTCTGCATAACGTTTCATTTCCTTTTCAGGAATGGACGATGCCGGAGAGAAATAGAAAAAAGCCGCCTGTGCCGTCAGATAGACACGGGTCTCCGGCATTGTTTTCACCATTGTATTGAGCCGGTCAAGGAAAACAGAACGCAAATCCATGATCTTTTTGCATTTTTCATTCAGATGTCCGATTTCATCGGCAAGCATCCAGCGGTTTTCCGGAAGCGAAAGCCAAAGTCCGGTTTCCTCCACTGTCCGGAAAAAAGCGGCAAGCACGATACATTCCGGCTGAAACGACAAACTCGATATGATGTCGCCGGAATAAAGATTCGTGGACAATACCGAGGACTGCTGCATAATTTCATAGAAATAACGGATTCCGAACATCCGGTCATAAATGCCATCAGGTGTTTTCCGGCTGGATTTCGGAATGCTGCGTTGCAGACATTCAAAACGGAATGCCTCTTTCAAGGTCTTTTCAGCAGTGAAACGTTCTGCATATTCCGGAACAGCCTGATCATCTGTCCAGCCCGCCCGCCGCAGTTTATTGAGCAGGAATCTCAGATTTTCCGCATTGCAGAGAATCGCATTCTGACGGCGGACAATCCGATCCCGTTTTGCCATGATCCGGGAACTTATCATACATTCATCCGGAGAGACAAACGATATATTCTTTTTGATTTCGTCTAGTCGTAAAGCGATGAGTGCAGTCTGATTTGCAGCCACTTCACGCTGATTGATTTCCAGCTGTTTCAACGCTTCGGAAATATCCTGCGCCCAGATTCGGACACAGCCGGAAGAAACTGTCCGGAGATGTTCTATTTCCACAATCAACGGTTTGAATTCGGTCTTCTCATCTTGCAAACGATCAAGGATCTCTGATATTTTTTCAGAATAAACACAGCTTCTTTCCAATTCCGCAAGATGTGTTTCAATGTCGCGAAGAAGCGGAAAGAGCCATTCAGGTTCCTTACCTGACATGGTTTTCTGTTCCTCTTTCAAACGCAGAAATATCTTTCGCAATTGTCTGGGCTCCGTATCCACGGAAGAAAGAGCCGCTTGAATGCGGAACTGCAAATCCAGCAGAAATTTCGCATGGCGCACCAAAGCCATCCGGGCATCGACGGTCGCATCCTCCCAGTTCCATGCAAAGCGGTTGTCTATTTCAAGACGGCCGGAACATTCGGCGGCATCGTTCCATTCGGAGTTGCTCAAATGATTTTTGAATTCCTCCCAGGCGGCAAAAGTCTTTCTGTACCGTGGAAGGCTTTTCAGATGTTCCTGCTGATGTTTTTCGTATCTCTGAAAATCGCGGGATTCAGACATCTGATTGAGAATTTTCTCTGCCTCATTGAAATCCGCCCGGCGGATATAAAATTCCGCAACAGCCAGAACCTGAGACGCCTGCTGGGTTGAGATATAGAAAATCCAGAAAAACAGCAATATGACTGCAACAGTGATTCCCATAATCAGTATTTTCCTGCCAATCTGCGAACGGGTGTGCGGCACATTGCGATCCAGAAAAAGCAAATCAAAAAATGCAATTGAAATCTCATCGGAATCCATCAGCATGCGCTCCTGCCGTCCGAGTTTTGTCCCATTGACAAATGTCCCGTTGCTGCTGTTGAGGTCGCGAATCCAGGATTCCCCGTTTTCCGTAATGCGGATTTCCGCATGGAATCGAGAAACAACATTATCTTTGATGACAATATCATTGGCTGGGGCGGAACCGATCCGGATCAGAGCTTTGTCGAGACGTACCAGTTCTCCTTCATGCGGACCGTTTCGAAATTCCAGCCGGTGTACATCCTCCGGCAAGGCATCGCGGCTTTCCGAAGCCGACACAAACAGCTCGCAATCTCCGATTGAAACCCTATCACCCGGTTTCAGTATGGAACCGGCAGTCTCTCTGCCATGGATATAAATACGGTTTTTACCGCTGGCATGAATTCTGATGTTTTTCGCATCAAGGTGCAATTCCGCCTGATAATCAGCGGCGACACGATCCTGTTCCGGAATAATCCAGTCATTGTCTGCGGCGCGCCCTATCTTCACTGTCTTGTTCAATGAATCGGTTTTCGCGCAAACAAGCAATCTGTCGCGACAACGGAATTCAAGAAGAAATACATAAGAACGTTTTACTTTCTTTTCCCCTTGTTCCGCTTTTCTTTTGTTTCCTGCAAACAGTTTAATCATCTTCCAGCGTCCATATGTTTTTCATGATTTTCACGTGCCGGTGGTCATCCGGCGAAGGAAACCGGCGGAGACATTCATCAATGATCCGGCTCATTTCTTCCATATTGCCGGATGCTTTGCAAGTTTGATAAGCCAGACAGTTGCGCGAATACCATACCTGCTGTTTATCGCGGAACTCCAGCCAAAGCGGCAAGACAGCCGAAATAAGAACCTGGTCCTGTGTTTCATATGCACGTATCATCAATGTACGGAGCATCAGATCCAGATCCGCCCATACGGCAATCGCAATATTTTTACGCAATTCCAACGAAACCCGCTGCAAAAGATGGGTTGAACTTTCTTTCATTTGAATTTCCGGGATTTCCATATACCGGCTTACCATGACCGGCGCAACAACAAATGCTCCGAACCGTTGCAGAACCCGGTCAGACCGCCAGAAATGATTTGCGGGAACCTCCCGGAGCAGAACCAGTTCCTTATCATAATAGCGCATATAGCTGGCGTATCCCTGCCAGCGAATCTTTTTATCCTGCCGTGTATATTTAATCCGATAATATGGAATTCCATTTTCCAGCGGACGGTAAAAATCCTGTCTCGGTTCATCTAGAAAAGCAAAGCCGTTCTGTTCGGAGACTTTTTTCCGCCACTGCTCGAAACTCTCTTTACGCCGAATGTGGAATCCGTCCGGCAATGTGTTTACAGTGAACACAAGATGAAACGGAACATCCAGATTTTTGCCAAGCGCAGTCAGAATTTCACAGTTGTTCTGATCCGTTTTCACAATCGTTGCCGGACAACGGGGATAATAGACAAGACACTTTCCTCCGGGTTCGATTTCCGTCCGGAATTCACCGTCATTGTATTTCCCCGATACTTCACCGGGCCATGTTATCGGATTTTCCTGTTGCAGTTCCGTATAAAAGAAGGCTCCGGCGATGATGAACAGAAACAGAAAGAAACCTGTAATCAGCACAGTTCTGCGGCGCCGCTTTTCATTGAGACTGTATTTGCGCAGATCCGCCAGTTCCGCCGCCGATGCGTAACGCGTACAGTCTCCATCCTCCGGTTTTTCATGAGTGCCGTCTTCGGTAATCTCCTCTGTGGCGTCTTCCGAAACATCTGGAACAGAGGAAGTATTGAGCCTTACTGCTTTTTCATCGCTTTCCAAAATAAAAGTCAGTTCTTTGCCGATGCGCACGTCATCGCCCGGAGTCAGCAGCTGATCTTTCCCGCCGGAAAGCTTCTTGCCGTTAACCCAGGCGCCCTCATTTCCTTCGGAATGCAGAAGGACACTGTTTTTTTGCGGCAAAAGCGAGATATGTTCCATGGCTATATCGGAACCGCCGGGACGAATATCCGCATTGCGGGCACGTCCGATCAGAATTCCAGAATCCGGAATCGAAAAAATCCTCCCCGCCAATTCTCCGGAAATAAATTTTATCCGGTATCCAGATGATGTGTTACTCATGATTATCTCCTCAGAACAATGGAACTCCAGCTTCTTTCATCTTGAGAAAAACCGGGGTCAAAATCGTAATAAACACAGCAGGCAGAATGAACAGAGCCATAGGCAGAAGCATCAGCGACGGCGCCCGCTGCGCTTTGGTTTCCGCAAGCGCAAAACGGGCTTTCCGCATCTCATCCCCCTGAATTTCCATTGTTTCGGTCAGCGGAGCCCCCAGTTCAGTTCCCAGGGCAACTGCTGAAGCAAAAGATGTAAATTCCTTGATTTTAATACGTTCCGCCATATTTTGAAGGGCAGTGGTCCGGATAACCCCCAGTTCCATTTCCCGAAGCATCCGGGAGTATTCATCAACCAGCGGACTGCGTATGCCGAGATTGACATAAAAACGGATGGCTGCCGAAAAATCAAGACCGCCGCGCATGGCGGAAGCAATCAAATCAATGGAATAGGGAATTGCCCGCAGTATCTGCATCTGCCGTTCCTGTGCCAGATTCCCGACGAGTATGCCCGGCAGACTTCCACCCACGAATGCGGCGATCAATCCCGCAATGGGAATGGAAATCCGGTTTTCTTCATCAACTGACATGCCTGTTATTCCGGCAGCAAGCAGAGCGGAAAAGATAAACAGGAACATCTGCATACAATAAAATGTTCCCGGAGAGATTCTCAGACCGGCAAAATCCAGTTTCTGCTGAACAGACCGGGTATGCTCCGGAAACAGCTTCCGAAAAAGAGTTCCGAATCCGAGAAGCTCAAAAAAAACCGCCAGAGGACGGCTGAATTGAAGCAGCGGCGGCAAAGATTTTTCCTCTTTCACTTTCTTTTTTCTTTTATCGTCGCTGAGAACGGTAAAGAACAAAGTCGGAAGAACAACCGCCATGAAAATCATAGCATAAAGAATGATCTGTTTCATAATTTCACACCTCAATATTTACAATGCTGCGAATCACAAAATAACCGATCACTTCAAGCGTCAGCATGATCCCGATGGCACACCATCCGATTGCCGTCTGCACCATGGGAAGCATCAAATCGTTATTAATGAAAAACAGGAGCAGGAACGCCAGCAGCGGAGCCAATGCCATAGCGAGAGCTTCGAACCGTCCCTGCGCCGTCAATGCCTGAAGTTTCTGCTGAAATTCCGTACGTCCCCGGATCATCTGAGTGATTTTCGCCAGGACATCCGCCATACTGCCGCCCGACTGTGTTGTCAGACGGATCGAAATAATCAGCAACTGGAGATCTTCACACGGAATCCGGTCATACATACGCTGCAAAGCGGCCGACAGTTCAAGTCCGAGACGATACTCCCGAAGCACAATCATCAGTTCCTCTTTCATTGGTCCTTCACAGCGCCTGGAAAAGACTTCCAAAGCCTGCGGCAGCGCCTGCCCCGCCCGCAGTCCGCTGGTCAGCCCCAAAGCAAGATCCAGAATACTGTTTCGAAATAAATCTGCACGTTTCCGCGCTTTGGCTGCAAAATACAGCCACGGCAAAATCATACCCACTGTAAAAAATACCGCGGCGGCAGGCACAATAATCAAAGGTTCATAAACCTGACAGAATATCAGAACCGCAATCAATACGCCCGAAAGCAGTATTCCCAATGAAAGCTGAATCTGCTGGAGCGTTGTCCTCCGGACAAAATAATAAATATTGTTTGCAACGCCCTCCGAACGGTCTTCTTTGATTTTACGGTCCGCATGTTCCATGCTGAATGACTGTATCAGGGAAATGAGAATATAAACGAACAGAACCACCGCGACAAGCACCAGCAGATAAATTCCGTAACGTTGTAAAATGGAAATATTGTTCATTCCGTCTTCCCTTTCTTATCCTTCCGGGACAAAAACCGACATATCCAGTTCCAAATCACCCGATTGGCGCAGTTCATCAATGAACCGGGGAATGTTTCCGGTTGCGATATGATGTCCGATTACATGAAATTTCTCATCAAAACCTTCCTGCTCAAATGTGAAAATATCCTGGAGCAGAATCGTATTTCCCTCACGTCCGGTCACTTCCGAAATCTTTACAATCTTGCGGGAACCGTCCGCCAAACGGGTCTGCTGAACAATCAGATGAATTGCAGAGGCAATCTGTTCGCGAATGGCGGCAGACGGCAGTTCGAAGCCAGCCATCATCACCATGTTTTCCAAACGGGAAAGTGCATCGCGCGGATTGTTCGCGTGGCAAGTGGTCATGGACCCGTCATGTCCGGTATTCATTGCCTGAAGCATATCCAAAGCTTCCGCACCGCGGCATTCCCCAACGATAATCCGGTCGGGACGCATTCTCAGTGTATTGATGACCAGATCACGGATGGTGATGCGTCCCTGTCCTTCCACGTTCGCCGGACGGGCTTCCAGACGGCAGAGATTTTCATGGCTCAGTTTCAGCTCCGCAGAATCTTCGACGGTAATAATGCGTTCTTTTTCCGGAATGAACTGGGAAAGAATATTCAGTAATGTAGTCTTGCCGGAGCCGGTGCCGCCGGAAACCAGAATATTGCGTCTCGCGCGCACCGCTTCCCGCAGAAACAAAGCCATCGGACGCGTCAGACTTCCGAATTTCACCAGGTCCTCATCCGTCAGTTTTTTAGATGCGAACTTGCGGATTGTAACCAGGGATCCGTCCAGCGCCAACGGCGGAATCACGGCATTCACACGGGAACCGTCCTCCAGACGCGCATCCACCATAGGTGATGCAGCATCAATATGGCGACCCAGCGGTTCCACAATACGCTGGATGATCGACTGCAAATGACTTTCACTGTTAAACTTTGCAGCCGTACGGTAGAGCAGTCCTTTGCTTTCTATAAAAATATTCTCCGGTCCATTAATCATGATTTCCGAAATGGAGGAGTCACGCAACAGGGGAGAAAGCGGTCCCAGCCCGATCAGGTCGTCCAGAAGAATCTGCTGGAACTGTGCCAGATTGACAGAAGCGGGAATTTCGTGCCGGATCTCACGAAGAATCTGTTCCACGGCTTCTTCCACTTTCGGACGCATTTCACGAGTTGTCATTTCCTGAGACGTTGAATTCACGATATTCAACAATTCCAGCACGCGGTTCTGCACCCACCGTGCCAGCTGAATCATATTTTCGCTGTAAAGAGCCTGAAGCGAAGCCTGCTCGCTGTAAATCGGAAGTTTGTGACCTTGCGGAGGTATCTGGGGTTTGCGGATTTTTTCAGCAGGGACGGCAAGGGTGGAATCCGCGGGACGGGCTTCCTCCGGATATTCAAACAGCAAGTCCGTTTCTCCTGCCTGGATATGATCGCCCGGTAAAAGCCTGACCCGGCCGGAAATCACTTCTCCGTTGACTCTTGTCCCGGTGCGACTGTCCAGGTCTTCTATGTAAACTCCGTCTGATGCGGAAAAAAGTTCTGCATGGCGCCGCGAAACCTTCTTATCCGCAAGCGTTATGCCGGCAAATTCGGAACGACCGATAACCACCGGAGTATTTCCATCCAGAACAACACTTTTCTGTTCGCTGCCGTTTATTGTGATCTTCAGCTGCGTCATAAAGATTACCACGTAAACATTTTAAGAAACCAGTTGCTTTTTTCGCGTTCCCGAACTTTCCGGCTTTTGTCCCGAACTGAATCTGAGACCTGTTTTTCCACACCAGCGGTTTCCGACGACGGAGTTTCAGTCATCTGCGGCAGTTGATTTGTCAGCTGAGGACAGACCAGAATCAACATCTGCATTTCCTCACCCTGTTTTTCCTCAGATGCCATAAACCAGTTAACAACAGGGATATGTCGAAGAAACGCATATCCGTTCGGACCGCTATTGGAATAGGAAAGTTCTTTCTGACCGGCAATGACCGCCGTCTTATCCAGCGGACACAAAATCTCTATTTTGGTTTTGGTAGAACGCTGGAAATAATCTTCTTCCTGCTTCACCGGGGCAAGACTTTTTTCCAGTTCCAATTCCAGCCGAACCATATTGGCACGGACCAGACCGCCTCTTGCCTTCAATTTCAAACCAAAATCAATAGGTTTCAACTCTGCCACATCCTGTCCGTAAATTTTTACGTTGAGAGTCCCGCCATTTTCATAAGTTGCATAATTCCTGCTGTTGTTCGTGATCGTAAGATGTCCGGCATCGCGGAAATCAGAAATCCCGTTGCTTCCGAAAAACAGCAACGAACCTTTCAGCGTAGTGTTAAACATGGAGTAAAGTCCTTTGCCGCGGGAAGCATTGGCAATCCCTTCCGGCGCACCTCCCGCCAGGGCACGGAACCACGCGATGAGATTCCAGGACAGAACCGTTCCATCCGCCGACGAATTACCCAGACGTTCCAACTGAGTCCTTGTCACCCCGACAAACACAATTCCAACATCCAGCTGAGTATCTGCAATGGAAAGAGCTGTCTCTGCATGCAGAACATTGCCATTCCATTCGGGAGAAAGCCATTTTTGCGAAGCTAAAATCTGTTTGACGGCTGTAATATCGCTTTCACACAGCAGATACCCGGAAACCGTCAACACACCGTTGCTTATTTGAAAACGAAGCTGCCCCGGACAATCGGGTGAAGTTTTTTCAACCACTTTATAACCTGCGGCAGCAAATATTTTTTTTAATTCCTCAAATAACGCTGGACCGGGACGGAACACCACATAATTGCGGCAGTTTTTTTCATAACGCCGGATCACACGCCGGAAATATTCCCAATGTTCGATCCGGGTGATCTCCCCCCGGAGAGCAAGGATATTATCCGAAAATTCGATGGTGACTTCGGACAAAACACTCAATTCACGGCTCAATTCACGGTAAACCGGCATGACGGCGCTGGAAACGGCAACATGAAAATTCTTATTCATGCTTTGTGCGGAAATCGTGATCAGGGAATCGCCTGGAGACACACCTTCCAGTTCAAAGGTTCGTCCGCTGACATTGCTGATCCGGACATTGCCTGTGCTGGATTTATACTGTTCAATGGGAAACGGAACCTCAAATTTCCGGATTTCACCAGTCGAAATGGAAACACTTTCCGGCGGCAACGAAACCCGCATTCCGGTTGCAGGCAGTGCTTCCCCGGCAGATACTCCCCCGAGAAAAACAAACAGAAAAAAAATCAAATTTTTCATGCTGCACCTTACCGGTGATCTTTATTGGGGACTTCCGGCAATTCTGCCGGAGCGAGTCCCTGCCGTATTTTTGCAAAAGTTCCAGCATTGACCACACCGCCTTCTTTCCGGTTCAGAGCAACGGAATCATTGCGTTTTCGCAGGACCGGATAAAGTTCGGATTCCCGCTGTGCAGCAATCAGGATCATCGCCTGTTGCGGCGGCAATGAAACAAAAACTGTTCCGGATGAACTTCCCCCTTCGCGGAAAGAACCACGCTCATTGGCTATCCCTATCACACGAACGCAGGGTAACAAAACCGAGGTTTCACGTGATTCCGCAATCTTCACCGCAGAGCCGTCGCTTACCGCCATGTTCTTGTCTATGGCAACATCTTTCGCCACATAGGTGGATATGATGGCAATTTCATCATCCGGCATAAGCATTTTGACCAAAGCGGGATCTGTGAACGTAACAGGGATTGTCCATTCACCCTGACGGGTACAGTCACTCAAAGTCGTCTGAATACGGATATCGGTCATGCGAATGAAATCATCTTGCGCGACTGCATGAGGAAGTTTCTGCCCGTATGCCAGCCCCACATTCTCCCAGAGCAACACATTTTTAGGAACTGCTGACTGTGGAATATCCTTGTATGTCAGCGTCCCGTGTGTCAGTTCATCATACGCGTCCAGATCCCGTGCTGCAACCACAACAGATATTCGGGGCTCAGTGTCGGTCTTTCCTTTTTCAAACAACAGTTTGCTGACAACGTAAACCGCCGCCAGCCCTAGAACAACAGATACGATCAATGGAATAATATTTTTCATGATTTCAGCCTTTTTGACAAGTGAATGTCCGATAATCTATCTCTATAATTTACTCTATAAAGATATTTTGTCAAGACGCCTGTTTCACTGGCACAGTATTTTTTTACATCTTTATAGACCTTACCGATCTGCAGATGTGAGCAGACAAGATCTGCCAGACTCATCTCACTCAGGAATGCAACAGTGAAAAAGAGGCATCCCCGTATAATGGTCCTTCTGTAGAACCGCATTGAGTATCTTCTTGTGATCTTCGTTGTACAGAATACCCGCTGTAATGACCATGATTTTTATTCAACTGTATCCCGAACATGCCGTGTTGAAAGCAGAAAACGCTGTGCAGAAAAACAGAACACCAAACTTGAAAATGAAAACGCCTGATTGAAACGCCAGGATCAGTTTGCTTTGAAATAGCGGTGTTGATATATGTCCTTCTATGCTTGTTTGAAAGTAAGATAACAGCTCTCCGAACTGAACACAAATGCAAATCGTTGTGGAGTGGTAATGCTATACTTATTAACTGCGTTTGTATACAAAAAGCCGACAGCATCTGCTATTTACGTTAGAAAATAAGATTTTGAAGCACCGTGCCGAAGTCAGTAGGTGCGATGCTGAAGACATCGCTCTTACTGGCTTTTTGTCCCCTTCAGGACAATAAAACTACCGGCTTTGCCGGTATGTTCAGTTGTTATTCTCTAACAAACCTAATGAAACGCGAATGAGATCAAAAGTGTGAGTTTTTTGGGGTTCAAAAAAACTTCATTCAAACGTTGTTTCCATTTTTTTATCGTCAAATAGTTCTTCAACCACAGGTTTCCGGACTTGTCTTCCGTGATTTTCCATGGCATATTTTTCAGAAAAAAAGCGATCTCGTTTGAAATCATATCAAGATGATTTTATATTGGACTGAAAAATTAAAGAAGGAATATGATCTATGCCGCCACGTAAAACATCAACGAAGACTACGACTAAAAAAGATCTGAAAGAAGCCGTCGATCCTGTCCAGACGGCGTTATCAGAAAATGAAGAAAATGTTCTGAATCCAGAGAAAATCCGAGAAACAGCGATTCGGAAAGAAATTTATGAAAAAGCAGATTCTGCCGTATCCGCCGATATTGCAGTATGTGTCGACGCTTTGAAAAATGCAATCTGCCGTGAGTTGAGTGATTTATCCTCCAAGCTGGAGACAGAAGCTGCAAAATATAAAAATCTTCAGGAAGCGCTCAAACTCAAAGAGGCGGAACTGAAGCAAATTTATGATATTGATGCAGCCGCTTCGTCACTGCTGGCGCTGATCGAAGCGCATCGAATGAAGCGGGAAGAGTTTGAAGCAGAAGAAGCAAAATGGACTTCAGATTTTGCCGGGAAAAAACTTGAAGCCGAGGCACAGTTTGCGCAGGAAACGGCAGAAGCGGAAAAGAAGCGCAAACGTGAGCAGGAGGAATATGATTATAACTGGAAACGAGAATGCGAACGTAAGAAAATTCTGCTCGAAGATGAATTGTCGCGTTTACGGAAAAATATCGCTGCAGAAAAGTCCGAATTTGACGCAGCGACAGAAAAAAGGACAGCAGAACTTGATGCCCGTGAAGCGGACATCAGCTCGAAAGAAGAGGCATTTGCCCGACTTGAAATGCAGGTTGCAGATTTCCCTGCTGCAATTGATGCGGCAGTAATCAAGGCACGTTCCGAACTTTCGGATAAACTTAATCAGGAATTTGCCCTGAAGGAACAATTGCTTTCCAAAGATTTTGAAGGGGATAAAAAAGTTTTTGAATCAAAGATAGCATCACTCAAGGAACTTGTCGATACCCAGGCAAAGCAGATAGAAGAGCTTACGGTCCGTCAAGAAAAAGCCTATGAAAAAGTGCAGGACATTGCAACCAAAGCTGTTGCAAATTGTGGAAAAACCATATTTGCTCATGCACAGGAGTCTCATTCAAATTGAATTGTGCTTTGGGGTGTAATGATTGAAATGTCAGGTTCCCGCAATAATTTCTATGCAGGAGTCTTTTTCATATTCATACTAAGATTCTATTTCTAAAGAGAAATAGAGGTTATCAAAGAACAGTGGAACAAATCCTGTTTTTCTTTGCTTGAGCTGCTGATTGTCTTGGGAATTATCGCGATACTTTGCTTGCTTTTATTGCCCATGTTCATTCGAGTCCGGCAAAAAGCAATGACGGGCAGATGCCAGGGTAATTTGCGCAATATCGGTTTTGCGTTATCGGAATACGCATTTGACTACAATGATTGTATTCCCGTTTACTTTCCCCCATGGCAGAATGCACTTCTTCCATATCTGGGGATAAAACGGAACGATTATTTGGAAAACGGAAAGCCCATCCTGCTTTCCGGTATCATTTGTCGTCGGAATACGGTTCCTTGAATCGTTATATAAAAAACAACTTTGGAATCAACATTTACCAAAGCAGCAATGCCGTAACCACCAGTGATCCTGCATGGCACCATTTGTTTGGTCCTGTATCCGGATCGCCGTATGATTGTTGCCGATCGTTAGGAGAATTCCGATGAAAATCAGGAAACTTCGTTGAACGGGAAAAGCAAGCTTGCTCCACGTCACGGGAATGGAGACCGGGTGAACATTCTTTATCTGGACGGACATTGCCGCGATGAGATTTTTTCCTTATTGCCAAACAACCGGTTTGTAGGTTCGAACCTTGTTCTGCGTTCCTATTTCTGGGAACAGGGAACCATCTATTAGAGCATCATTCTGCTTTCACGTCGATTGCCTGGCAAAAACTGGCCGGTTGTTCCGCCGATTACCGGACAACTTCCTCGTCCTTCCAGTCGGACAGTTTCCCCGTTCCCGCGTCAAAGTTAACTCCGACCAGCATGATCCGTTTATTCGAAAGTAAGTATGGCTTGAAGTATTCTTTTTCCTTGATCTGTTCCAATGCGGAATCGTCTTTGTTCAACTTGAATTCAAACAGATAAACCCATTTATCAGTCTCCGCCACCGCGTCGATGCGCCCGTCGCTGGTGCGGGACTCGGCTTTGATGTAATAACCGAGCAGACGGAAGATTGCAAAAAAGATGTTCTGGAAGTTGCTCTCATCCTTATGGTGCACATCATATGGAATCCCGGCGAAGAAGGTTTCCAGAACCTTGCGGAGCCGGTCTATCTTGCCGTTGACCATGGAATCCGCCAGAAGTTCACAGAAATTCGTGACGTCGCTTCGGGATTTTTCCACATAAGCGTTCAGAAGATAAGTATTGAATGAAACGCTGACCTCCCGATTCGGGAAATCAAGCCGGAACCATGGCATGTTGAATTTCTTTTCCAACGATTTGATCGTCAGATAACCAGTTTGCAGAAGCAGTGACAAAGGATCTATCTTATCGACTTCAAAGGCCTCGAACGCCACGGCGGACACGGGACGCGACAGGACATCTTCAAAATCAAAACGCGTTTTCTTAATCAGCTCTATCAGAAATGAAGGTGTTCCCGTGGAAAACCAGTAATTGTTGAATTCAGCATCGTTCGTAAAGAACTGAGCCAGAGATACCGGATTGTAAACAGATTCAGTCTTCGCATGAAATCTGTAACCGTCATACCATGCTTTGATTTCCGGCAGGAGTTCCTCCCGTGGCGTATTCAGCTGTTTGCAGGCTGAATCAATGCGGTCGGCAAAGTAAGTTTCGAATTCTTCCTGAGTATAGCCAAACATCGTGGCGTAATCACGATTCATCGTAATATCGGTCAAATTGTTGAGCTCGGAAAACAGCGAAACGTGGCAGAATTTCGTCACACCGGTAACGAAGACGAAACGCTCTTTGGATTCAAATGCCTTAATGATGGAATAAAATACTTTCAACTTATCCAAAATCTTTTGAGCATGTGATTTGCCCAAATTGTTTAAGATTGGCTTATCATATTCGTCTACAAGAATAACAACCTGCTCTTTTTCTGCAAGTCGGTTGATTAGTGTCCGAAACATACTGGCTGCACTCGCCGATTCCAATGTCAGATCATGCGAAACAGCCGCTTCCGTTACCAAATCGCATAAACTGCTTTCCAGTTCTTCGACGGAACTGAAATCTAAACCGTTCATATCCAAATGAATGACCGGATACTGCTTCCAGTCGTAAGGCTTATCG
>UMHM01038941.1_pt1 | contig 14718 bp, 10 predicted proteins | sample 1965501 | NCBI WGS metagenome assembly UMHM01 (sample SAMEA4836095, study PRJEB28245) | human gut metagenome | biome: gut microbiome; material: fecal sample | place: Denmark | collected 2008
CTTTCCAAAATCCGCCGCATCAGCGGCTTGTTCTCCTGCGGATAGGGCTTATCCAGCGCGCTGCCCAGCACGGCGACGGTTCGCCCGCCGCCATCCAGCGCACCCGTATGCGCCGCCGCGTCGATGCCCAGCGCCAGACCTGAAACGACGCAGACGCCGGTTTGCGCCAGCTCGGCGGCGATTTCCCGCGTGTGCGTCAGGCCGTAGGCGCTCGCCCGCCGCGTGCCGACCACGGCGACGGGAAAGCGATCCGTCAAATCCGTTTCGCCGTAAACATAGAGCAGGTGCGGCGGGTGGGCGATCTGCCGAAGCAGCGGCGGATACTGCGCGTCCTCGCGCAGGACGAGCGCCATCTTCTTTTTCGTCAGGCCGCCAAGCAGGCGCGCTTCATCCGCAAGCGCGTGCCGGAGCAGCGCCAGCCCCTTTTCCTGAAGCTGCGCCGCGTACAGCCCCGGCTCGGCCAAAATCGCCAGCGCGCTCCCCGCCGCGCGCAGCGCCGCCTCCCGGCGGCCATAGCTCACGCCCGCGCCGACCAGAATCGCCATCGCTTCGGATTCAAGCATGGCCTCGTTCCCCCTTGCCGTTCTTTTGCGTTCTTTTCTGTTCTTTTCTGTTCATTGTAGAGAATTTCCGGCTTTCCGTCAAGCCCGGCCGAGGAAATGCAGAAAAAAGGGGCGCTTCCTCGGAAACGTCCCTTTTGAATCTTGAGTTTTACTTGGAGAGCGCGTCCTTCACGGCGTTCTTGATGGCGTCGGAGGTCACGGTCGCACCGGCCACGCCGTCCACGTCGGCGCTGTTCGCTTCGACGATCGCGGCAGGCACCTTTTCAAGCGCCGGGTCGGAGATACCCGCGGTTTCGTTCTGAGAAACGACCTCGACGGCGGCGATCTTGTCGCCATCCATCGTCACCTTCACGGTCACGTCGCCGCCCATGCCCTTCGCCGTGCCGAGCTTCTCGTTCTCGGCCAGCTCGACGGCGGGCTCGGCGGGCGCTTCTTCAGCCGTTTCGGCCACAGGCGCATTCGCATCGCCTTCGAGGATGTAGCTGCCGTCCGCATTCGCGCCAACCAGCTTCTTGCCCTCGGCGTTGATCAGATCGCCCGTGCCGGAAACCCACCAATCCAGATCCTGATTCAGCGTATACGCCCAATCCGGGAGCATGGCCGCATCCGCATTCTGGAGAATCAACTGACCCGCCTTGTCGCTGCCCTCCGGGTAGCGATCCAGCAGACCGTCGTGATCCATGTCAATCGCGTTGACCTTGCCGCTGGCCTGCTCGAAGTCAAAGCCCAGCTCCTGCTTGTTGTTGACAATCTGGAGGATGTTGAAGTGCATGTAGTAGCAAACGCCGGTCATGGCCTCAATCACGTCCGGGTCGGCGTTCAGCGTCTCGATATACGCCGCGCGCTCCTCGTCCGTGGTCAGGTTCTTGGCCGCGGCGTCGCCGGTCGCGCAGCCCCAATACTGCGGGATGGAGAGGAACTTATCCTTCCAGTTTTCCAGCGCAGCCATGCGGCCCGCCAGCAGCCAGCTGGACGTGGTGGGCAGCTCGCCGTCGTAGTATTCCTGCGGCGTGCAGGCGCGCGGCACATAGTGATCCAGCTCAACCTCGACCATCAGGATGTTGCGATACTCCCACGCGGGATCAATGCCGTAGTTGCTGGCCAGAGAAGCGTCGATGTAGAACGAACCGCGGCCGTTGCGGATGTAGTTATCCACCGTCTGTCCCGGAGACATGACGCTGATCATCTGCCACTTGTCGGATTTCTCGTAGCCCTGAACCTCGTTGTTTTCGATGGTCAGATCGGTGTTCGGCGCGATGCAGGCCCAGTAAGAGCCGACGGAGCTGTTGATGCCGCCGTTGGGGTTGGTGCTCAGCCAGTTGACCGAGCGGGTCAGCGGATCGTAGTACGGGCCGCGATAGCCGCGTCCATTCACCGGGGAGCGCCACTGGGTATCAAAGCCCGTCTCCGGGTACTTGGTGAAGTTACCATAGTACGGCGTGGCGCGGTTGATGTACCAATAGTGAGAGGAATCCATGAGGAACTGGAGCGCCTCGTCCAGCTGTTCGCCGGAGAGCACTTCCTTGGAGGAAGCATCCGTCGCGTGGCTGTACGCATCCGGCCACTCCATTTCCTCAGCGACGCCGACAGCGGAAACCGCGCTCGCGGCGGCCATGACCATCGCGGCCATGCCGGTCAGCAATCTACGCGTATTTTTCATGTTCTTTTCCCCTTTCGAAAATCATAATTGTTATTTTGACGACATGGCGCAGGCGTTCAGCCTCCTTTTTTCGACGATTTCATCGAAAAAGCCGCTTCTTCATGCGCCTTTCGCCTTTTGCATTGACAATTATACATCAATGTCTCCAAAAGAGGAATGACCGATTTAGAAACAGGCATTTACCTTTCGGTATCATAGCGCTGCACGGCCTGCACAAAGCGCTTCACCTTTTCAGAAGGCGTTTGCGCGAAAATCAGGCCGTAGGGGATGCAGTACGGCCAATCGACCGGGATTGTCTTCATCAGCGGATACACGCCGTTCCATGGTTCGATGGTAATCATCAGGCAGCCGTTGTTGGCACACTCGTTGAAATAAGTCAAATCAAACCGGGGAAATTCCTGAATCTGGACGAGCGGATGGTTTCGGGTCAGTTCCTCCCGAAGCGCGTCCACATCCGCAATCCAGCCCTGTTCGCAGAGCATCAGCGTTTCATGCTGCAAATCGTCGATGCGCAGCCGTTTTCGTTCGGCCAGCGGGTGATTATACGGCACGGCGCAGCAGATGGGATAGCGGCGCAAAACGAGGTTGCCGCATTGGCTACGCTCCTTAAATTCCTCGCTGGCAATGCCCGCAATCAGGTCGATCTCATTGCCGAAATTTTTGAGAAAAACGCTGTATCGTTCAAAATCGGTATCAAAGGAGACGAGCCGAATGTCGATGTCCTCCAACTCGCGATAGACCTTCTGCCAATATTCCAGCAGGAACGACGCGGGATTGAGCACCGACGTGCCGATATGGATGATCTCCTTTTTACCGCGCGCCGCATTCTGCACGCGCTCCTCCACGCTGCGCGTCTCCCGAATCAGCGCCTGCGCGTCGTGATAGAGCGTATGCCCGGCGTTCGTCAGGCAGAGCCCCTGATGCGTTCGTTCAAAGAGCTGCACGCCGAGTTCCTTTTCCAGCAGATTGATCTGCTTCATCACAGCCGCCGGGGTGATGTATTCTTCCTTCGCCGCTTTGGTGAAACTCCCGGCGTTGGCCACGTTGATAAACACATCCAGCCGCGGGTTATACAACATTGCCCTTCGCCCTCCGTTTTACTTCCAGTAATTTCCTTCCAGATTGCGATACCGCAGCGCTTCCAGAATATGCGCCTTGCCGATGTTCTCCTCCCCCGCGAGGTCGGCGATTGTCCGCGCGACCTTGCGCACCCGGCTGACCGCGCGCATGGAGAGGTTGTATTTGTCGCAAGCCTTGCCGATCAGCTCGCGGCAGGCGTCGTCCAGCGGGCAGAACTGCTCGAGCTGGCGCGCAGAAAGCTCCGCGTTGCTGCTGACGTCCTCGCCCGCGTATCGCGCCTGCTGCCGCCTGCGCGCGGCCTGCACACGCGCGTGAATCGCCTCGGAGGGCTCTTCCGGCGCGCTCTCGGTGATCTGGCGCACGGGGACAGCCGTGACCTCGAGCTGCATGTCGATTCTGTCCAGCAGCGGCCCGGAGATGCGCCCCAGATAGCGCGCGATTTCCTTCTGGGTGCAGCGGCAGGGCTGCGTCGAGCTGCCGTAATTGCCGCAGGGGCACGGGTTCATCGCCGCGACGAACATCGCCCGCGCGGGGTATTTCGCCTGCGCGCTGACGCGGACGACGCTGACAAAGCCATCCTCCAGCGGCTGGCGCAGGGCTTCCAGCGCGCCCCGGTCGTACTCCGGCAGCTCGTCGAGGAACAGCACGCCGTTGTGCGCGAGGCTGATTTCGCCGGGGCGCGCCTTGGTGCCGCCGCCGACCAGCGCCACCGCGCTGACCGTGTGATGCGGCGCGCGGAACGGCCGCTCGGCCATCAGCCCCGCGTCGGCCGCCAGCGTGCCCGCCGCGCTGTGGATGCGCGTCACTTCCAGCGCTTCCTCCAGCGTCATATCCGGCAGAATCCCCGGCAGGCAGCGCGCCATCATCGTCTTGCCGCTGCCCGGCGGGCCGATCATCAGCACGTTGTGGCCGCCCGCCGCCGCGATTTCCAGCGCGCGCTTCGCGCCCTTCTGGCCGCGCACATCCGCAAAATCGCACAGGATTTTCTTTTCGCCCAGCAGCTCGGCATAGGGTCTGGCGCGCAGCGGCTCGATCTTCCGCCTGCCGCGCAGGTGGTCGATCGCCTCGCTCAGGTGCGCGACCGGCAGAACGTCCAGCCCCTCGATGCAGGCGGCCTCCGCCGCGTTGGACGCGGGCAGCATGATCGCGCGCAGGCCGCTTTCCTTCGCCGCAATGGCCATCGACAGCGCCCCGCGCACGCCCATCACCCCGCCGGAGAGCGACAGCTCGCCGACCGCCGCCATGCCAGCCATCGTCTCCGCGTCCAGCCGCCCCATCGACGCGAGAATCGCCAGCGCGATGGGCAGGTCGTAGGCCGGTCCCTCCTTGCGCACATCCGCCGGGGCGAGGTTGAGCGTCAGCCGCGCGACGGGGAAGGGCGTATGGCAGGCGGACATCGCCGCGCGCACCCGTTCCCGGCTCTCCTTCACCGCCGCATCCGGCAGACCGACAATTTCAAACATCGGCATGCCGTCCACACAATATGCCTCCACCGTCACCGGGTAGCCCTGTATGCCCGTCAGCCCCATACTCTGAACACTTGCAAGCACGGCAAACACTTCCATTTCGTTCTTCTTTGTTTACAGAAAGTATATCATACGCATCCTGCGCAGGCAAGCGGAAAGGGGAAGCCGCCGCCGAAAATCATCTTTTTCGGCCGCCGTGCGCGCTCAAACCGCGCCCGCATCCGTCCCCTTTTTATTTTCGCCCGCCCGATCGGTTGCAAATCTGTCAACCGAGGCGTATAATGGGAATGGCGTTTATTGTATTTCAAAGTCAATCACAAAGGAATTTTGCTGTCATGCGTTTTCAAACTGTTCACACCCCCACGTCGCTCACCGAAGGCCCGATCTCGCAGGCGCTGATCTCCTTCGCGCTCCCGCTGCTTCTGGGCAACCTGTTTCAGCAGCTCTATAACACGGCGGATTCCCTGATCGTCGGCAATTTTCTGGGCAGCGAGGCGCTGGCCGCCGTCAGCTCCTCCGGCAACCTGATCTTCCTGATGGTCGGTCTGGTCAACGGCGTCTCGATGGGCGCGGGCGTCGTCATCGCGCGCTATTTCGGCGCGAAGGATTACGACCGCATACAAAAGACCATCCACACGCTGCTAGCCTTCGGCCTCGTCGCGGGCGCGCTGCTGACGGTTGTCGGCGTCGCGCTCTCCCCGGTGATGCTGCGGCTGATGGATACGCCGGAAACGGTTCTGCCCGATTCCATCAGCTATTTCCGCACCTATTTCACCGGCTCGCTGGCTTTCGTGCTCTATAACATCTGCATGGGCATTTTGCAGGCCGTCGGCGACAGCCGCCACCCGCTGCAATACCTGATTATTTCTTCCCTCGTCAACGTCGTGCTCGACCTGCTCTTTGTCGGTGTGTTCCACATGGGCGTGTGGTCCGCGGCCGCGGCGACGGCCATTTCCCAGTTGGTGAGCATGGCGCTTTGCCTGCTCCGCCTGATGCGCAGCGAACGCGCGTACCGCGTCAGCCCGCGGAAAATCCGCTTTGACAGGCGCGCGCTCCTCGAAATTCTGCAAAACGGCCTGCCCGCCGGTCTGCAAAACAGCATCATCTCCATCGGCAACGTCGTCGTGCAGAGCAACATCAATCAGTTCGGTGCGGCGGCCATGGCGGGCTGCGGCGCGCACAGCCGCATCGAGGGCTTCGGCTTTCTGCCCGTCACCTGCTTCACGATGGCGCTGACCACCTTCGTCAGCCAAAACCTCGGCGCGAAGGCGTATGACCGCGTGAAGAAGGGGATTCGCGTGGGCATTTTCTGCTCGGTGACGATTGCGGAGACCGTCGCGCTGCTGATCTTCATCTTCTCCCCGAAGCTGATCGGCCTGTTCACCGGCGACGCGGAATCCATCGCCTTCGGCGTGATGCATGAGCGCACGACGACGCCGTTCTTCTTCCTGCTGGCCTATTCGCACTGCATGGCCGCCATCTTCCGCGGCGCGGGCAAATCCACCGTGCCGATGCTGGTTATGATGCTCTGCTGGTGCATCATCCGGGTCATCTACGTCACCGTCGCCGTGAAGTTCTTCCCCGTGCTGCAGACGGTCTCCTGGGCGTATCCGATCACATGGGGGCTGAGCACGCTGGTGTTCACGCTCTATTACTTCAAGGCCGATTGGATGCATGCGTTCGAGCGGCGCGAAAAACACGCCTGATCGTCCTTTCGGCGCTCTCCCCCGTCGGCGGCTTCGCCGGCGGATTTTTTGTTTCTCCCGTTCGGGGCGCGCCCGTTCTGCCGAATATTGTATTTTCACACCCGTTTTTTTTGCACCTTTTCGCTTTTCAAGTCGAATCCTTTATGATATACTATATGATTGTTTGAAAGTAGCTCGGGAGCGTGTTTCGCGCCCCTTTACATCGCCCCAAGGAGGATCAACCCATGCCTGATACGCCGATGCCCGGTTCGCTCGCGGCCGAAACCGCCCGCCGCCGGACGTTCGCCATTATCTCCCACCCCGACGCCGGTAAAACGACGCTGACCGAAAAGCTGCTGCTTTATTCGGGCGCGATTCGCACCGCCGGTTCCGTCAAAGCCCGCAAGAGCGACAAACACGCCACCAGCGACTGGATGGATATCGAGAAACAGCGCGGCATTTCCGTGACCTCCTCGGCCATGCAGTTCGAGTTTGACGGCTACCACATCAACATCCTCGATACCCCCGGCCACCAAGATTTTTCGGAGGACACCTACCGCGTGCTCGTCGCGGCGGACAGCGCCGTAATGCTCATCGACGCGGCCAAGGGCGTCGAGGCGCAGACCATCAAGCTGTTCAAGGTCTGCCGCCTGCGAAACATCCCGATTTTCACCTTCGTCAACAAGATGGACCGCGCGGGCAAAGACCCGTTTGCCCTGATGGAGGAGATGGAGCAGGTGCTCGGTATTCGCGCCTGCCCGATTAACTGGCCCATCGGCACGGATGGCGATTTCAAGGGCGTTTACCACCGCGATACCCAGATGGTGGAGCTTTACGAATCCGGCGACCACGGCAAGACGCGCGTGGAGAAGCAGGATGTGCCGCTAAACGATCCGCAGCTTCCGGAGCTGCTCGGCGAGCGCCTCTACAAGCGCCTGACGGATGAAATCGAGCTGCTGGATATCGCGGGCGATTCCTTCGATCTGGATCTTGTGCGCAAAGGCGAGCTGACGCCGATGTTCTTCGGCTCGGCCATCACCAACTTCGGCGTCGAGCCGTTCCTGACCCGCTTCCTCGAATACTCCACCCCGCCCGCCTCGCACGAGAGCGACGTGGGGCCGGTGGCGGCGGACGACCCGGATTTCTCCGGTTTCATCTTCAAGATTCAGGCCAACATGAATCCGGCGCACCGCGACCGTCTGGCCTTCATGCGCATCTGCTCGGGCGTGTTCACCAAGGGCATGACCGTCTGGCACAGCGGCAGCGGCAAGATGATTCAGCTCAAGCAGCCGCAGCAGTTCATGGCGGACGAGCGCGAGGCCGTTGAAAACGCCTATCCGGGCGACATCATCGGCCTGTTCGACCCCGGCATCTTCGCGCTGGGCGACTCGCTCTGCACGGGCAAAAAGCGCCGCTTCCCCGGCATTCCGATGTTCGCGCCGGAGTTCTTCGCCCGCGTGAGCAGTATCGACAGCCTCAAGCGCAAGCAGTTCGTCAAGGGCGTTTTGCAGCTCAGCGAGGAAGGCGCGATTCAGACCTTCAAGCGGCCGGGCATCGGCTTTGAGGAGATCATCGTCGGCGTGGTCGGCGTGCTCCAGTTCGAGGTGCTCGAACACCGCCTGAAGACGGAATACAACGCCGAGATCCGCCGCCAGCAGCTCCCCTACCGCTTCGTGCGCTGGATCACCAAGTCGCCGAAGGCCATCGAGGATTTGAAGCTCTCCAGCACCTCGTCTCTGGCCAAGGATGCGCGCGAGCGCGATGTGATCCTCTTTGAAAACGAGTGGTCGATCCGCTGGGCGCTTGAAAACAACGAAGGGCTGGAGCTGGCGGAAACCGCATCCCGTTTAGGCTGACATTCCCCCCCACTGACATAAAACCGACATATCAACAGAAAGAAGGGCTTCCATTTGGAAATGATTCGTGAAAACCTCCGCAATATCGCCATCATCGCGCACGTTGACCACGGCAAGACCACGCTCGTCAACGAGATGCTCAAGCAGGGCGGCGTTTTCCGCGAAAACCAGCAGGTTGCCGACCGCGTGATGGACAATAACGCCATCGAGAAGGAGCGCGGCATCACCATTCTGGCGAAGAATACCTCCATGTACTACAAGGACGTGAAGATCAACGTCGTCGATACCCCCGGCCACGCCGATTTCGGCGGCGAGGTCGAGCGCGTGCTCAAGATGGTGGACGGCGTTCTGCTGCTCATCGACTCGTTTGAAGGCCCGATGCCGCAGACCCGCTTCGTGCTCCAGCACGCGCTGGCGCTCGGCCTGCCGGTCATCATCGTCATCAACAAGATGGACCGCCCGGACGCGCGCTGCGAGGAGGTCTACAACGAGGCCTTCGACCTGATGATCGACCTCGGCGCGGACGAAAGCCAGCTCGATACCCCGGTCGTCTACGCCAGCGCCCGCGCCGGCACCGCGACGCTCGACCCGAACGTGCCGAGCGAAGACCTGCGCCCGCTGTTTGAAACCATCCTTAAGTACATCCCCGCGCCGAAGGGCGACCCGGACGCGCCGGTGCAGATGCTCATCTCCACCATCGACTACAACGAGTTCGTCGGCCGTATCGGCATCGGCCGCATCTCCCGCGGCACGCTCAAGCTCAACAGCATGGCGACCCGCTGCAACAACCTCAACCCCGATCTCCACGAGAACTTCCGCCTGAGCAGCCTGTTCGCGTTCGAGGGGCTCAAGCGCGTGCCGGTGGAAAGCGCCAGCATGGGCGAGATCGTCGCCATCACGGGCATCGAGGACATCATGATCGGCGACACCATCTGCGCGCCGGATACCGTCGAGCCGCTGCCCTTCGTCAAGATCACCGAGCCGACCGTCGCCATGACCTTCTCCGTCAACGACAGCCCGTTCGCCGGCCGCGAGGGCACCTACGTCACCTCCCGCCACCTGCGCGCCCGCCTGATGCGCGAGCTGCAGACCGACGTTTCCCTCCGCGTGGAGGAGACCGACTCCGCCGATTCCTTCCGCGTCAGCGGCCGCGGCGAGCTGCACCTCTCCGTGCTCATCGAGAATATGCGCCGTCAGGGCTACGAGTTCCAGGTTTCCAAGCCGGAGGTGCTCTTCCACTATGACGAGAACGGCAACAAGCTCGAGCCGATGGAGCGGATGGTCGCCGACGTGCCCAGCGAGTACGCGGGCGCCGTCATCGAGAAGATCGGCCGCCGCCGCGGCGTGATGGATAACATGTCCGGCACCGACCGCGTGCGCCTCGAGTTCACCGTGCCGAGCCGCGGCCTGTTCGGCTACCGCAGCGAGTTTATGACCGATACCCGCGGCGAGGGCGTAATGAGCGCCGTGTTTGACCACTACGAGCCGTATAAGGGCGATATTCCGCACCGCAGCGTCGGCGCGCTGGTTTCCACCGAGACGGGCGAAGCGGTCATGTACGGCCTGTTCTACGCGCAGGATCGCGGCACGCTGTTCTGCGGCCCGAACACCGCCGTCTACACCGGCATGATCGTCGGCCAGAACGCGCGTCAGGGCGATATCGACGTCAACGTCTGCCGCCAGAAGCACCTGACCTCCATCCGCAACGCCGCCGGCGCGGAGACCGCCATGAAGCTGACCTCCATGCGCACGCTGACGCTCGAGGAATGCCTGGAGTTCATCGACGACGACGAGCTGCTGGAGATCACCCCGAAGAGCCTGCGCATGCGCAAGCGTGTGCTGGAAACCGAGCTGCGCAAGAAGCTCGCCGCCAAGAAGCGCGCGGAAGCGAACAGCTAAGATATTTCATTCATCCGACCGGGATTTTCCCCGGCCGGATTTTTTGCATCCTGATTGTCATTTTTCTGTCAGACCCAAAATACGAACAGCTTATGTCGCATGAACAACTTTGTCTTTTGCTCAATGCGCCATAAGTTGTTTTTTTGTTTTTGGAGATTTTTCCCAATCTTCGCTTTGTTTGATTTCAGTTGTTATTATTCAATTTGTCTGAGACTGCCAAACTTCTTTTTCCCCCATTTACAACAGCCGCTCTTTTGTGCTATCATCTCAGCCGACAGAAGGAAAGCGCCGCAAAGCAGGCGTGAGCCGCTTCTGTTGATATACGTTTCTGTTCCTGTTTAGACAGAAAAAGGAGGTCTTTCTCAATGCTGAATTGTAATGTTGCCTTTGCGAACTGCGCAGACCGTATCGGCGAGGCGCGCACCGTTTCCGTGCGCGAGCTGGCGGACATGGTGGGCTTCATCTTCGGTATGGCCGTCTCCGTCGCCCTTGCGACAGGCGTTGCTCAGGTGATTGCGCTGCTGTAAGCGGCCTGATTCCGCGCCGCTTTCCGCGCATTGAAAGCAAGCTATCTAAAGGGGCTGTCAAACTAACAAAACCAGTATTTCAAGAGAAACTAGGAATTTTTGCCCGAAGGTTTCCAAAGGGCGATCGGAAAGCCCTTTGGTGGGGCGATGGGGCAAAGCCCCATATTCTGAAAATGCTTAGTTTTCTGATTCTTGAAATATCTGGATTGAGCTTGACAGCCCTTCATTTTTACGAAAAATCGCCCGCTTTTATGCGCCTGCGTTCTTGATGTAGGTCGAATCCGACAGCACGACGATCTTTCGCGCCGTCAGCTCCTGCCGAATCAGCAGCATGAACCGATAATAGACGTCCCAATACGCCTCCGTCGGCGCATAGACGCGCGCGACGTATTCAATGCCGCCCGCCTGATAGGCGTTGATGCCCACAAACGGCGGCTTGATCGCCTCGCGCCCTTCCTCCGCGCGCTTGCAGGCCGCCGCCAGCGCGTCGAGCACCGCATCTGTGTCGATTTCAGAACCGATGCAGAGCTTCACATCCACGCGGCGGTAATCCTTGGCCGTGTAATTGATGATGCGCTCGGTCGAAATCTCCTTGTTCGGGATCATCACGGCCTTGTTGTCCGCCGTGACCAGATGGGTGTACATCAGCCCGATGCGCTCCACCGTGCCCTCCGCGTTCTGCGTGCTGATGAAATTGCCCGCCACAAACGGCTTGGCAATCAAAATGACCATGCCGCTGACCACGTTCGCCAGCACATCCTGCACAGAGAGCGAAACAGCCAGCGCAAACAGGCTCAGCAGCGCAATCAGGCTCGTGATCGGCACGTTCAGTTGACCGGCGACCATCGTGGCGAGCACAATCACCATCACAATCCGCGCCGCCGCCGTCAAAAAGCCGAGCATCGCCTTATCCAGCGGCAGCTTCGCCACCAGCCGGTTGAGCGCCTGCATGACGATCTTGATGACGACCGCACCGATGATGCAGATCAGCCCCGCGCCAATCCATTTTTCCATCGACGCATTGTGCAGCGCGCCGACAACCGCCGTCATCTGTTCGGGGGTAAACGCATCCTCCGTATTCATGCCTCCGCCCTTCCGAGCACCGCGCCCTCGCACGCGCCCAGCGCGAGGGTCACATAGCCGCCCTGCACGTTATGCGTTTTGCCGGTCATCAGGTCGCGGACGGCCTTGCAGCCCGCCAGCGCCTCCGGCAGGCGAATCATCCGGCGAATCGCCCGTTCGGACGTGTTGAGCGCGCACAGCACCGTCTCCCGCTCGGTCTGGCGCAGATAGGCATACAGGCCGTCCTCGCCGACCTCCCACGTTCTGAGCGTACCCTCGCGCAGCACCTCGCTTTCGCCGCGCATGTGCGTCAGCCGCTTGTAATAGGCCAGCATCGCGTTGCCGTCCACCTTGTCCCACGTCATGCTCCGCCGGCAGTCCGGGTCGGGGCCGCCGCGCATGGCCAGCTCGTCGCCGTAATAGATGACCGGCACGCCGGGATGCGTCATCTGGAAAAACACCGCCGCGCGCATGGCCTTCACGCGCCCGCCGCAGCGGGTCAGCATGCGCGCCGTGTCGTGGCTGGAAAGAAAATTCCACATGGAATTCTGCACTTCCTGCGGATAGAGCATCATGGCGCGGTTCACGCCCGCGTCAAACTCCGCCAGCGACCAGCGGCGCTCAGCAAAGAATTTCCAAATCGCCTCGGAGAGAACGTAGTGCATCGTGCCGTCGAACATGTCGCCCACGGTGCACCACTCGCGCGAATCGTGCCAGCACTCGGCGATCATAATCGCGTCCGGTTTCGTTTGCAGCACGGCGCGGCGGAACTGCCGCCAGAAATCGGGATAGACCTCCGGCGATACATCCAGCCGCCAGCCGTCCACGTGCGCCTCGCGCAGCCAATAGCGCCCCACGTCGAGGAAATACGCCGCGCAGGCCTCGTTCTGCATGTTCAGCTTGGGCATGTACGCCCATTTTTCGCCGAAGGTCATGTAGCCGCAGGGGTATTGCGCCCCGAAGAAGAACCAGTCGTAATATTCGGACGCCTTGCCCTTCTCCATCGCGTCCCTGAACGGCGCGAAGCCCAAGCCGCAGTGGTTGAACACGCCGTCCAGCACGATGCGGATGTTCCGCGCGTGCAGCGCGTCGGCCAGATTGCGCAGATCCTCCAGCGAGCCGAGCAGCGGGTCGATTTGGTAATAGTCAAACGTGTTGTAGCGGTGGGAGGTATCCGAAAGGAAGATCGGCGTCATATAGACCACGCCCACGCCCAGCTCGGCCAGATACGGCACGGCCTCCAAAATGCCCTTGAGGTTGCCGCCGAAGCGATATTCGTTCGCCACGCGCTTGCTGCCCCACGGCTCGACAGCTTCCTCCCCCGGCACATCGACGCGGCGGAAGCGATCCGGAAAGATCTGGTAGCCGACGCACCCGCGCGCCCACTGCGGCTTCTCCTTCGCCGGATAGGCGTGGGCATAGTGGAAGCCGCTCACCCACGCGGGGTTCTCCGGCACGGCGCGCGTGCCGTCCGCATCGTGCAGCAGCGTCACGTCCCCCGCGCGCAGAATAAACGCATAGACGATGCGCGGGTCGCGCGGCGCAAACACCGCCTGCCAGACCTCGCGGTTTTCATCCCGCCACATGCGCTCCATCGGGATATCGGCCGCGTGGGCAAACGGTTCGCCCTCGGCATAGTGGAAGGCATGGCGCAGCGTCACCGCGTCAAACTCATTCGCGGCGGTCGTCAGCCGGATGCAGACGCGCCCGTCGCTGAGCGTGTGGCGATCCTCCAGCCACGGGATATGGTGAATGGCGGCGATTTGAAGGCTCTTCATGGCGTTCTCCTTTCACGCTTTTCGGCTTCCATCGCGGATTCCATGTAGAATCCAATACTAGATTGTGCCGTACAGTGGTTGACATACTTCTGAAATAATCTTATAATAATAGGGAAACCAGATTTTGACTGATCGAATCATTGGGAGGCTCTTGTATGACCATTCTTGCAGATAGCTGTTGTGATCTCTCCCCCGAGCTGCTCAAAAAAACGCAGGCGAAGATCGCGCCGCTGACCATTACCATAGACGATACGCATTACGTGGACGACGGCACGGTCGATATTCCGCCGTATCTGGCCGCCATGAAGGCGAGCAAAAACCCCGTCCGCTCCGCCTGCCCGTCCCCCGACCTGTACGCTGAGGACATCCGCGCCACGGAGGGCGACTGCTTCATCGTCACGCTGTCCGCCAAGCTCTCCGGCTCGCACAACGCGGCCTCGCTGGGCGTTCAGCTCGCGCAGGAGGATATGCCGAAAAAGAAGGTGCACGTCTTTGACAGCGAGAGCGCCAGCGCCGGCGAAACCTATATCGCGCTGATGATCCACGATCTCATCGCCGCGGGCAAGAGCTTTGAGCAGATCGTCGAGCTCGTCGAAGAAAAGATCCGCTCCATGCACACGCTTTTCGTGCTCGATTCGCTGGATAACCTCGTCAAGAACGGGCGCATCAGCAGAACCGTCGCCCTGCTGGCCAACGTGCTCTCCATCCGCCTGCTGATGAGCGACGACGGCCACGGCGCCATCAAGAACATCAGCAAGGCGCGCGGCATCAAGGGCGCGCTGGGGCAGATGGTGGAAACCTGCCGCAAGCACACCGAAGGGCTGGCGGCCGCCTCTCAGCGGCTCGTGATCTCCTATTGCAACTGCCCGGAGCGCGCGCGTCAGGTGCGCGACATGATCCGCGAAAAGTGCCCGGCCATCGGCGAAATCATCCTGACCCCGACCTCCGCGCTTTCCTCGATGTACGCCAACGACGGCGGCATCGTCATCGCGTATTGAGCGAATCCCCCTTGCTTTAGAGAGACTCTTTTTCGAGTATTCGGAAAAGAGTCTCTTTTTTCGCGAAAGAGGGATGTGTTACGTTTGAAAAAGCGCAACCCGACCTCCCTCCTCGAGGGAGGGGGACCGCCCGCAGGCGGTGGA
>UMHM01075633.1_pt1 | contig 14685 bp, 11 predicted proteins | sample 1965501 | NCBI WGS metagenome assembly UMHM01 (sample SAMEA4836095, study PRJEB28245) | human gut metagenome | biome: gut microbiome; material: fecal sample | place: Denmark | collected 2008
TCACTTTTGGGGAACGCGTTACAACTTTATTATAGCACATCAATTGATGAGGTTGTGCCGATGGGGATTTGATTGGAAAAGTGGTTGAAAAAAGTGGAGGTGCGTGGTATAATAGATTTATAAAGGCAGCTAATCTGCCAGATAATCGGAATATGTATATGTTGGTAGATAACTCAGTTCCATTTCGTTGAAAGGTCGTGTGCTTATGTCTATAATTAATTGTGTTGGCAAAAGAATAAAACGGACAGTTGCGCTGCTGATAACAGCAACACTGCTCTGCGGGTTTTCAGGATGCGATAGTAATGAAACAGGCAGCATATCTCCAGATAGTGCTGCAAGCGGATTGCAAAGCACACCTGTTGCAGAATCGAAAGATTCACAAAGCTTGGAGGCAAACTCGGGTGATACTGGTTCGCCGGACGCTCAGGATGGGCAAAGTAGCGGTCAATCGGAATTTGATTTCGATGATGCTGTGAAAAATATTATCGTATTCCAGCATGAGTTCTCTCTACCATGTGAAATTAAAGACCTTGGAAATGATTTTTCACTTGATGAGCATTCTAAATGGGTTGTTTTAGAAAATGTTGTTTCAAGCAACCTATACTACAAGAATAAAAAAATAGGAACAGTAAATTTATCAGAAAGTGGTGATGATGAACAAATAATTCGCTTAGATTTAGGTTTTGGATTAGGTAACGAAACAATTGCAGACGAAGAGCTTCGTAGATCTTTGTATAATAGTTACGGATGGTATAGCGAAGAAATAGAAATCAATTTTAATGGGTTGAATTTCAGTTCATCTGCAAATGAAATTAGGTGCTGTTTAGGTAATCCAACAGAAAAGTCGGATGCCTATTTTAGGGATTTTTTAGTCTATGAATACCCTAACGGGTATGTATGGATTAAGTTTTTCAAAGGTATGATAACAGAATTTGTTATCGGATTATTATGATTTAGGAGGAAAATGTTCTTGTCAAGTAAAATTGTAACACCTAGTCCCAAAATATCAGGCTAATCTTTTCTGCCAGGGAGTGCTATGGTATAATTCCGTCAGACCTCACTCTTTTAACAATGGTCTTACCCCTTGGCAGAAACGCTTGGCTTGATCTTTTTGGGGAGGGTGTTACAATTATGCTTGACAAGAACACTACTGTATTGCAGACAACGACAGCAGAATTCAGAGCCTGCTGAAAGAAACCGGAAAAATCGGCTTAAGACTTCCGGATAACTCGAAAATCCGATGTATTCTCTTATAATTCACAGAATAAGGCGGTTTCTCATTTCGGGAAACCGCCTTTTCACTTAACTCGATTTCATCCGATAAAAAGATTGTCAATATACGACAATTTGATAAAGGTAATGTCAAAAAAAATCAATGCAATTTCACAAAAACCTCTTGATTTTAACTTGAAAATATTGTATAATATAATCAGCACATACTATAAAAAAAAAGAGGGAACTTTATATGAAAACCGAAAATCTCACGCTTCTTGACGTCATTGACAGAAAGACGCTTCAGTCGCTTCAGGACGCTTTTTCCGCCGCAACGGGAATGGCTGCTATTGCAACCGATGATACGGGTTCGGTTACCGAGGGCAGCGGATTTACGGATTTTTGTATGAATTTGACGAGAAAATCCAGAATAGGCTGCGACAGGTGCGTAAAGTGCGACCTTCAGGGCGGCGCAGAAGCAAGCAGGACGGGACGTCCGGCGGTGTATTACTGTCACGGCGGGCTTATGGATTTTGCCGCGCCAATAATTGTAAACGGAAAGCATATCGGTTCGCTTATCGGCGGACAGGTTCTGCCCGAAAAGCCGGACGAAGAAAAATTCCGGCGCATCGCGAGGGAGATTAACGTAAATCCCGACCAGTACATAGCGGCACTCCGCAAAATTCAAATTGTTCCGAAAAAGCAGATTGAAGCGGCGGCAAATCTTTTGTACCAAATGGCGAACGCGCTTTCGGACGTTGGATATCAGCGCGCTCTTGCGGCGGAAGAAGCCGAGGAAATCGCCGAAAACGCTCAGCGCGTGGGAAGTCATGTGGAATTGCTTGAGCAGAAGATATCCGATATGAACGAAACTATGGCAAATCTCGCTGATAGGTTTAACACGATTAAGGAAGCCGCGGCGAATTCCGTAAGGGCGGTTGAAAGCACCGACAGCATCATAAAAACGATTGAAAACGCTTCAACACAGCTTACTCTTATCGGATTTAACGCGTCTATCGAGGCGAAGCGTTCCGGAGCGGCAGGAATAGGCTTCAATGTTATTGCGCAGGAGGTTCGCAATCTTGCCAACAAGAACACGAAGCAAACGGACGAGATTGAAACGACTCTCAGCAACATCAAAAGGGCGATGAGTGAAATCAACACACAGATAAAAGCTGTTTACGGCGAAATGGAAAAAACTGTCGAGTCGATGAAGGAGCTGTCTGCACTTGTCAGCGAAACGACTGAAATTTCAAGCTCGCAAAAGTGATTTTCTCCCGCAAAATGAATAAAAAATAAAATGCAGGTTTTTCCGAAAGACGGTTAAACCTGCATTTTTTTATAATCCAATGAAAGCGCCGATTAAGGTTAATCTCCCGTTGACTCTCTCAAAATAAGGGTGTGCGGAAGCATATATGTAGAGTTATCGGGCATATCGGACTTCATATTCGCGAGAAGCTTCTCCGCGACGGTTTTTCCCTGAAGATAACACGGCTGGTCAACCGTTGAAAGTCTTGGCATAAACATATGCGAATACACGATGTTGTCAAAGCCGAAGAACAGAATATCCTTTCCGACCGTATAGCCGTTCTGCATCGCATAGGTCATCGCGCCGAAAGAAATCAAATCGGAAATCGAAAAAATCGCGTCCGGCTTATCGTCAAGGCTCAAAAACTCCCGACAAGCGCGCGTTCCGGTTTCGGAACTGTAATCTCCGTAATATACAAGGCGCTCGTCAAACGGTATACCCGCCTTTTCAAGAGCGTGTCTGTAACCCTTTTCACGGTCAACCGACGACTGGCTTCTGATTTTGGTTGTGATTAACCCTATGCGCTTTCTTCCCTTGCCGATAAGATAACTTGTCGCGTCAAAACCCGCGCGCTCGTTGTTGATGGTAACGCAAAGCACGCCCTCGGTGTCGAGCTTTTCGAGGCAAACCGCAAGGGAATATTTTCTTGAAAGGTCGATAATCGTCTTGCTGTCAAGTTTCGGAGCGAGAAGAACCGCGCCGTCAACCGCCTTTGAAAACAGCATACCGAGCAGGTGCATTTCATGGTCGGGGTCGTTTCTGGTGGTGGCAATCAAAACGTCATACCCTTGCGCGAAGCAGGCGTCCTGCATACCGCGAAGCACGTCGTTGTAAAAGCTCTGGTCCGTCGAACCGATAATCGCGAGAATACGCTTTGTTTCGCTTTTTCTGAGGTCACGGCCAAGAAAATTCGGGCTATAACCAAGCTCCTCAACCGCCTGATTAACCGCGCGAACCGCTTCCTCGGAAACGTTGCTTTTGTTGTTCAGCACGCGCGAAACAGTCGCCACGGAAACCTTCGCCGCCTTTGCGACGTCCTTGATAGTAATATTCACACGAACACTCCTTAATTCCGGCAAAATCTACACAAAAAGAAAAAATTCGTCCATATTAATATATTATCACTTTTCTAAAACGTTTTCAATTGACATTTTACACAAATATTTCTGTAATTTTTATTACATTTGAGTAAATAAAGCCGCATTCCGTGAAGAATGCGGCTAAAATTATGAAAAAACGTTATGAAATGGATTGCTCGCACTGAGCGAGAATGGTAATGCACTTTCTCGGACAGGCAGCCGCGCAGGCGCCGCAGCCGTTGCACTTCGAGTAGTCGATTGACGCGTGGTTGTCGCTGACGGAAATCGCGCCGTTCGGGCACTTTTTCTCGCAGATTTTACAGCCTATGCAGCTGTTTTTGCAAATATCCTTGGCAACCTTGCCCGCGTCCTTGGAAGAACAGCGAACGTCAACCTTCTGCGCTGCGGGACGGATAACGATAAGGTGGTTGGGACAAGCCTCAACGCACTTTCCGCACGCTCCGCACTTCGACGGGTTAACAACGGCAACGCCGTTAATTATCGAAATCGCGTCGTTCGAGCATACCGCAATACAGTCGCCATAGCCGTCGCAGCCTGTGCGGCAGTTTTTGTTTCCGTTGTAGAATCGCTCAACCGCGTGACAGGAGGGAGTGCTGATAAACTCGTATCTGTCCTCAACAGCGCCCTTGCAGCCGTTACAGCGCACAAAAGCGACTTCCTTTACGGTTTCGAGAGCCTCCGTTCCCATAATTGCGGCAACCTTCGCGGCAGCCTCCGCGCCGCCGGGCTTACACTTATTCGTAGGAGCGCTGCCATCCGCGACAGCCTTTGCGTAATCCGCGCAGCCCGCATATCCGCAGGCGCCGCAGTTCGCGTTCGGAAGCGCCTCGGTTATTCTGGCAACGGTTTCGTCCTCCTCAACCGAGAGGAATTTTGTCGCGAGAACGACAATTCCGCCCGCAGCAGCGCCGATAGCCGTAAAAATAAGAACGGGAAGAATGTAGGTCATAAAAATATCCATCTTGACCCTCCTTTAAGCAACGCCGAAAATGCCGTCTACAAGCCCGCCGAATCCGACAAAGGACAGCGAAACGATTGACGCAGCGACAAGCGTTATCGGCATTCCGGTAAACGCTTTCGGGACGTTGCAGCGTTCAAGTCTGCCGCGAACGCCTGAGAAAATCAGCATAGCAATCATAAATCCAAGACCGCCGCCGAGCGCGCAGACAATGCTTTCAAGGAAATTGTATCCGTTGTCGAGGTTCAGAAGCGTAACGCCGAGAACCGCGCAGTTTGTTGTGATAAGCGGGAGATAAACGCCAAGCGACTTGTAAAGCGCGGGAATGTACTTCTTTAGCACCATTTCAATGAGCTGAACCAAAACCGCGATTATCATAATGAACAAAATCGTGTTGAGGTAGGTAAGCCCCATTGGAACGAGGAAAAAGTAGTAAAGCGGCCAAGTTACAGCCGTTGCGATAACCATAACCGCGGTAACCGCGCAGCCCATTCCAAGCGAACCGGAGGTTGTTTTCGATACTCCGAGGAACGGGCAGATACCCATAAATTTCGAGAGAACGAAGTTATCCGTGAGTATTCCCGTCAGGAGAATAATCATCATACTTTTAGCAAGCTCCATTAATTATCCTCCCCTTTCTTTTCAGCGGGCTTTTCGACATTTGCCTTGATAACGCCCTTTTCGCCGCTTTCGGCGGGACTGTCCGCCAAGGCGCTTATGCAGGAACTCTTGTTCGGGCAAGCGGCGCAGCCTGTGGCTTCGGGCGGCTTGCGGTGAGAAATCTTGTTAACAAGAGCAATTACGCAGCCCAGCACGAAAAATCCGCCTGCGGGAAGCACGAAAAGCGTCATCGGCTGGATAAAATCGGGGCAGATTGTGATTGCGAAATCCGTTCCCGCAAACCATGTTCCCGAACCCAGAATTTCGCGTATCGAGCCCATAACGAACAGCGCGAGCGTAAATCCGACGCCCATTCCCAGACCGTCTAAAGCGGAAGCGCCGACGTTGTTTTTGGAAGCGAACATCTCGGCTCTGCCGAGGATAATGCAGTTAACGGTGATAAGCGGCAGATAAATTCCGAGCGCGTCGTAAACGGGCGGAACATACGCCTGCAAAAGAAGCTGAATAAGCGTAACAAATCCCGCGATAACGACTATGTAGCAAGGAAGTCGGACGGATTTCGGGATAATGTTCTTGAGAAGCGAAATAACGACGTTTGAACAGACGAGAACGAAAGTCGCCGCAACGCCCATTCCTATCGCGTTGAACGCCATTGTCGTAATCGCGAGCGTCGGGCACATTCCAAGCAGCGACACAAGCGTGGGGTTCTCTTTGACAAGACCCTTTGTAAATTCCTTCATATAGCTCACTTGAAATCACCTCCAAACGCGTTGTAAGCGCCGAGCGCAATATTAACCGCCTTTGCCACGCCCTTTGACGAGAAAGTCGCGGAAGTTACGGCGTTTACCTCGTTGTCGGCGGGATTAGGCTTGTTTTTGACGATAGTAACCTCGCCTGTTTTATTCTTAAAGTTTGCGAGCCAGTCGGGATTGTCTGTGTTCGTGCCAAGACCGGGGGTTTCCTCGCCGACAGACACAATCGCGACTCCAAAAACCGCTCCGTCCTTTACGCCGACCATAATGTCAAATCCGCTCTTATATCCCTTGACAACGCAGTCAAAAGCAAGCGAACCGTCGCTCTTTCTGATAACCTTTGTAAGACCCGAAATATTGCAGGTTCTGTTCCCGTCCTTGTCGATATCGACAATCGCGTCGGGATAATCCTTTACGGGAACAACCGAGTATTCTCCCTCGCCGTAAATCTGCGTAACAGCGGCAAGCTGCTTGTCGGTGACAACGGTCGACGTATCGATATAGGTCATATTGTACACGATAATGACAAGCGCCGAGATAATCGCGATAATAATTGCGGGAATAAGGATAGGCTTGATTTTCTGGTTCATTCCGCTTTGCCCTCCTTTTTCGGTTTAATTCCGCCAAAGGGCTTCGCCGCGGTAAATCTGTCGATAAGCGGCGTAAGGCAGTTCATCACAAGGATTGAGAACGAAACGCCCTCCGGGTAATTCGCAAACTGTCTGATAAGGAACGTGATAAGTCCGCAGCCAACCGCGAAGATAATCTTGCCCTTATCGGTCATCGGAGTTGTGGAATAGTCGGTCGCCATAAAGAACGCGCCGAGAACAAGACCGCCGCCCATAACCTGATAAGCGACGTAATTGAGGTCAAAACCGCCGCTGAAGAACGACAAAACCGCAACCGTTCCGATAAAGCAAATCGGCGTGAGCGGTCTGATAACGCCTCGGAAAATGAGGTAAAGCCCTCCGAGAAGCAGTGCCGCCGTGCAGGTTTCGCCAAGACAGCCGCCGCGAACGCCGAGAAGCATATCCATAAGCGAAGGAAGCGCGCCTTCGCCCGAAGAAATAGCGCCGAGCGGCGTTGCGGAAGTCATCGCGTCCGTGCTGCCGTTAAGCCATGCAAGCGGCTCCGTCCATGTCGTCATAGCCGCGGTAAACGAGAGCATAAGCACAATTCTCGCGGTAATCGCGGGGTTTGCGAAGTTCTGTCCGATACCGCCGAACAGGCATTTTACGATAACGATAGCGACAAAACAGCCGATAACCGCCATATAAATCGGCAAATCAACAGGCAGATTGAACGAAAGCAGCATACCGGTTACAATCGCCGATAAATCGGAAACGGTTCCGGGCTTTTTGACGATTTTGTTGAACAAAAACTCGAAAAGCACACAGCTTGCCGCGCAGACCGCCGTCAGAACCGCCGCCTTATAGCCGAAAAGCACAATGCTTGCGATAAGCGCGGGGCAAAGCGCGATGATAACGTCAAGCATAATATTTTTGGTTGTGCGTGAGCTGCGAATATGAGGCGACGCCTCAACAAACAATTTATTCATCACGTCCACCTCACTTCTTCGGAGCGGTCGCCGCGCGAAGGAAATCCTTTGCGAGCTGATTTTTCTCGGCAAGATTTCTCTTCGCGGGACAGACAAAGCTGCACGCTCCGCAGTTCATACAAAGATTTACTTTAAGCCGCTGAAGCTCCTTGACGTCGCGCGCGTCAAACGCCTGCTCAAGCTCGGTCGGCATAAGACCCGCAGCGCACGCTCTCACGCATCTTCCGCATCGAATACAAGCCGTGGGCTGAACCGCCGCTGTATCTCCGAAAAGAAGCACGGCGTTGTTTGTCTTGCCGAGAGGGGTATCGGGGTCGAACGCGCACGAACCCATCATCGGACCGCCGAGAACAATTCTGTCGGGCTGTTTTCTAACATCTGCAAAGCCGACGATGCTGTGAAGCAGCGTTCCCACGGGAATGAAGAAATTCGCGGGATTATTCACGATATTGCCATCGATTGTAATTCTGCGGCGAATAAGCGGAACGCCCGTTTTTATGTAGCCGTAGATAAATCCCGCCGTAGACACGTTCATAACGATACAGCCGACGTCCGAAGGGAGCTTTCCCTCCTCGACAACGCGTCCCGTAAGCGAATGAACAAGCACTTTTTCAGCGCCCTGAGGATACGCGCCGGGAAGCTTCTGCACGGAAATGTTCGGATAGCGTACGCAAAGCTTCGTGAGTTTGTCGATTGCGGCGAGCTTATCCTCCTCGATACCGATAATCGCCTTCGGGATTTCGAGTTTTTTCATAATGAGGTCGATTCCCGCAAGAACGTTGTCGGAATTTTCCATAAGTTCGCGGTAATCGCTCGTGATATACGGTTCGCACTCCGCGCCGTTCAGGAGAAGATATTCGATTTTCACCTTATCGCGGTTATAGGCGAGCTTGACGTGCGTGGGAAAACCCGCGCCTCCAAGACCTACTGCGCCGCTCTCGCGAACCGCCTTGATGAAATCCTCGCGCGAGTCGATTTTCGGGGGTTCAAGCTCCTCGAACATCTCGTTTTTGTTGTCGTTTTCGATAACAACCGTCTTGCACAAACGCCCGAAAACGTTCATAACATCGCGAATTTCCTTAACGACGCCGCTTACCGAAGCGTGAACGGGCGCCGACATAAACGCCTCGCTGTCGCCGATTTTCTGACCCATTTTAACCTTATCGCCGACAGCGACGCAAGGCTCGCATGGTGCGCCGATATGCTGCGCCATACTTATGGCGACAACCTCCGGCGCGGGAATTTTTCTCGTTGACTGCTCGGACGACGCGCTGAAATGCGGAAGTCTGACAGAATGCAGCTTTGACAAAATTCACCATTCCTTTCACTTAATTTAACAGATGTACAATGCCGCAGACAAACGTCTTATAAATTCCGCAAAATTAGCCGAAACGCAGGCGAAACTGCCGAAATCGGTCTGACGAGCGGAACAAAAGCTCATAAAAGCCTTGTTTTTTCAAAACTTAACCCGCCGCTTGACCAAACGGCGGGTCTTGATTGCTGAATATTACAGAAATCTCTGAACGCCGATTTGAAATGCAAAATCACATTTCAAGCGCTCCTAAGTCCTTGTTTTCGTCCTCCTCGCCAACCATAGGCTCGGTTTTCGGGCGATTGTTGGGACGCTTATCGGGAACGTTCGGCGCGTCCTTGCGGTCAGCGGGATTAGTCGGCTGAACGGACGGAGCTTCCGCACGGTTATGCTGGGGCTTTTTCTCACTCGGAGTAACGGGAGCCGCGGGACGCGGATTTGTGTTGTCCTCGAACCACTTAGCAGCCATCATCGGAGTAAGAACGACGTCAAAGGTTTCGGGCGCGCCGTCGTAAACGGTTTCGAGCATTGTGTTGCCCTTCTTATCCGGCTCGCAGACGTCATAGCTTACCTGCTTGCGGTATTTTATACGAACGTAGAGGAATTCGGGCGGGATAACGTCGACTTCCTTAACCTCCTCAAGCCACAAAAACGGGCTCATACCGCCGATTGAAACATCGTCGATAAGCCAACCCGCGACAGCCGCCGCGTCGTTTCTGCACAGATAGAGCGAAAATCTGAATTTCTTCTCTTTATCGTTGTCGATAATCCCGATTGAGATTGTCTTGACAACAAAGCTGTTAAGAACGCCCGTCTGATATCCGCAGCACGGGCAAACTCCGCCGTAGCCGTAAAGCTTCGAGTTGATATCGCGCGCGAAATAATAGCCGTAAGCTCTGGGGTTCAGGCGCTCATAGGGAGCGATTCTCCTGACTTCGCGGAGCATAAACTCAAACTCGTTGCGCTTGATTGAAGGCACGGGTTTGAAGTAGTAGGGCATCTGGTCGATGAGGATAACGTTCGGGTCCTCCGTTCCGGAGTAGAGGTTATGAAGCAGGTTGTTGTTCTCTCCGGTAAGCAAAAACTCGACAAATCCCGCATATTTCGCCTTTGAAAGACCGTCGCGGAGAATAATATATTTTGCGGTTTTGTCCTTGTCAGCCTGAGAAATGGGCGTATCCGTGCCGACAATTTTCATCAGCCTGTTGTTTGCGTCGAGGAGCGCGATTTTGTCTATACCGAGGTCGCAGACAAAGATTTTAGCAATCATCTGCTCAACGGCAGCCGCCGACTTGCACTCCGGAAGAGTGGACATAATGTCCTGGGTATCGAAAGTAAATCTTCCCGTCGAATAGCCGAAGTCGAACACGCGGTTGTTGAACAATCCGCTCTCGATAAGCGAATAAACATCGCCGACAATTTCGAGCAAATCGGAATTTGTAACATTCGGGGGAATCATAAACTGCTTTCCGTAAACGGAGAAGCGATAGCGCTTGTTGATATCGAGCGTGAGGTTGATTTCGCCGCCCTGTCGCTTAACTTCCTTGAGGAACGTTACGGTATCCTTTCCGATTGTGAAAGAGTTTACCATAAGCGTAACGACCTGATTGAAAATCTGGTGATTTTCAAATCTCATCTCATGCGCTTCAAGGACGTCGCAAGCCTTTTTGAGGTTCTTTATGTTGATTTTGGAAATTTCAAACTGAATTTGAGCCGTACCGGAAGTAATTACGAACTGGAAGTACTTCATCGCAATTCTGTAATTCTCTCCGAACATCTCGTCGATAACGGCAAACGCGTCTGCGAGGGAGTTCTCGTCCTCGACCATACCGTTCTTTATGCAGTCATCGAGTTTAAGGCTGATGATGCTCTTGAAGCCTGCGCCAAGCTCATAGTCCTTGACTCTCTTTCCGCCGTCGGACGCCATAAGGAACTCGTTTCCGTCCTTATAAAACTTATAGAGGTACTCCTCGCCGCCCTCGTCCGTTCCGGGAACGTCCCAGCGGTACTTTGCAAGAAGCGCGTGATTTACGTCCCTGCCGTACCAGTTGTTCATCTGCTCGATATCCTGTTCGAGAGCCTTTCTTGCGCTTCCGTCCTCGTGTTCTTCCTTGGAAACGCCTCCGCGCTCGGAGAAAAAGCCGTTCTTGCGGATATTCTCAAACAGAACCGGCTCGCCGCCGTCCGGGAACACAACCGAAACGCTGTTTCCGAACTTTTCGCGCAGACCCTTTACAATCGTGCTTGTATTCACATAATTGTAGAAGAACTTAAAGACGTACTGCTTGGGGCTGAGCATATAATAGCCGGGCAAATTCGGATTTTCCTGCATATCAAGCACAAACAGGCGCTTATATTCGTCCGCAACCGAAAGAATACCGTGTTCGATTTTCTCCGCGCACTTTTCAAGCGAGTCATATTTGATACCCGAACGGTTGTTCGTAATATACTTATTAGGCACGGACACGAAAAATGCCGAAAGCTTTTCATCGACGAAATCGGGGCTTTCCGCCTTTACGAAGCCAGTAAGCTCGAAAGTCGAGAAATAGTTATACTTCGACATAAGGACCTTGCCCGCCTCGACCTTTGCGCCAGAAATAGCGTAAGGAACGAGATAGGTGAAGCCGTCGTATTCCGCGCTGATGAAATCCGCAACGCTCTTTCCGTTTTCGGAGAAGCGAACCTTGCGGATATCGTCGGGAGTACGCTGATGATGCTGAATTTTGTAGACGACTTCGGGCTTGCCGTAGTTGATGACGGCGATGTTAAACGCTCTGTCAACGCATTCTTCCTCGTCCGTGGACTTCAGATTTTTCTTTCTGATAAACGCGAAGCAGAGGTCAACCATATTGATATACGAACCTTTTTTGCTTGTAAGCGTCACAAGGTTTTCGTGGAGGGCTGCCTGCTCGTTCTCAGGGAGGGCGAAAATAATCTCGGTGTGGTTAAACTGCTTGCCGTTGAGTTCAAGTTCGCGCACCTTGAGCGTACCCTCGTCGTTTACAACGCGGAGGGAATAGGTATTCGAGCGCATTTTGAACCAGTCAACGTTCGTGAAAACGCTCTTTGCGCCAAGACCGAACCTGCCCTCGCGCTTTCTGTCGCCGTCGTTTCTGCCGACAGAAAGATAGTAGAACATCTGCTCAAGTCTGAATCCTGTTTCGTTGTAGGTGAGCTTGACCTGACCCTCGTCGAGAAATTCAATCATCACCTTGATATTCGGCTCGTCGTAATCGCAGCCGAAAACGTTCTGCAAAAGCTCGCGGATAATGGACTCGCGGGGATAATCCTTTGCAAGTCCCGCCATATTTATAGCGCCGCGACCCGCGTACATATTGTTGAAATAGTCCTTAAACAGTTCGCTTTCAAGCGCGCCGGAGCGGATTTTGCCGTCAATTTCGCTGACGACAGCCTTCACGCCGTCCTTATCGCCGGCAGTATTCCGCTCGAAGAAATCGCCGAGCAGCTTTTCAACCGTTTCATAGCCTTCGCTCATTACAAAACCCCTCTTCTCCGCGCTGTTTCTCGGACAGTCCCGCGCGGAAGGTTAATCTGCGGCAAACAGCCGTCAAATTCCGTCGTTATATATTTTGATATAATCCTTGAAAGTGTGGTCGGAATCCTGTTCCTTTGCACGATACTTCCAGATACCGTAAAGCACGGGATACTGAATACTGTCGTTAAGCTCGGAGATTTCCTGCTTGATTTTGAGGTGGAAATCCGCGCCCTTATGAAGCTCATCAATCTGCGCCTTGCCCTCTGCAAGACCTCCGACCGCTTCCTTTGCGAACGGAAGATTGAGATAATCCTCGCCGCCGAAAGTCGCTGCGGCTTCCGCGCACTTCTTTGATTTTTCAAGCTTACCGTCCTTGCCGATAATGCACAGACCGCTTAATTCGTTCACAGCGGCGGCGATATCGCCTGCCTGAGAACTGTCCGAAAGCCCGAACAGCCTATACAAGCCTCTCAGCTTATCATCGGCGAAATCGTTCAGCTGTTTCGCGTTTGAAATATCGTTCGTTTCGGGAACGATATATTCGATTTTAACTCTCTTGATAAGGTCCGCGCAGTTTTCAACCTCGGCTGAATAACCCTTGATATATCTGAGGTCCTTGATAAGGTCGCTGAGAATTTCGCCCTTTTCCTTGATATCAAGAAGGATATTTCTTGTGGGAAGTTCTCCGCTGAAGCCGTCGCCAAGCTTCAGGAACAGCGTTTTTTCAAGCATCGGCGTATCAAAAACGCCGTTTTTGTCGCGGAAGAGGATAAACTTTCTGCCTGCCTCTTTTTTCGCTCCGTGACGCGTCATTCTTCTTTCCAGAACGGCGGGAGAATCGGGAAGCTCATAGTTGAGCACATAATTCACATTATCCGGTCCGTCGACAAACGTTCCGAGCATATCCGTTCCGATGGTAATTTTAGCCATTTCGTCGTCCTGACGGTTTGTAAGCTTTCTCTTGATGGCGCCGTTGATGATAAGTTCGCCTCTCATCACGCTTACGTCCGCTCCATAAACGCAAACAAGCGCTTTTCTGAGGTATTCAACGGTGTTTTTGTTGCAGCAGTAAATCATTATGCGCGCGTCCTCGTCGTCGTCAAGGATATCGCCGACCGTTTTCATAAGCGCGTCAAGCTTCTTATCAAACCCTCTCAAATCCTCGACGTCGGAGCGCGAGAAGAAAGATTTCTGATAAATCTTCTTTTCCGTTTCATTCTTGTCGCAATCGTACTGTTCAAAGACGTTTCCGCCCGCGCTGTAAGCGGGAAGTCCTGTCTTGAGGTCGACTTTTCTGCGGAAATATGTAAGAACGGTATCCTCAAATCCGTAATCGGCGAACGAAACGTCGCGCTTTAGTCCGCCGTAAACCGCGTTTGCGAAATAGCGCATAACGGGGCTGTTTTCGCGAAGCTCGCAGGCTGTTTCGTCAAGACCCAGACTAAACGCTGCGGAAGCCTTGTTCTCGTCCGAGAGAACGCTTCTTACGAGTTCCGCAAGTTCGGTCTTATCGTTTGCGGTTTTCGCTGGGAAAGGCGCATTTACAAGGAGCCTGTCGCTCTTCCAGACGATATTTTTCTTATAATCGGCATATTTCGGAACGCCCGCGGAAAGTTCCTCGTCGATTATGATAAGATTCCACTTAAAATCGCTTCCCGCCTTATGTTTAAGGACGTTATCCCCGAACAGCGTTTCGCGTGAAATGAGGTAAAGTCCCGCGCTCTCCGCATAGAAGTAGAGGAGGGAATTAGCCGCGCCGGAAACCATTTTAAAGTCCGCGCCGATACTTGTAAGGAGGAATCTGTACCAGTTGTACATTTCGCTCTGACGCGTAACAATGAGAATATTCGGAGTTTCCTGTTCTGCGAGAACGTCATAGACGCAAAGCGCGGATTTCGTGTACTTTTCCGAGCCGAACTCACCGCAGTTAATCGCGAATCCGAACCTCCTGAGTTTTTCCGCCGCAGCGAGATTAGCCGCGGACAAGTTCAGTCCGCCAAGCGGAAGCCATTTAAAGTTGCTCAATATAACGCACCCCCATAAAAATCGGATATTTCGCCGACTCAGAATATAATTTGATACATTTATAATTATACACCAAATATCGAATTATTACAAGTATGTCAAAACCCCTAATGTTAGAAAAATATCAGAGCAATTTTTGTGAAAATTGCACAAAAATCTCGATAATTCACCGCAAAATCAAATTTCAGGTAAATTTTGCTCCAAATTTAGCTTGTATTTTAAGTAAATTATATGTAATCGCTTACATGAATTACACATCGGGAATTATTTCCATTGAATAATCCGCGCAAACCTGCTAAAATTAAGGCAATACCGCATAATTATTTTCGTTCAATCACGCAG
>UMHM01081269.1_pt1 | contig 14670 bp, 15 predicted proteins | sample 1965501 | NCBI WGS metagenome assembly UMHM01 (sample SAMEA4836095, study PRJEB28245) | human gut metagenome | biome: gut microbiome; material: fecal sample | place: Denmark | collected 2008
ACCTTGAACGCAGCGGAATACAAACAGCCGAAGCCGCGGCAATCTTGATTGCGTCGCCTATAAGGAACGGCACAACGCAGGTCATAAGCGCGGGAACAAGCTCGCTTCCCGTCGAAATCACAAACCAAGCCGTTCCGAAAACGTAGCACGCAAGCGTTCCGAGAGCCATTCCAAGCGGCATAAGCGCCTTGTTTTTCTCGGCGAAAATGCCCGTTATAAGCACAAGCGGAATATATCCGATTATGTAGCCGCCCGTAACGCCGAGAAGCTTTGCAAAGCCGCCCGAAAAGCCCGTGAAAACGGGAAGTCCGACCGCTCCGAGAAGAATATAAACGCCGACGGCAGCCATTCCCTTTTTACCGCCGAGAAATCCTCCCGCAAGATAAATCGCGAACGTGCCGAGAGAAATCGGGATTACGCCGACACTCAGCGAAAACGGTGCCATTATGCAGATTATTGCAGCAAAAAGCGCAATAAAAACCATATTTTTGATATAAATTGAGTTGCTTACATTATTCTGTTTCATAAAAATCCCTACTTTAACAGCAATTTACTCTCAGGAACATAGCCCGAAAGCCCTTTTACGGTTGTCCTGAGACAAACCTCCGCGATAAGCGAAATATCCTCGCGGCAGCCTCCCGCAAACCACGATGCGTACAGCGAAAGCACCCCCGAAACCACAAATTCCGAGGCGGCGCCGAGTTCCTGTTCGCTGCGTCCCGCGCCGATATTCCTGAGCGCCGCGGAAATCGTCCTGCGAAGCGCAAGCTTCATTCGTCCGCCCGTGAAAATACCGGAGTTATACTTTATAAGCCGCGCGAAAAAATCTCGGTGAACCCGAACGGTTTCACTCACTCCGCGCATAACCGCGCCGATATTCAGCAGGCTTCCGCTTTGGAGATTTTCCGAAAACTCTTTCAGAAACTCGTTTTCAACCTCTTCAAGAACGTCGCTTACCGAACGATAATGACGATAGAACGTCTTTCTGTTGATTTTCGCCAAAAGACAAATCTCCGAAACGGTAATCTGCGAAATTTCCTTTTCGGACATTATCTCGACAAGCGCGTTTCTGATAACCGCGCGCGTCTTGACAACCCGCAAATCGGTTTTAGGCATTACTTGATTTCGGTTTTTCCGCTCTTGTCCTTGGAAGCCTTTGCAGATTCAACCTCGGCGGAAGCAGCCTCGTGCTGAGTGTTGTTTCTCGCGATAGCCGACTTGAGAACGCGGATTTTCGTGCGGTCGCTTCCCGTTTCAATAAGAACGGTATCTTCCTTAACGGAAAGAACGCGTCCGATAATTCCGCCGCTTGTAACAACCTCGTCCGCAACCTGAATATTGTTCAGCATCGCCTGCATTTCCTTGTTGCGCTTCTTTTCGGGGCGAAGAATAAGGAAATAGAAAATTCCTATCATAAGAGCAAGCGGAACAATCATCATAAGAATGGAAGCAAGCTGTGAACCCGCCGCCGCGCCTGCGTCTGCGCTGCTCGCGCTGGAAATAAGATTAATAAAATTCATTTTTGTCCTCCGTTATGTGTTATTTCAGCAATACCGGATATTGCGGTATTGACAGTGACTTATATATTATACACCCTGATTAATAAAAAATCAAGGGGTAAATATCCGACTTACCGACCGAAAACCACGATTTCCGCCTCGGAAAACGCCTTTTTAACGTCCGAAATCACCGCGTCGGAATATCCTCCGTTGATTACGACGTAAAATTCCGCGTTTCCGAGAGCCGCTTTCAGCTTCACGGCAAAATTCTTTGCGGCGGAATAAGCCTCGGAAGCCGCTTCTGCGGGCGTGTAATTCACGATAAGCTTAACCGCGCTCATCGTATCAGCGTCCGCGCAGATTTCCGCGTCCGTGCAGAGCTTATTCTGCGCTACTGCGCTCTTTCCGCTTATTTCAAGCCACAGCGCGGCGCCGTTCTTTTCAGCGCCCGCCTTTGCCGACTCAACAACGTTTCTCAGCGCTTCAAGCCGCGCCTTGTTGTCGGAAAGCGGCAAATCCGAGAGATACGTCGAAATATCTTCTATGTGGAATTTCGGGTACATAGTATTAGCGGCGATTATGTGCCTGAAGCCCGCGTTTGAAAGCTCCTCCGCAACCTCGCCGATAAACTGGAGCGTCTGCGTTTTGAACGGCGAAAGCCACGGTTTTCCGCCCTTTTCGTCGCGGTCGTCGTGCCACGTCACACCGCTTCCCGCGATACGATAACCTCCGTCTGTCGCGTCCTTGTAGCCGCAAAGCCTGTCTTTAAGCGTGCTTATTCTTGCCGCAGGAACAAATCCCGCGTCCTTTATCGCCGTGCAAATCTGCTCGGCGGAAAGCGTTCCGGTGATAATATCGTGCGTTGTAATCGACTTCAGACCGCTTTTATACAGGAAATTTCCATTTTCGTTCTTCAGCGTGACCGCAACCGTTTTCACGCCGGCAGCCTTTGCCGCGGCAAGCGCGCTGTTAAGCGACGCGGAACTGAGCGCCGCGTCCTCCGGCAAAAAGTATATATCCGTCATTTCGGGCTTGGGTTCTGGCGGGGTTTCGGAACTTGTCCCGGAAGAACTTTCGCGCACGGCTTCGGACGAGCTTTCCTCGCTGCTTTCGGGAGGAGCCCACGCCGACGATGAATCGGAGCTGTTGTTCTTGCCGCTGAAATACTCAAGAAGCGGCTTTCCCAGACCAAATCCGAGAACGCCGAGCGCACACGCCGCAACTATCGTGATAACGATAGTGAGAACCTGTTTTCTCTTGTTTTTTCTTTTATTGTACAGATTAACCTTGCTTCGCTTGATTTTGATTGCGGTTTTCTTATTCTTCAATGCGCCCAGCCCCCTTTACTGTCAGAAATCCGCCGTGTAGCCAACCAGAACGTTAAACGCCAGCGAAATTATACCTATATAAATCATCATAATGGGATAACCGCGGAAAATCTTCGGAATTTTGTCGCTCGAAAGCCTGTCGTTCGCGATATTGAGCAAAAAGCAGGCAACGAAAAATCCTATTCCCGTTCCGAAGCCATAGCCGACATATCCCGCAAAGCCCTTCCTGAAGGTTGAATTCAGGAAAAGCGCTCCGAATACCGCGCAGTTGAATACCGCGAGATGCGCGTATTTCTTGAGCTTATAAAACGTTTTCGGAAACCCTTTCCAGAGAATATACAGCCCGATAACGTAAAGCAGGCTTATTATCCCGACATAAACAAGCGGCATAAAAAGCTCGCCGTTCGGAAGCGGCAGCAAAATTCCGTCAAACTGATAGGAAATAATGCTCGCGAGCGTCGTCATAACCGTAATCCCGATTGAAAATCCGACAACGTGAGAATCCTTTCTTGACGCATAAATCGCAACGTTCGCGCCAAAAGCGCGGTCAAAAATCGCGTTCTGCGTAAAGACGGATACCATAATAAGACTGATTGTTCTTGCGATAACGCTGCTCATTTTGTGCGCTCCTTTCTCGAAGAAACGCGTTTTCCCGCAGCCGCCCTGCAAAGCGCCGCGAGTATTCCCACGAGAATGAACCCGAAAAACGGCGATTTTGCCGCGGGAACAATCGGCTCGCAGACGTGATAGCCGAAAACCGTGCCGAACGACAATATTTCTCTTATAAGCCCCGAAGCAAACGCCGCCATCGCGTATCCCGCAATGTAAATCAGCGCGTCAACCGCCATTCTCCCATAAGGTTCGAGGTAAAAGCGGCTCTCGGTTTTCGCAAGAATAAGCGAATTTACAACGGAAAGCTCGATATAAAGCATAATTTCGCCCGTCGTTTCCGGAAAGAGATATCTAAGCCCGATAACCGTCGGGATAAACGCCGCCGCCGCTACTATTGAATAAAGCAGTATTCTTACAGTATATACAATTTTTCTCGGAATAAACCGGCAGACGATGATTGAAACGTAAGAAATCGCGAAAAAACTCAGCGTGAGAACCAGCGCGCGCTGAAGCGTCGTCGCCGCGACAATAATCGGCGCGGTTACAAGCCCGCTCATAAGAACGATATTCTGACGAAACAGACCGTCTGTGTTAATGTGGCTTTTTTTACGTTCCGCCGTCATTCCTGTCGTCCTCCTTCTTCTTTTTTCTGCGGTGTTTCTTTATTTCGCCGTCGATAGGCGGGGTGTTGTACTTGTATTTTTCGGGAATTACGATTTCCTGCGTATCCGTAAGCTTTATTCCGCCGCTCTGAACGGTCGTTTTCGACTTCTCGAATGAATTGACGTAGGTCTTTTTCCAGTAAACGAGGTTATCGACAAGTCTGTCGAAGCTGCTTCCGAGCGCGCCCGTGATAAGAAGCGCAAACAGAAAGCTGCCCTCCGTCTGCCCGAAAAAGCGGAAAACCATCGTTATATAACCGAGAGTCGCGCCGTAGAGTATCTTTCCGACGAGTCTTGACGGGACGTTATAAGGCTCTGCGGCAAGGAAAACCGTCCCGAAGAGAAGATATCCCGATGAAAGCTCATAGAAAACCGAGCTCCACGAACCGCCGCTGCCGAAATCCGCTCTCGGAAAGAAAAACGCGAGAACAGCCGCAGTCAGAAGCGCCGACATTACCGCCGCGAAACTGTTTGTTCGGCGAAGCATAAGGCAAACTCCGCAGACAAGTATTACAAGCATATAAATAGTGCCGATGCTTCCCGGAATAACCCCCATAAGCGTGTCGACAACGCCCTTTGAGGGGACGTTTCCGAGTTTCAGAGAATATTCGGTCGAGCGCGTCAGAACGCCCTCAAATTCACCGAAAACAGGGTATATTTCGCCGAATTTCGGCGCATAAAGCATTTCCGCAGGATAGCAGATTATGAGAAACGCCGTCGAAATCGCGGGAGGCGAGAAGATTATGTTGTCAGAGCCTCCGAAAAGGTGCTTCCCGACAACAATGCACATAACCGCCGAAAAAATGACAATCCCCACAGGAACGCTCACGGGCATCATCATTCCCGCCGCAAGTCCCCAGAACGGCACAGCAGCGTCTTTTACGTTATAGCGAATTCTTCTGATAAGACAGCACGCCGCGTCCGTTATCATACTGCACAAAACGCTCAGAACGCACACCACAACCGCTCTCATTCCCTGCAAAAACGCCGCAGGAACAAGAAGCATCGCCATCATAACCATACGCTCGAAATAAACCTTATTAGGGTCGCGAGCAATATTTATCGTCATTTATCGTTTCCTTTCAGCGCCTCGCAGACGGCTTTCATATCGTCTGCCTTGAAAAGACCCGTTCCCGCAACGAGGACGTTTGCGCCCGCGTTTACGGCGGAATAGCCCGTTTTTTCGTTTACGCCGCCGTCAACCTGAATATCGAGCTTTTCAAAGCCGTTTGCGTCGGCGTAATCGCGCAGAACCTTGATTTTCGGCAGCATCTCATAGATGAAGCCCTGACCGCCGTAGCCCGGCTCTACCGTCATCACCAAAATCATATCGCAAAGCGGTATATAGTCGAAAATCGCCTCGGCGGGGGTTTGCGGCTTAATCGCAAGCGCGGATTTCTTTCCGAGCGAGCGTATTTCGCGCAGACAGCCCGCAACATCGTCCTTGCTTTCATAGTGAATATTTATCAAATCGGCGCCCGCGTCGGCGAAAAACTTAATCTGGCTGCGCGGATTTTCCACCATAAGATGAACGTCGAGCGTCTTTTTCGTAACGCTTCTCAGCGATTTCAAAACGGGAGCGCCATAGGTTATCTGCTCGACAAAATGCCCGTCCATAACGTCAAAATGTATCCAGTCAACGCCCGCTCTTTCACATCTTGCGATTTCTCCCGCCATATCCGCAAGATTGCACGCAAGAAGCGAAGCGGAAACCAAAATATCTCTTTGCATTGCTAAAACCTCGATTTAAAATAAATTATTGCATACATTTATATTTTATAATAAAAACGGCTTTAAGTCAAGAGATAAACCGTCATTTCCGGAGATTTTTTTATAAGTGCGTTAAAATGTAATAAACCTGTTAAAAATTTTTGAAGATATTTGTGTATTTTTCTTTGATTTCTCGCTTGAAAAAAATTTTTGTGTGGTGTATAATATATCTAATATACACAAATGGAAACGATGAGAGGAGATAAAATATGCTGAACTGTAATTTCGAGGAAAAGTTCGTAAAGGAAGGACTTACATTTGACGACGTTCTGCTTATTCCCGCAAAAAGCGACGTAACTCCGAATATGATTGAGCTGAAAACAAATCTTACAAAGACAATCACGCTCAATACGCCGATTATGACCGCGGCGATGGATACCGTAACCGAATCGAAAATGGCGATTGCGATAGCGCGCGAGGGCGGAATAGGCATTATTCACAAAAATATGACGATTGAACAGCAGGTTGACGAGGTTGACAAGGTAAAGCGCTCGGAAAACGGCGTAATCGTAAATCCGTTCTTCCTCTCGCCCGTTGACAGCGTTCGCGACGCAGACGCGCTTATGGGCAAATATAAGATAAGCGGCGTTCCGATTGTAGAGAACGGAAAGCTTGTCGGTATTTTCACAAACCGCGACCTTCGCTTTATTTCAGACCCCGCGCAGAAAATCGGCGAGGTTATGACAAAGGAAAATCTTATCACCGCTCCCGTCGGCACAACGCTTCAGGGCGCGCAGGAAATCCTCAGAAAGCATAAGATTGAGAAGCTTCCGCTTGTCGATGAAAACGGCTTCCTCAAGGGGCTTATCACGATTAAGGATATCGAAAAGTCGGTTCAGTACCCGAACACGGCGCGCGATAAGAGCGGCAGACTGCTCTGCGGCGCTGCAATCGGAATTACGCCCGACGTTCTCGAAAGAGCGGGCGCGCTGATAAAGGCGCAGGCTGATGTGCTGGTGCTCGACTCGGCGCACGGTCACAGCAAGAATATTATGGTCACTCTCGACAAGGTGAAGAACGCATTCCCCGATATTCCCGTTATCGCGGGCAACGTTGCGACTGCGGCTGCCGCGGAGGACCTCATCAAGGCGGGCGCGGACGCGGTTAAGGTCGGAATAGGCCCCGGCTCAATCTGCACAACGCGCGTTGTCGCAGGTATCGGCGTTCCACAGATTACGGCAATTTACGACTGCGCGTGCGCGGCGGCGAAATATGGCGTTCCGATTATCGCGGACGGCGGTATCAAGTATTCCGGCGATATCGTAAAGGCGCTTGCGGCGGGCGCGAACACGGTTATGCTCGGCTCTCTGCTTGCGGGCTGCGAGGAAGCGCCCGGCGACGTTGAAATTTATCAGGGACGTTCGTTCAAGGTATACCGCGGAATGGGCTCGCTTGCGGCAATGAAGAAAGGCTCTGCGGACAGATACTTCCAGGAAAAAGACAAGAAGCTTGTTCCGGAGGGTGTCGAGGGCCGCGTTCCTTACAAGGGTTCCGTTGCGGATACGGTATTCCAGCTTGTAGGCGGAATTAAGAGCGGTATGGGTTACTGCGGAAGCCAGACAATCCCCGTTCTTCAGGAAAAGGCGCAGTTCATCAGAATTACGGGCGCGGGTCTGAAGGAATCGCACCCCCACGATATCTACATCACCAAGGAAGCTCCGAACTATTCCGCAAGCATCTAAACCTCATAATAACATCGAAACCGCGAAGAAATTCGCGGTTTTTTGTGAGTTTTTTCATTTTCAAGCGTCTAATAAGTGAAAAGAAAAACCGGTTTGACTTTTATGGCAACACCGCATAATTATTTTCGTTCAATCACGCAGAGATTTTTTCGTCAGAATGGACAAAACGACCGATGGAATACTGTATGTAGCGTTTTCCGCCGCAGACGGATAATGCGTTTGTGGGAGTTTTGGACGTTCTGACGGAAAAACATCAAGTGAGTGAATGAAAAAGGCGAAGCCGGTAATTGTGCGGTGTTGCCTTAGAAAGAGGTTGACAATGGACAACGGAAAAAGCGCGTACAAGCGCTGGCTTGACGGTGATGAAACGGCTGTCGGCGAGATAATCTGCGCGTACAAGGACGGTCTGATACTCTACATAAACAGCTTCGCGAGAAATATCAGCGCCGCCGAGGAGATTTGCGAGGACGCTTTTGTGAAAATCTTCACGAAAAAGCCGAAAATCCGCGAAGATGTTTCGTTCAAGACGTATTTGTACGCTGTCGGGAGAAACGCGGCGCTTGACCGTCTGCGGCGCGAGAAAAGGCGGAAATCCATCGGACTTGACGAGTGTGCGGAGATAAGCGACGACGAGATTAATCTCGAAAAAGGCTATCTTCGGGAAGAACGGAAAATCGCCGTTTACAGCGCAATGTCAAGGCTTAAGCCCGAACAGCGGCAAATTTTGCAGCTCGTTTATTTCGAGGATTTTTCCGTGAAAGAAGCCGCGCGGATTATGAAAAAGTCCGTTCATGCAGCGGAAACGCTTGCCTATCGCGCACGGCTCGCGCTTAAAGCCGAACTTGAGAAAGAGGGTTTTACTTATGAGGACTAACGAAGAAATGACAAGAAGCGTATTAAATCGCGTTCACGAATACAATTGCGCGCAAAAAAAGCGCCGCGCGGCTGTGCTGAAAACGGCGGTTCCCGTGTGCGGAGCGTTTGCGATAGCGGGCGCGGCAGCGCTTGCGAACTTTGCCGCGAAACCGCCCGTAAGCGGCGATAATTCCGCGATAATTGCGGGAAGCGAGTCCTTGACGGAGAGCGGCGCTTGCGGACAATCCGACAATGTAACTATGGAAAGCGAGCGTTCTTCAACATCAATATCAACAAACAATCCCGCCAAACCAAATCCGATTGAATACTCAAAAACACCCGATGGTCTTGATAACGCAAAATTAAACCTCCCGTTCATAAACCATGAAGAAAAGCTTTCCCCCGAAGAAGCGGCAAAGTATTACAACATCGACATTTTCGCTCTCGACAAAAAGTTTGACGGCTTGGAGCGTTTGGACGGCGAATTTACGATTAGGAAAAACGAGGACAGAACGGTTGACGATGGAAATTTTGTTGAATACCAAAATTCCGAAAGCTCGGAGCTTCTGTGCGCGCTGTTCCGAAAGAAGCTGAAATGGCAGCCCGCCGCGGATTACACTCCCTATGATTTTGCGGGAACGGACGTTTATTTCTTCAAGGACAGCGCGGAAAGTCCCGAAACGCGAGCCGTTTTCGAGGTTAACGGCACGCAGATTACGCTGCTTTACAGCGGTCCGAACGAAAAAACGCTGTATAACGCAATCAAGATTTTCGTGAATAGCGAAGGCTCGGAGCAAATTTCCGATACCGCTCCCATAATTACGGGCGGCAGCGATATTTCAGCTTACAACTGACAGCAAAAAGGTCTGCGAGTTTTCGCAGACCTCGTTTTTATGCAATTTTTTAGAGCGTGTTCACATAAACCGAAATACTCAAATTGCGAAGCAAATTTTTTGCAGAGCAAGGCAATTTTTCGCAGGCGTACTGTATGTACGTCAAGAAAAATTAACGCAGCTATGCGGAAAATTTGCCGCAAGATGAGCGTTGAGCGTTAATGTGAACACGCTCTAGCTTACAAGCTTTGCTTTCGTCCATTCAACAAGGTCGAATATCTTGTCGTCAGCCTGAGAATAACCGTCGTGATAGCTCTCCATAATCTTATCTGTGTGCGTTTCAAACTTTGAAATCGCGGGAAGCGACGGACGGAACACAAACGCTCTGCCTTCCTCCTCAAGCTTATTCATCAGCTTAACGGTCTCCTCGTAACGCTCAACGCGCGTCATACAAGCCTCGATGAAATTCGGATATTTCTTGTACATCGAGTTCAGAACCGTCTTGAACTTTGAATAATCGGTAGGCGGAGTGTTCAAACCGGGCTTTGTGAGGATAATCACAAGCTTGTCGCAGCCCATATCAAGCGCGCGTTCAATCGGGATAGAATCCGCGATGCTTCCGTCAAGATAATGCTTTCCGTCAAGCTCGACAGGCGCGCAAAGCATAGGCACGGAACAAGTCGCCTTTGCAATCGTCAGAAGCCGCTCGTTGTCCTCATATTCGGAGAAATACTCCGCCTCGCCCGTTTCAAGGCAGGTGCAGACGTATTCCGTTTCAATTCCGCTGTTATAATATGTATCAAAGTCGAACGGAAACTGCTTATACGGATATTCATACACCATTTTATCAAGATTAATGAGCTTTCTCGAACCCAAAAACTGTCTTAATCCGAAATAAGAGTCGTTTTTCGGAACGTTAATCATACGGCAGGTTCTTCCCACCTGACACGAAACATAGCTCATTGCGTTTCCGCCGCCCGCAGATACGCCGATTACATACGGGAAGTTAATTCCCTCCTCCATAAGGCGGTCAAGAACGCCCGCGGTAAAAATACCTCTGATAGCGCCGCCTTCAAGTATAAGTCCTGTTTTCACAAAAATCACCTTTTTTCCAAACAAAAATGCCAAATCGATACAAAAATCACGGGGCAAATTCCTGCTCCGTGATTATAATATCATACAAACATTAATTTTTTGTTAACTTTAGCTTGTCCTCGGACAATTCGTTTCGGCGATTTATAACAAATTTTTCAACAATTCCTTATTCTGTTTTGACGGTATAAACCTTTTCAAGCGTAATTTCGGGCTTAAGTCTGCCCTCCTCGTCATAGGCTTCGGTAATCTGAAGTCCCATGGCGCCGCCGTTTGTGCTGGTGAAATTAAGCGGATTCTGCGCCACAACGTCGTATGTAAACGCAAGTTTTATCGTTGCGGGAACCTCCGAAACTCCCGTAAAAACAAGCCTGAACGAGTCGCAGTCCGTGAATGAGAACGCCGCTCCCGCGTTTCCGTCAAGCAAAACGGGGTCAACGACATTGTTTCTCGCCTTAAAATCATACTGTCCGTCCTCGTTAAGGTCCTCGGAATAAACGTTCTGCGCCGCTAAAACCTTTCCGTTTCCGACGCCAGCGGTAAGCGTGAGGTTTTTATAGCGGAAATCGGGGTCGGTCGGCTGTCCCTCGCCGTCAAGACCGTTGTAGACGCTTCCCGAAAGAACGAAAGTACGGGTGTCCTCCTGTTCGAGGTTAAGCGTAAAAACAGGCGCATAAATAACATTCTGATAAGTCGCAAGGATTGTCGTCATTTCCTCCGCCGAGAGATTTCCGTTTCCGTTGTCATTCATCGCGGTGACAATCTGAGAGAGCGTTTCATCGGCGTTTAGGTCGGCGGTGTACACTCTTGTGACGGAGCATTTCGTTCCGTCCTCGCTCTTGATATCGCCGCAGTAAACAAGGTCGTGGGCGTTGAGCACATACAAAAGGAAAAACGCAATTCCCGCCAGAACCAGAACAATAAGTATAATTCCAATTACAATCTTCATTCGGCAGTCCCTTTCTGTCAAAGTGCATAGAGATTTGTATCCCAATCGGGAAAATACGGGTGATGACGCATATAAAGTCTGTACTTTTTCTGCATTGAGTTAACCAGAAGCGGGATTTTGAACATATCCTCGTTTCTGTGATAAAGCGCGATATTGAGTTTCGGCGAAAAATCCGCGATTGTCTGTTTTGCGCCAAGAAGCGCCTTTTCTTCCGCGCCCTCAACGTCCATTTTCAGGTAAGTTACAGGCTGACCGCGAAGAAGCGTATCAAGCTTAAGCATCTTAATCTCGCGGAAACGCGCGGGATTGAGCGTCATATTTTTGCTCGGAACAGCCGTGCTGCTTCTTCCGGAGCGCAGATTAAACACAACCGTTTCGTCCTCGTCCCAAGCGCCGCAGTTATAAGCCTCGAAAATCGCCGAACCCAGCATATAAAGCCTGCGCTTCATTTTGCGGTAATTCTTTGAGTCAGGCTCCATCGCGTAGATTTTGGCGAACTGCATAGAGGTTTCGTTCAGAAACTCGATTACGGTATCTCCGTCATAAGCGCCAAGGTCGGCGTAAATCTCCTCCGTGCCGATATTCAGCAGGTTGAACTTCTCATCGGACGGCGTTTCGACTTCCGTGAGATAATCAAGCTTTCCGCTTAATTTATAGCGGATTACATTCTCGAAAACCCTTTTGGACTGCGCGTCCGCAAGAAGCCCGTAAACTTTCATCAGCTCATCGCGGTGTTCTCTCGCGTAATCGAGGTCGAAAAGTCCCTCTCCCGTTACGGGAACATTCGGCGCGTAAAGCTCATGTTTTCGGGAAATAAACGCGATTTTCTCCATAACCTCCGGAATTTGCGTTCCGAAGCACACAAGAATGATAAAATCGTCGCCGTAAAGCTCTTCAATCTCGGCAAGCGTTTTCACGCGTATTCCCATAAAGCTGTGACCGCGGACAAACTCGTCGCTCGCCATAATATCGCCTAGCGGAATGTCCTTTTCATCGAGCGCGGCTCTGATTTTCTCCGCGCCGTCGCCCATTCCGTAAAGAACGATTTTTTTGTCCGTGACTTTAAGCCTGTCCCAAAGACATTCGTCTATTTCATCAAGAAAAAAAGCCATTTTGCCCTCAATTCAAATCTGCCTTTTCGACTTCCTCTACGCATTCTATATAACCGTCAGAAATCGCTTTCATATCAATTTCATAAGCCGCGGCGATTTCCTCGTAGTTATTCCAATCGCCCAGAAGATAGCCGAACGCCATTTCAAACACGTCGCTGTACGTTCCGCCCCTGCGGAGCAGTCCCTTTTTGATGTCGCTTGTAATCGGGAACTCGTCGAGCGCCTCCACAAGAACCTTTTCACCGCAGAAAACAACCATCGAAAGCAATCCCATAAGATAAAAAGATTCGGGATTTTTCTTTCCTTCGGGAATAAGAAGCGCGATTTTTCGGCAGAATTTCGCCATGAGAAGCGACGTTTTTGTAGATTCCGCGCTTTCGTTGTTCATAATCTTCTGAACAGCCATAAGATAAATCCACTCGCGCAGATAATCAAGCCCAAGCACCACAATCGCCTGATTTATCGAAGCGATTTTTGTCGTAAAACCAAAATAAACGGAATTAATCAGCCTGAGAAGTCTTTGGCAAACCGCCGAATCCACGGAGAGAACATTGACAATCTCCTCAATTTCCACATCGGGCTTAGACATAATGGAAATCGCGCCCGAAATGCTCGCGGGGAGCGGTCTTATGCCGTTATCGAAGTCGATTTCGGGCTTTGCAAAGAAAAGCCCCTCCATAAAAGTGCAGCCGAGCTGCCTTGCGTAATCAAATCTTTCGCGGTCATCGATATCCGCGGCAAGCATCAGCTTGTTTGAATAACGGCAGACATAAGCGGTTTCCTCGATTGCCTTTACAGGCTTTCCGAAGCCGATTTCAACGATATCCGCAAAGCGGAAAATCTCGTCGCAGGACTTTGAATATTCAAAATCTTTCAGCGCAATCATAAACCCGCGCTCTTTTAGGTCGCAGCATATTTCCATAATTTCCGCGTTTTCAAGCTGGTCTTTATGTACGCCGACAGTGAGAATATCGGCTGAAAAAGCAAGCGGCAGGCGCGCTCTGAGCATTTCGTCCGTAAATGTGATAAAAGCGCGCGTTTTTCCGACAAGTCTGCGCACGTCAACATCAAAAATCTTGTTTGTCGGTTCAGACCCGCATACAACCATCTTTTTTCCGCCGTTTTCGGCAATTCTGTAAAGCAAATCATACGCAAAAACGTTTCCGCCGACGTCAAAAACAGGTCTGCGCGCAATTAAAGCGTCCAAAATATCACTCTCCCATAGTTTATACATAAATTATTATACTACTTTTCGCGCGTTTTTTCAAGTCTATTTTTATAAGACTGCGAAAAAAATTGCCGATTTCACAAACGCAGTGTTTTTTGCTGTTTTTTGTGTGAATATCCGGGAAAAAATCGGTAAAACTACAAACAGGTTCAAGGAAGCGCGGAGGTTCGGAGAATTTTCGGAGTTTCCGTGACGAATTGAGGAAAGGAATGGTACAATGAAAAATAAAAGACACAACAATGACGGAAAAAGCGCGAAAAGCCTTGCAATCGCGTCGGCGATAGGAATAACGGCGGTTGCGGCGTCGCTCGTGGCGGTTTATGGAAGCACGACAAAAAGGCTTGTTCCGACGGGAAACTCCTCGCCCGAAAGCTTTTTCAGCTTCTCCGCGTCAAAAAGCGCAGGCGACATACCCGCAAACAACGACGTTTCGGGAGTACCCAAGGACGATAAAAACACAAGCTCGTCCTCGTCAAAACCGGACAAGTCGTCCTCTTCCGAAACAGAGCCGGCAAACCGCCCTATGACAATCAAGGCGGGAAACATTCTCCCCGTTGAGGGCGAAATCGACAAGCCGTTCTCAAACGGCGAGCTTGTCAAATCCGAAACGCTCGGCGTGTGGAAAACGCACGACGGCGCGGATATCCTCTGCGACCTCGGAACGGACGTTAAATCAATGTCCGAGGGCGTCGTAAAAGAAATCCGCGACGACCCGCTTCTGGGAGTATGCGTTACGGTTGAGCAGACGAACGGTCTTGAGGTTTATTACTGCGGTCTTGCGAAGGAACTGAACGTTAAGGCGGGTCAGCAGGTAAAGCAGGGCGAAATTATCGGCAAAACCTCCGATACGAACGTTTCCGAAGCCCTCCAGAAGCCGCATCTTCACCTCGCCGTCAAGGAGAACGGAAAATGGATTGACCCGCTTTCCGTTGTCGGGAAAAACGGCGGATAATCAGCCGCATAAGCGCCGCGAATGTGTTCTTTCGGGAACGCGCGGCGCTTTTTTTAAGGCTACACCGCATAATTATTATCGTTTAATCGCGCAGTG
>UMHM01079118.1_pt1 | contig 14642 bp, 15 predicted proteins | sample 1965501 | NCBI WGS metagenome assembly UMHM01 (sample SAMEA4836095, study PRJEB28245) | human gut metagenome | biome: gut microbiome; material: fecal sample | place: Denmark | collected 2008
TGACGCTGGCGGACATCATCTCCGACGGGGAGGAATTTTCCTGCAATCAGACGAAATCCACCAACGGCGGCAACCCCATGCCCTACGATTGCTTTGACGATTCCTACGAGATGTTTCTGCTGTCGCTGTAATTAAAAAATACGAAAAAGAGCTGTCAAGCTAACAACACCGATATTTCAAGAGTAAAACTAAGTATTTTTGCCCGAAGGTTTCCAAAGGGCGATCGGAAAGCCCTTTGGTGGGGCGATGGGGCAAAGCCCCATATTCCAAAATGCTTAGATACTTGTTTCTTGAAATGCTCGGTTTAAGCTTGACAGCTCCTTTTTTATCGTTATTTACTCGGCCTTGCGGGCGGGTTGCACTTGTCGCACGGCTCCAGCTTGTTATACGGGCTCTTGTTGATGTCCTTATAGGTGAAGCTGCCCGACAGCGGCAGATATTGCTTCGCTACCTTCGAGCAATCCTGCGTCGCGTGATAGTATTTTCCGCCGCTCTTGTTGTAATAGAGCTTGGTCTTCGGGCCGGGGGTCGGGGTCGGCGTGGGTTCCGGCGTCGGGGTCGGGGTCACGTTCGGGTCAGGGGTCGGCGTGGCCGCCTCCACCAGCACGCCGGTGGAAAGCGAATCCGGATCGACCGCCCATTTGCCGTCCTCGCAGAGCACGAGCGCGTCATACTGATACGTGCGCGCCTTGCCGCCGTAATTCACATCGGCCTGAATGGAGATCGTGCGCGCGTTGCTCTCGTCCGTGCCCGTCGGCGCGGCCATCTGCCGCCAATCCAGCAGCGGCTTCTGCGCGAATTTCCAGAAGAGCTGCTGGCTGGGCTGGTCGCTCAGGGAATCCTGCCAGCTCTTCGCGGTGTATTCCACCATGTCGGCCACGATGCCCTTGCGCCACTTCTCCATGAAGTTTTCCAGCGCGATCTCCGCTTCGGATTTCACCGTCGCCACGTAGGGCGCGTTTTCGTCCGTGCCGCTCTCGTCGTATAGGCCGCTGTCCCCGCTGCCGTCGTCGCTGCCGCCGGAGAAGCCGGTCTCCGTCAGGCCGTCCACGCTGCCGTCGTCGGCCGTCATGCCGCCGTAATATTCCTCGGGCACGGAGGTGCCCATCGTGCCGTATGACGCGAACGGAACATCCGTCGCCGCCGGAACGGGCGTGGGCACGAGCAGCGTCTGCGCCGGACGGATGGAAGACGTGCGGCTGGCGGTCAGCGCGTTAATCAGTGTGAACACCGTCAGCAGGCCGTAAACGGCGGTCAGAATCATGCGCCCCGGAAAGAGGAACGCATGGATGACCCACATTGCGGCCACCGCAGCCACCACCGCAAGCATAAATACCCAGCGTATCGGCTGGAAAAAGATCGCCAGCAGCCCCAAAACGGGAAGAACAATAAAAAACAGCATCAGCATCAGCTGATTGATTTCACGTTTAGAGCGCTTCGGCTTTGGCTTCTGATCGAACGCCTTAGCGGAACCGGCAGGCGTTGAAGCGTAATTCGGCCTGTTGGATCTCATGTCATCGCCTCCTGAAAAAAAGAAACTCAAGCGTACAAATTTGATTATATCATAAAAACCGCAAATAGAAAAGAGATGCGGCGAAATTGCCGCATCTCTGTGGAGGCTTATGCGATTAGAGCTGACCCTGCTTTTCCAGAATCGCAGCGTGAGCGGCCGCCAGACGGGCGATCGGCACACGGAACGGAGAGCAGGAAACGTAGTTCAGGCCAACCTTGTGGCAGAACATGACGGAGGACGGATCGCCGCCGTGCTCGCCGCAGATGCCGAGCTTGATGTCCGGGCGGGTCTGCTTGCCGAGCTTGGCAGCCATCTGAACGAGCTTGCCGACACCATTCTGGTCAAGGCGGGCGAACGGATCAGACTCGTAGATCTTCTTGTCGTAGTACGCGCCGAGGAACTTGGCCGCGTCGTCACGAGAGAAGCCGAAGGTCATCTGGGTCAGATCGTTGGTGCCGAAGGAGAAGAACTGCGCCTCCTTGGCGATCTCGTCGGCGGTCACGGCCGCGCGCGGGATCTCGATCATGGTGCCGACCTTCACGTCAAGCTCGACGCCCTTCTCGTCCATGACCTTCTTGGCGGTATCCAGAACGATCTTCTTCACGTAGGCCAGCTCCTTGACCTCGCCGACCAGCGGGATCATAATTTCCGGATGGATGTCGTAGCCATCCTCCTGCTTGACCTCGATGGCCGCCTCGATGACAGCACGGGTCTGCATCTCGGCGATTTCCGGATAGCGAACCGCCAGACGGCAGCCGCGGAAGCCCATCATCGGGTTGAACTCATGCAGCTCGTCGATCTTGGCGATGATCTTATCGGTGGTGGTGCCCAGTTCCTTGGCCAGCGCCTCGATTTCCTCGGTCATGTTCTTGGCCGGGAGGAACTCATGCAGCGGCGGATCCAGATAACGGACGGTCATCGGACGGCCTTCCAGCGCCTTGTACATGCCCTTGAAGTCCGCCTTCTGATACGGCAGCAGCTTGGCAAGAGCCTCGCGGCGCTGCTCCTCGGTATCGGAGAGGATCATCTGGCGCATGTCGGCGATACGGGTCGCCTCGAAGAACATGTGCTCGGTGCGGCACAGGCCGATGCCTTCCGCGCCGTACTTCACGGCCACAGCCGCGTCGTGCGGGTTGTCCGCGTTGGTGCGAACGCCCAGCTTGCGGGCCGCGTCCGCCCAGCCCATCAGGGTGGCGAAATCGCCGGAAACGGAAGCGTCAACGGTCGGGATCGCCTCGGCGTACACCTTGCCGGTGGAGCCGTCGATGCTCATCCAGTCGCCCTCGTGGAAGACGACGTCGCCGATGGTCGCGGTCTTGGCTTCTTCATCCACGCGCAGCGCGCCGCAGCCGGCGACGCAGCAGGTGCCCATGCCGCGGGCAACGACAGCCGCGTGGGAGGTCATGCCGCCGCGGGCGGTCAGAATGCCCTGCGCATGCGCCATGCCCTCGATATCCTCCGGAGAGGTCTCCAGACGGACGAGAACGACCTTCTTGCCGGTCTTGGCAGCCGCGGTCGCCTCTTCAGCGGTGAAGTACACCATGCCGCAGGCAGCGCCCGGAGAGGCGGCCAGACCCATGGCGATCTCCTTCGCCTTCTTCAGCGCGACGGCGTCAAACTGCGGGTGCAGCAGGGAGTCAAGCTGCTTCGGCTCCACCTTGAGGATGGCCTCGTCGGTGGTAATCATGCCCTCGTTGACCAGATCGACAGCGATCTTCAGCGCAGCGGCGGCGGTGCGCTTGCCGTTGCGGGTCTGGAGCATGTAGAGCTTGCCGCGCTCGATGGTGTATTCCATGTCCTGCATGTCGCGGTAGTGGTTTTCGAGCGTCTGCGCGATGTTCACAAACTGCTCGTAAACCTCCGGCATGACCTGCTGGAGCGTCTCGATCTTCTGCGGGGTGCGGATGCCGGCGACGACGTCCTCGCCCTGCGCGTTGATCAGATACTCGCCGTAGAGCTTCTTCTCGCCGGTGGACGGGTCGCGGGTGAACGCAACGCCGGTGCCGGAGGTGTTGCCCATGTTGCCAAAGACCATGCTCTGGACGTTGACGGCGGTGCCCCAGTCGGACGGGATGTCGTTCATGCGGCGGTAGTAGATGGCGCGCGGGTTATCCCAGGAGCGGAAGACGGCCTTGATGGCCTCCATGAGCTGAACCTTCGGGTCCTGCGGGAACTCGACGCCCATCTTCTCCTTGTAGATCTCCTTGAAGCGGACGACGATTTCCTTCATGTCCTCGGCATTCAGGTCGGTGTCGTACTTAGCGCCCTTGCTCTCCTTGATCTCGTCCAGAACGCGCTCGAAGAAGCTCTTCGGGATCTCCATAACGACGTCGGAGAACATCTGGATGAAACGGCGGTAGGAGTCATAGGCAAAGCGCTCGTTCTCGGTCAGGTTGGCCAGACCCTTGACGGCCACGTCGTTCAGACCCAGGTTCAGGATGGTATCCATCATGCCGGGCATGGACGCGCGCGCGCCGGAGCGCACGGAAACCAGGAACGGATTCTCCAGGTCGCCGAACTTCTTGCCGCAGACCTTCTCGGTCTCGGCCAGAGCGGCGTAAATCTGCTCGACGATATCCTCGCCGATGGTCTTGCCGTCCTCATAGTAGCGGGTGCAAGCCTCGGTGGAGACGGTGAAGCCCTGCGGCACCGGAAGACCGATCTTGGTCATCTCGGCAAGGTTCGCGCCCTTGCCGCCCAGCAGGTTGCGCATGCTGGCGTTGCCTTCCTTAAACAGGTACACATACTTCGTCATGCTGTTTGTTCCTCCTTGAAAGATTCATAATCATTGCAACTTTCTTCATGAAAATGGCTCATGATTGTCGCGCGAAAACAGACCATTTCTGGTCGCACACGGAATATTATACGGTCTCTTCCGACATTTGGCAATCGTTTTTTGTAATTTTTAAACGGTTTTTCGCGTCTTTTTTTCAAATACATCAGACCTTTTGTCGGGTTTGACAAGAAAGCGCGGCGGTTTTACCCCGTTTTAGATCAAATTGCCGCAAAGGCGATCGTTCGCCGTTCCTTCAATTTCTTGCCAGAAATTGACCGTTTCGCGCAAAACGCCGGTTCGCCGCCTCCAGCACGGCGCGATATTCGTCCCGATAGGCCGCCTGACGGCTGATTTGCAGAAAGGTCTGCCGCGTGCGCTCGAGCAGCCGCACGTCGCCCGTCAGCATCAGCGCGGGCATCTGCGGCTCGCCGTGCTGCCTTGTGCCAAAGAACTCGCCCGCGCCGCGCAATTCCAGATCCTTCTGCGCGACGACGAAGCCGTCGTTGGTCGAGACCAGCGTTTTGAGCCGCTCGTTCGGCTCAGCCATCAGGAAGCACCAGCTCTCCTGCGCCCCGCGCCCGACGCGGCCGCGAAGCTGATGGAGCTGCGCCAGCCCGAAGCGCTCCGCCCCCTCGATGACCATCACCGTCGCGTTGGGCACGTTCACACCGACCTCGATCACCGTCGTCGCCACGAGCACATCCAGCGTTCCGGCGTAAAACGCGGCCAGCGTGTCCTCCTTCTGCGCCTTGTTCATCTTGCCGTGCACCAGCCCCACCTTGAGCGGCGCGAGCGCCTGCGCGAGCTCCTTCTGCTCCTGCGCGGCGCTGCGAAGCGCCGCGTCGTCCAGCTCCGCCTCGCCGACCAGCGGGCAGACCACGTAGGTCTGCCGCCCCTGCGCCGCCTGCGCGCGGATAAACGCATACAGTCCCTCGCGCTTTTCCTCCGGCACGATGCGCGTGCGGACGGGGGTTCGCCCCGGCGGCATTTCATCCACGGCAGACAGATCGAGGTCGCCGTAAAGCACCAGCGACAGCGTGCGCGGAATCGGGGTCGCGCTCATCACCATCACGTGCGGCGCGTCGCCCTTGCCCTCCAGCGTCGTCCGCTGGCGAACGCCGAAGCGATGCTGCTCGTCGGTGATCGTCAGCCGCAGATTCGCAAACTCCACCCCTTCGGAAATCAGCGCGTGCGTGCCGATGACCGCCTGCCACGCGCCCGCGGCAATCGCTTCCTTTGCGCGGCGCTTTTCCGCCGCCGTCATGTGCCCCGTCAGCAGGCCGCAGGTCACGCCCAGCGGCGCAAGCGTCTGCACCGCGCTTTGCAGGTGCTGCGAGGCGAGGATTTCCGTCGGCGCCATCAGCGCGGCCTGTCCCCCGGCGCGCACGCACAGATACATCGCGCATAGCGCGATCAGCGTCTTGCCGCAGCCCACGTCGCCCTGCACCATCCGCGCCATCGCGCGATCCCCGCGCATATCCGCCGCGACCTCGCCGGCCACACGTCGCTGCGCGTTCGTCGGCGCAAAGGGTAGTTTGTCAAAAAATTCCTCTATCCATGCATCCTGAATCTCCAGTGGCTGCGCGCGCCTGCGCTCCCCCGCCGCCCCGGCCACACCCGCCTGAAAGAGCAGCAGCTCCTCGTAGGCCAGCCGCTCCTTAGCCTGCGCCAGCCTGTCAAAATTCGTCGGGAAATGCGCCTCGCGCAGCGCGTCGAGCCTGTCCATCAGGCCGCATCGCTCCACCAGCGTCCGCGGTAGCGGATCCGGCTCATCGTATTCATCCAGCAGCAGTTTCACCGCGTCGCGCAGGGGCTTTTGCCCCACGCCTGGCACGGCAGCATACACCGGAATGATGCTGCCCGGCTCCTCCAGCGACGGGTTGATGACAAACAGCCCGCTCTTTTTTCGAACGCAGCGGCCATAGAGCGTCACCTCGCAGGTGTCGAACAGCCGCTCCTTCATCCATGGCTGGTTGAACCACATGCAGCGCACCGCGCCGCACTCGTCCGCAATCGTCGCGCTGACCCACCGCATGCCGCGCGCGTAATGCAGCGCGGGCTTGCCCTTCACAAAGCCGGTGAAACACGCCTGCCGCCCCTCGGTCATCTGCGCCGGGGAAAGCGGGCGCGTCGTGTCCTTGTAACCGGTCGGCAGGGTCTCCACCAGATCCAGCGCCGTCTCGATCCCGCGCGCGGCCAGCGCCCTGAGGCGAACCGGGCCGAACCCCTTGATGCTTTCAAGTGAACGCATGTGTTCCTCCCTTTCATCAGCTTTTCCCAGTGCAAAAAAAGCATGCCGAGCCTGCCTTCCCCTCTGCAGAAGTCTACAATGCGTTAAACTCCTGTCCTCGCGGGTGATTTTACGTCATTTTATACAGATTAAAAAAATGCCGCGCCGCCGATCATGGCATAGCGCGGCATTTTGCATTTTGAGAAATTATTCCGCGGAAATCAGGTAATAATACAGCGGCTGACCGCCATACTGCACCTCGACGTCCAAATCGCTGAACATTTCGGCCACCTCCGCGCCCAGCGCGTCGGCGTCCTCCTGCTTGGTATCCTGACCGTAATAGATGGTAATCAGCGAGTCGCCATCCTCAACGACATGCTTGACCAGCTCCAGCGCGATATCGTGGATGCTCTTGCCGACGACCTCGATGCGGCCGTTGTGAATCCCGATGATGTCGCCTTCCTTGATCTCCTTATCCTCGAACACCGTATCGCGGACGGCGAAGGTGATCTGGCCGGTCTTCACCTGCTCGGCGGCGGCGGTCATGGCCTCGCGGTTCTCCTCGACGCTCGCCTCCGGGTTGAACGCGATCACCGCGCCGATGCCCATCGCGACGTTTTTGGTCGGCAGAACGACGACGTTGCGCTCGGAAAGCTCCGCCGCCTGAGACGCGGCGAGGATGACGTTGGAGTTGTTGGGCAGCACGAAGACGTTTTTCGCGCCGACCTTCTCCACCGCGTCGAGGATATCCTCGATGCTCGGGTTCATGGTCTGGCCGCCCTCGACGATGTGATCCACGCCCAAATCGCCGAAGATGCCGGAGAAGCCCTCGCCCAGCGACACCGCCACCATGCCGTATTCCTTGAGCGGCTGCTCGGCCTTCTCGGCCTCCTCCTGCCGCTTCTTCTCCTCGGCGGCCTTCTGCGCGGCTTCGGCCTTCTGGAGGCGCTCACGGCGCTCCTCGGCCATGTTGTCGATCTTGAGGTTCACCAGCTCGCCCAATTCGCAGGCATATTGAATCGCCTTGCCGGGGTCGTTGGTGTGCACGTGCACCTTCACCAGCGAGAAATCGCCGACGACCACCACGCAGTCGCCGATGCGGGTCAGGCGGGTGCGGAATTTGTTGACGTCGTCCTCGGTCACGCCGGGGTTCATATACTGGATGATGAATTCGGTGCAATACTTGAACTTGACCTCCTCCATCGAATCGTGGTCGTCCTCAAATTCGAAGGTCGCCGCGCTGCCGACGTTGGCGGAGGTATCCTCGATCTTTTCGCCGTTAAAGGCTGCGCGCCAGCCCTTGAGCACGGTCAGCAGACCCTGTCCGCCGGAATCGACCACGCCCGCCTGCTTGAGCGCAGGGAGCATGTCCGGGGTCTTTTCCAGAATGGCCTCGCCGCTGCGGATAACCTTATCCAGCAGCTTGGGCAGGTCTCCCGGATGCTTGACCACATAGCGGCCGGAATCCTCCGCAATCACGCGGATGACGGTCAGGATGGTGCCCTCCTTCGGCTTCATAACGGCCTTGTACGCCGTCTTTGCGCCGGCCTCAAGCCCCTTCGCGAACGTTTCCGCGTCGATGGTCTCCGCCCCGTCGATGCCGCGCGCAAAGCCGCGCAGAATCTGGGAGAGGATGACGCCAGAGTTGCCGCGCGCGCCCTTGAGCGCGCCGCGGGCGGCCATGCTGAGCAGCTTGCTGGCGCTCGGCTCGTCCAGCGCCGAAATCTCCTTGACGGTGGATTTCATCGTCAGGGACATATTGGTGCCCGTGTCGCCGTCCGGCACGGGGAAAACGTTCAGCGCGTCAATCGCCTCGCGGTTTTGTTCAAGCAGATTGGCTCCCGCAATAATCATTTCCTTGAGGAGCAATCCGTCTATTGATTGCTGTGACAAAAAATCTCGCCTCCAGTTTCCGTAAGGGGATCAGACGCGGATACCCTCGACCGAAATATTTACTCTGCGCACTTTCGCGCCCGTCATGTTCTCAATCTTGTAGCAAACCTGAGATTTGATGATGTTGCAGACCTCCACGATGGAGATGCCGTATTCGACGATGATAAACAGATCAATGTCGATCCCCGCCTCCGTGATGTTGACCTGCACGCCCTTGGTCAAATTCTCCTTGCCGAGCCACTCCACAAACCCGTCCTTGGCGCGCTTGCTGGACATGGCCACAATACCATAGCACTCAAGCGCCGCATAACCTGCCACTTTGAGCAGAACATCTTCGCTGATGGTGATCAGCCCGAGATCGTTGCTGATTTTGTATTCCATAAAAGAAACCCTCCTCGCGCAGGGTCATCCGACCCGATATATCAAGCGATCATCGTACAGTATACAGGAAAACGAGCGTTTTTACAAGGATTCCGGGAAAAAACATGCGCCGCAAATGCCATTTCCGTGAAAAAAGACAAGCCGTCCCCTGTTTTTTTGAAATTTTGAGGGACGAAAATAAAAAAAGCACTTGTCAAATCGCGGTCGAGGTGCTACAATAATCGTGTTATGACTGTTTACGCACCAGAAGGAGGTGTGATTATGGGAAAGATTTGTGAGGTCTGCCAGAAGGGCGCGATGAGCGGCCACAATGTCAGCCACTCCAACCGCAAGAGCAACCGCGTTTGGCTGCCGAACACCCAGCGCGTTCGCGTGAACGTTGGCGGCGCTGTTCGCCACATGAACGTGTGCACCCGTTGCCTGCGTAGCGGCAAGGTGGAGCGCGCGCTGTAAAAATCCCCGCGCGTCCCGTACTGTTTGAGCGCAAATTGCGCCCCATCGCCTGATGGGGCGTTTTTTTGCGTTCATTCCCGCTGCCGCCCCGTCATCCATCGCAGCAGCGCCCGCAAAAACCTCGGCGGCTTGACGCAGATCATTTTGACGCTCATGCTCTTCCCCCCCTCTAGCGCAGCAGCAGCAGTCCTGCCGCCGCCAGCGCCACGCCCAGCGCAATCAGAAAAAACTCCATCGGCAGGCACAGAAACACGATCAGCACCCCCGAAAGCACGAGGAGGACGCCGACGCCCTGTCTGATCCCGCCGCACACGCGCATCCCCCCTCGCCCCTATCCTATGCGGCGCGCGCGGCAAAATGACCGCAATCTTCCGCGCGGCTTATCGCCCCGCGCCCATGGCCAACGCCGCCAGCCCGACGACGATCGAGCCGCCGATGCCGTAGGTCAGCACGGGGCCGGCGAGCGTAAACAGCTTCGCGCCCACACCCATCACCAGCCCCTCGCGTCGGAACTCCATCGCGGGCGAAACCACGCTGTTGGCAAAGCCGGTGATCGGCACAATGCTGCCTGCGCCCGCGTATTTGCCGATTTTATCGTATACGCCCAGCCCCGTCAGCAGCGACGACGCAAAAATCAGGCAGATGCTCGTCGCGGTCGAGGCGCTCTGCGCGCCCCATTTCAGCCCGTAAGCAAACAGGTCGTTGATCGTCTGGCCGAGGGCGCAGATGACGCCGCCGACCCAATACGCGCGGAAAATCCCCTGCGCCATGTCGCTTTTCGGGGAAAGCCGCGCCACCAGCCTCCGGTATGCCTGCGCGCGCTTATCATTCACCCTGCTCACCTCGCTCGTGCCGGATATGCAGCCCATCCGGCGGACGGCGGACGCGGCTCTCCCGCGAGCCCGGGCGCGCGACGGTCTCCAGCGCATAGGGAATCAGGTTATGCCTGCCTTCGCTTTTTTCCATGTTCATGCCTCCGTTCCGATTCTTTTCCTTCACTGTCTTCTTTCGCACGTTCTTCTTTGATTTGCGGCGTTTTCTCGCCTCCCTATTTTGAGCAAAAACGGCGCGGTTATTCGGCCGCGGACAAACGCATCGCGTCGTCGCAAAAAAAAATTGTAAAATTGCCTTGCTTTTTCTGAAATGTCGTGCTATAATAACTTCTGCTGATTATTGAATACACCCGAGGAGGTGAATTCCTTTGCCGAACATTAAGTCTGCTATCAAGCGCGTCAGCGTTATTGAGCACAAGACCCTCCGCAACAAGATGGTCAAGTCCGCCACCAAGACCGCGATCAAGAAGTTTGACGCCGCCACGGCCTCCAAGACCGCGACCGCTGAATTGCTGAGCTCCGCCTCTTCTGCTGTCGATAAGGCCGCTGCTAAGGGCGTTATCTCTAAGAATGCCGCGAACCGTGAAAAGGCGCGCATGGCCCGTGAGCTGGCCAAGGCCGAGTAAGTTTTTCTCAGTCTTTCTTCCCTCCCGTTCGGGAGGGTTTTTTTGTTGCCCGATATTTGATCGCAATCAAAAAAAGACGAACGCGCGCCGCGTCCGTCCCAGCTTGTTGACATAAGCAAACTTGGCTTGAATAGCAAAATCAAGAAATTCAGCGATTCTTCCATTTGCGGAAAGGGCTATTCTCCCCCTTCGGGGGAGAATAGCTTTTTGTTTACAGTCTGAGACGAACGCGCCGCGTCCGTTCCTTTCCCGTCAGGAGAACATTTTTTCCAATTCCTCGTATTTTTCGTGCGTAATCAGCGCGTCCTGCGTCGTGCCGGTCAGGTGCACCACATACGTCCAGCGCCCGTAGGGCGTGATGTTGTCGATCACATTGAGGTTGATGATGTACGATTTGTGGCAGCGGAAGAAAATCTTCGGATCGAGCCGCGCCTCCACGTCGCCCAGCGCCTCGCTGGTCTCAAAGCGCCGCCCGTTCGTGGCATACAGCACGGTCGAGCGGTTTTCGCGCTGCACCAGCAGGATATCCGACTGGTTGATGAAGTTCACGCCTTCCTTGTGGTGCAGCATGATGCGCCCGCTGCTCGCGCCTCTGGCCGGAATCGCCTTGATGTGCTCCTCCAGCTTTTCCGCCTGCTCGCTCTGGGGCTGCGCGCGCCCGCCGATCACCTGCCGGATGCGCTCAAGCGTCTTCATCACGCGCTCAACCTTGAACGGCTTGACCATGTAATCAAACGCATAGACCTCGAACGCCTGCGCCATGTAGTCCTCGTGCGCCGTAGCGAAGACGAGGATGGTGCGCGGGTCGGTATCCTGAATGGCCTTGGCACATTCCAGCCCCGTCATCCCCGGCATTTCCACATCCAGAAAGCAGACCTGCGGCTTATACTGCTCCACCAGCTTGAGCAGATCCGGCCCGTTGTCCGCCTCGCCGCAGAGCGTGAAGCCGACCGCCTTTTCGATCATCTTGCGCATAATCATGCGCATGCCCGGCTCGTCATCCGCAATGACGACGCGAATTTCCTCGTTGCTCACGCTCTTCTTCCCCGCTTCATCCGTCTGAGCGCCGCGCGTTCGCTCGGCCGCGTCAGCACCTCGCTCATCACCACGCCGCGCAGCACGTCGCTTTCAAACGCCGCGCGCTGCACGTCCGTTTCCTTCGTCTCGTCGTCCATCGGCGGTCTTTCCGGCGCGGCGCCGGCGTGGCAGGGGTCTTCGCCCTCGCCCGCCTGCTCCATCGCCTGCTGATCCGCCTGATGCAGATGGATGCGCGGCGCGTCCTCACTGTCGCAGGGGTCGTCAAAGCCGCTTTGCGCCTCGTGCCGTTCGAACACACGCGCGCTCTCCTCCGCCGTTTTGGCCTCAGGCCGGTCTGTCTGCGCGGCCTGCCTGACCTCGGTTTTCTTCACGGGCGGCCTGTTCGGGCTGCCCTTTTTCTTCTTCTTTTTTCCGCCTGCGGCGACCTGCACCATCACGAAGAGCGCGGCAACGAGCAGATACAGCAGCATTTCACCCATGTTTCGCGCCTCTCCCTTCGATGATTACTTCTTGCGCGGCGCGTTTGCGCCCTCGCCCATGGAGGCGATGGAATCGCGCATGGCCGTGTCGGCGATGGTGTTCTTCATCTCGTAATAATCCATCACGCCCAGCTTGCCCTCACGCAGCGCGGCCGCCATGGCGCGCGGCACCTCCGCTTCGGCCTCGATGACCTTGGCGCGCTGTTCCTGCGCGGCGGCCTTCATCTCCTGCTCGCGGGCGACGGCCATCGCGCGGCGCTCCTCCGCCTTGGCCTGCGCAATGCGGCGGTCGGCCTCGGCCTGATCCATCTGGAGCTGCGCGCCGATGTTGCGCCCCACGTCCACATCCGCGATGTCGATGGAGAGAATTTCGAACGCCGTGCCCGCGTCAAGCCCCTTGCTCAGCACGGTGCGGCTGATCAGATCCGGGTTTTCCAGCACGGCCTTGTGCGTCTCCGCAGAGCCGACGGTCGTGACGATGCCCTCGCCGACGCGCGCAACAATCGTCTCCTCGCCCGCGCCGCCGACCAGCCGCTCGATGTTCGCGCGCACCGTCACGCGCGCCTTGGCGCGCAGCTCGATGCCGTCCTTCGCAATCGCGGCGACGACCGGCGTTTCAATGACCTTCGGGTTGACGCTCATCTGCACCGCCTGCAAAACGTCGCGCCCTGCCAGGTCGATGGCGCAAGCCTCCGGAAAATCAAGCTTGATGTTCGCGCCGCGCGCGGTAATCAGCGCTGTAATCACGCGGTCGAGGTTGCCGCCCGCGAGGAAGTGCGCTTCCATCTTGCTGATCTGCATGTTCAGCCCGGCCTTTTCCGCCTTAATCAGCGGCCCGACGATCTTTGCCGGGGGAACGCGGCGAATCCGCATGCCCATCAGCGTGAAAATCGAAACGTGTACGCCGGAAGCCAGCGCGGAGATCCACAGATTCAGCGGAATAAACCGCAGGAAAACCAGCACCGCCAAAATGATGGCCACAATCAAAACAACGCTCTCCACAACCATACTCTTTTCCCCCTGTCTTTTTCTCGCTTATGACTTGATCGCCTTGACGACGATTTTTCCGCCCTCGACGCGCGCAATGCGAATCGCCACGCCGTTTTCGATAAACTCGCCCTCGGTGACGACGTTCAGCCGAACGCCGTCAAAATCGCCGATGCCGGAGGGACGCAGCACGCTGAGCGTCCTGCCCTCATGCCCGACGAGCACCTGCATATCCTGCTGCTCGCGCAGTTCTTCCTTCTGGTGCAGAAACAGCTTGGATTTGGCCACGTCGCCCTTCGCCGCCGAACGCAGCAGCCACGAGACCAGCACCGCCAGCACCGCGATAATCACCAGCAGCAGCGCCACCGCCGTCAGCGTGCCGAAATGCATCGCCGCCATGATCGTGCCCACGCCGACCAGCGCGATGCCCGAAATGCCCGGCAGGCCGAACCCCGGCAGAAAGACCTCCACCAGAATCAGACCCATGCCCAGCAGCACACAGAGCGCCATCGGCAGATTTTCCAAAATCATTTCCATCGTTTTTCACCCTTCCTTTTGCTCCGAGCATACCATACCCGCGGGCAGAACGGAAGCCCTTTTGTTCCAATTATACATTTCAGCGCTCTAAATGGCAAGCCGCCGCCCGATTCAAAAGGCATTTTTGCGCAACATGTCGGCCAGCGCGCGCACATCCTGCTCGTACACCGGGGCGAGCGCGCGGTTGTAGATCAGGCTCGCCGGGTGATACAGCGGAAAGAGCGGCCTGCCGGTTTCGCCCGCCACCGTCAGTCGGCCGTGCGCCTCGCCGATGGTGATCCGGCTGTCCGTGACGGCCTGAAGCGGCACGTTGCCCAGCGTCGCGATCACACCGGGGTTTACGCGCGCGATTTCTGCCATCAGCCACGGGCGAAACAGCGCGATTTCCTCCCGCGTCGGCGGGCGGTTGCTCAGCCGCCCGGTCGCGCCCGTCTTGGTCGGGCGGAATTTGACGACGTTGGTGATATAGATCTCCCCGCGCACAAGCCCAACCAGCGCCAGAAAGTGATCGAGGTTCTTCCCCGCCTTGCCGACGAACGGCCGCCCCGTCAGGCTCTCCTGCTCGCCCGGCGCTTCGCCGATGAGCATCAGCTTCGGGTTTTTCGGCCCCTCGCCGAAGACCAGCGCATTTTCCCGCCCCGGCGACACGCCCGCAATCAGCGCCCGAAGCGCCTGACGCTCTTTTTGCTCCTCCATCAGTCCGCCTCCGTCTTGGGATATGCGTTCAGCTCGATGAGCTTGTCGCGTATCGCCTGAAAATCCGCCCACGCCGGGCGCTTTTTGTCCGCGTCGCGCAGCAGCGCCGCCGGGTGATACGTCGGCATGAACCACACGCCCTTTTTGAGCTGCCAAACGCCCCGGTCGCGCGTAATGCGCATCTGCTCACCCAACAGCGC
>UMHM01009957.1_pt1 | contig 14634 bp, 11 predicted proteins | sample 1965501 | NCBI WGS metagenome assembly UMHM01 (sample SAMEA4836095, study PRJEB28245) | human gut metagenome | biome: gut microbiome; material: fecal sample | place: Denmark | collected 2008
GTATGTTTTTTGCGGAAGATTTTTGCCGCAACTTTATTTGTTCGGGGAGTTGATTGATATTTTTGAAAGAAAACAAATTGCGCAGGGCGTTTATTTCAGCAGAATAACGGACCGTCGCTTCAAGGCGAACAGAATAAGCGTTATGCTTATAACCGAATTTGACGGACTTTCGCGCGCGGATTGTGCGCTTGCCGCATACGCTCTTTCGGAGTGCTGCGAGAAGTATCCCGATTACAGCAAGCTTTCCGCGGCGCTTTTGGATATGTACGATGCGTCCGTTTCCACGTCGACCTCGTCGCGCTGGGGAAAGCGCTGCACGGAGATTGTCGGACGAACGCTTGACGACCGTTATGCGCTTGACGGAGAAAAGCTGGAGCGCGAGCTTGCGCAGATTATTTGCGAGTGCCTGTTCAGACCAAAGGCGAAAGACGGCGCTTTCGATGAAAAAGTTACCGAGATGATGCGCGCGGAGCTTATCGACTCGATTGACAGCGTGATAAACGACAAGTCGAGGTTTGCCGCGCAGAACGCCGCGAAAATCGCGTTTGCGGGCGAACCGGACGAGCTTCCTCCGACGGGAACGCACGAGAACGCGGAAAAAGTTACGGCGAAATCGGCGTTCGCGGCTTACAGGGAAATTCTGGAAACAGCGCGGGTTGAGATTTTCGTGAGCGGCTGCTCTGACTTTAGCGAAACCGAAAAAATCTTCGCGAGAGAATTTTCCGCTGTAAACCGCCGCTGCACGGTAAACGAGCTTGTCGCGAAGCCTTCCGCGCTCAAAGAAAAGCCTGTTTACGCCGAAGATGAGTTCGATATGAAGCAGGCAATCCTGAGAATATACTTCAAAGCGCCCGATTTGGACGATTATGAAGCGGCGTTTATTTTCTCGCGGATACTCGGCGGAATGACGACGTCGCGCTTTTTCTTAAATATCCGTGAAAAGGAGTCGCTCTGCTATTATTGCAGCTGTTACACGGACAGAGCGGCGCGTTCGCTTACCTGTTATGCGGGAATTGAGCCGAAGAACAGAAATCGCGCCGAGGAGGCTATGCTTGCGGAACTGCGGGATATCTGCGAAAACGGCGTGACGGAGGACGAGCTTTTCCGCGCGAAGCAGGAACTCCGCGACCAGCTCAAGGCTGTTTACGACAGCGCGGCGGCGCTTGCGCACTGGTATTCGGGCAGACTTCCGTTCGAGGACTTTTCAACCCCCGAAGAGTACGCAAAGAAGCTTGAAGCGGTGACTGCGGAACGAGTGAAAGAAGCCGCGCGAAAATTCACTCTCGACACGGTTTATACGCTCAGCGGCAAAAACAGCGAGGAATAAAGCTTATGATAGAAAAAATCAACGGTAAAATAATCGGCGAAACCTGCCTGAAATACGTTCACCCAAGCGGCACGGAGATTTATATGCTGCCGATGGAGGGTTATTCGACGGCAACGGCGCAGTTTTCGGCGAAATTCGGTTCTCAGGACAACAGTTTCCGCGCGGGAAACGGCGAATTTGTGAAAATTCCCGACGGCACGGCGCATTATCTCGAACACAAGCTGTTCGAGAGCGAGGAAAAGGACGCTTTTTCGCTTTTCGCGCAGACGGGCGCTTCCTGTAACGCGGGAACGAGCTTTGATTACACGCAGTACTATTTTTCCTGCGCGGACAGATTTTCGGAAAATCTCGAAATTCTGCTTGATTTCGTGGCAAATCCTTATTTCACGGAGGAAAACGTTGAAAAGGAGCGCGGAATAATCGCGCAGGAAATCACGATGTACCGCGACAATCCCTCATGGCGCGTTTTCACAAACCTTCTTGAAGCGCTTTACGAGAAAAATCCCGTGCGGCTCGATATCGCGGGAACGGTTGAGAGCATCGCGGAAATCACGCCAAAAACGCTTTACGACTGCTATAACGCGTTTTACAATCCCGCGAATATGTTCCTTTGCGTCGCGGGAAATTTCGACCCGGAGGACGTCTGCCGCGCGTGCGAGGAGAAGCTGCGCGCCGCCGTTCCGCTGAACGTGGAAACTATGCCGTTCGACGAGCCGTATGCCGTGGCGAAGAAATTAACGCGGCTTTCGATGCCCGTGGCGAAGCCGATTTTCGAGCTTGGTTTCAAGAGAAACGCGGCGGCGGGAATGGGCGAAATCGAGGATTATATCTATTTCAACATTCTTTTTGATATTATTTTCGGCGAATCTTCCGAATTTTACGAGAAAATGCGCGAAAAGGGCTTGCTCAACGACGAGTGGGCGGTGAGCGTTTTCAGCGGGCGCGGTCATCTTTTCCCGACTGCGCGCGGCGAGAGCGACAATCCCGAAGCCGTTTTCGAGGAAATGAAGCGGATTATTCGTGAATACAAGAAAAATCCGCCCGAAAAAGCGCTGTTTGAGCGCGTTAAAAAGGCGACCTACGGCTCGCTTGTGCGGGATTTCAACTCGGTTCAGTCTGTTGCCACAACGCTCTCCGAGGCGGCGCTCGGCGGCGTTGAACCGTTTTCCGCGATAAACACGGCGGCTTCCGCGAATTATGAAACGCTTATCGATAAGCTTGAAAGCCTTGACGAGGAAAACGCAAGCTTGTCGGTTGTAGATAACAAGGGCTGAAAAGGAGATAAATATGGACGTTTTGAATTTAGCCGCGGAATCTGCGGTTACGGTAAAAAACAAACTTGAATTTCCGAACCTGTTCGGCGGCACGGAAATCGAATATTACCGCGGCTTCGAGGTATTCGGCGTGCCGATTTACTGGTACGGCGTATTGATTGCGATAGGAATTTTGCTCGCTTGCCTTTATGTGTTCAGGAGAATTGAAAAGGACTTCGGACTGAGCAAGGATAGGGCGTTTGACGTTATTTTTGCGGCGACGATAATCGGATTTGTCTGCGCGAGAATTTATTTCTGCGTGTTCACGACGTTAAATCCCGACTCTCCGAAAAACTACACCTTCGTGACAACGTTTACGGAAATCCGCGACGGCGGAATTGCGATTTACGGCGGAATAATCGGCGCGGTTCTCGGAGGATTTTTGTTCTGCAGGCTGAGAAAAGTCCATTTTACCACGATGCTTGACGTGGCGGCGCTCGGCTTTTTGATAGGACAGGCTATAGGAAGATGGGGAAATTTCGTAAATCAGGAAGCCTATGGCGCGGATTGCCCGACAGACTGGATTTTCGCGATGAAAGGCTCGCTTATCACCTCTCAGGGAATAACCGGCGTCGTTCACCCATGCTTCCTTTATGAGAGCGTCTGGTGCGCGCTTGGATTCATTTTCCTGCACATTTACTCGAAGAAGCTCCGCACGTTCGACGGAGAGGTTTTCCTTTTGTACATCGCTTGGTACGGACTTGAACGCTTCTTTGTCGAGGGGCTCCGCACGGACAGCCTTATGGCGGGCAATTTCAGAGTATCGCAGATTGTCGCGGCGGTATCCTGCGGCTTGGCGCTTGCGGCGTTCGTTGTGTTCAAGATACTTACGAAGAAGAAAAATATACCTCTTTATGTAAATTCGGGCGCGTCTGCGGAGCTGCTTGAAAGCGACCGCAAGGCCGAGGAAGAGCGCAAGTCAAAGAAAGAAGCGAAGAAAAATCAGCCCGCAAAAAGCATTCTCGGCGAAGATGAAGAAGATAAGCCCGCTGAAGAAGCCGAAAAGGCTGAAGAACCCGAAAAGGCTGAAGAACCCGCCGAAGCTTTTGATGAAAGCCCCGAAATAATCGGTGAAGCCGAGGAAACGGCTGAAGAAAACACGCAAGCCGACGAGGGAAAGGGAGAATAATGAAAAAGAGCTTTATTTCGCTGATTGCGGCGATTTTGCTCTGCGGCTGTGCGGATAATTCGGGAATTTACCGCGAGGAAAAAACCGAAATCTCCGTGGAGGAAAAGCTTCCCGCGGCGAGTGAAAGCGATTTTGAGTTCACGGAAACCGACGACGGAATTGTCATCACAAAGTTTGTCGGCAGTCAGAAAGAATTTGCCGTACCCGAAAAAATCGGCGGGAAGCCTGTGGTTGAGCTTCAGGACAAAGCGTTTTCCGAGCGCGCGGATATTGAAAAAGTCGAGGTTCCCGAAACCGTTGCTAAAATAGGCAAAAGCAACGCGCTTAAATTCTGCGAGGGCAGCGAGGAAACGGGCGCTGTAATCCTTACGGGCGGGGACGTTAAAGACGCTCGCGCCTATTATGACGGCGTTGGAAATTTTTTTACGGTTCAGCTCACATTTACGCCGAGCGGCGCCGAAAAGTTTTCCGAAGCGACTGAGCGGCTTATCGGAGAAACGGTTTCGATTTGGCTTGACGGTAAGCTTTTAAGCGCGCCGACAATCGGAGAGCGGATTAATACCGAAAAGACGATGATTTCCGGCGGATTTAACTCTGACGAGGCAATGGAAATCGCCGAAAAAATCAACGGAAACCCGTTTTTCGGCTGTGAGAAAATTCAGGTAGAATATAAAGGCAAAACTTACGGATATAATGAGCTGAGCAATTTTTGTTCGGCGGTTTGAAAAAGACAAGGAGAATGAAAATGGCTAATATTATTGACGGAAAAGCCGTTTCTGCGGCTGTAAAGGAGCAGGTTCGCGACGAAATCGCGCGCGATGGAATTAAGGCGGGACTTGCCGTTGTTATCGTGGGAAACGACCCCGCGAGCCGCGTTTATGTAAACAACAAGAAGAAAGCGTGCGAATTTTGCGGAATAACGAGCTTTGAGTACGCGCTTCCCGAAGAAACCTCGATGAAAGAGCTTCTGGAGTTGATTGATACGCTCAATTCCGACGGCAAGGTAAACGGTATTCTCGTTCAGCTTCCGCTTCCGAAGCAGCTTGACGAAAAGGAAGTTATCGCGAGAATTTCTCCCGAAAAGGACGTTGACGCGTTCCACGAGCAGAATGTCGGCAAGATTATGATAGGAAATTACAGCTTTCTGCCCTGCACGCCGTCGGGCTGTATGGATTTGATACACAGCACCGGCGTTGAGATTTCGGGAAAAGAGTGCGTTGTAATCGGGCGCTCGAACATTGTCGGAAAGCCTATGGCGATGCTTCTTCTGCACGAAAACGGCACTGTTACAATCTGCCACAGCAGAACGAAAAACCTCGCCGAGGTGTGCAGACGCGCGGATATACTTGTCGCGGCTGTCGGCAGACCAAATTTCGTTACTGCGGATATGGTTAAGGAAGGCGCCGTTGTAATCGACGTTGGAATTAACCGCCTCGACAACGGAAAGCTCTGCGGGGACGTAAAGTTTGACGAAGTAAGCGAGAAAGCGGGCTGGATAACGCCCGTTCCCGGCGGCGTAGGACCGATGACTATTGCAACGCTTATGAAGAACACGCTCACCGCGGCGAAACTTCAGCAGAATAAGTGAGCTATGAATAAGACCGAAAGATCGTTTTTGCGAAACGCAATTCTGCTTACGGCGGCGCTTGCGGTTATCTGCGTATTTATGCGCGAATGGGGCGCGGCGCAGATTATAATAGTGCTGCTTGTCGCGGGACTTGCGGGAATGCAGTGGTTTTTGTTCTTCTATGTGAAGAAAAAATAAGACAATCCCGCTGCTTTTCGCGGCGGGAATGTTGTAGGCTTTCGGAAAATCAAAGTCCGAGGCTTGTCGAGAGCGCTGTGTTGACCTGAGCCATAGAAGTGTCGTCAAGCTCGCCCATACGTTCTTTAAGGCGGCGCTTGTCCAATGTACGAACCTGTTCGAGCAGGACAACGGAGTCCTTTGCAAGACCGCAGCTTGACGCCTGAACGGAAATATGCGTCGGGAGCGCGGATTTCTCCGTTTTGCTGGTGATTGCGGCGGCGATAACCGTCGGGCTGTGCTTGTTTCCGATATCGTTCTGCACGATGAGAACGGGGCGTATTCCGCCTTGCTCCGAGCCAACCACGGGACTTAAATCCGCGTAATAAATCTCTCCGCGTTTAACTGACATCATAATAACGTAACTCCTTTCAGTGAAAAGTAATTTATCTGTCGCAAATATTATTGACGCGCGGATTTCATTTATTCGGAAAAAGACAAAAAGAGGTGATTTTCAGATGAAATTCAGTTGGGAGCGGCTTTTGTGCGCTGAGCGCGAGCGTTCGAGCGGCACTGTAAACCCGCTCGACATAAGAACGGACTTCCGCAAGGATTATCACAGGATTATCGGGAGCGCGTCCTTTCGGCGGCTTCAGGACAAGGCGCAGGTCTACCCGCTTTACCGCGGCGATTTTGTGCGGACAAGGCTTACACATTCGCTTGAGGTAAGCTCGTTTGCGGGTTCGCTCGGAAACACGATTTTCCGCAGGCTTATCGACAGCGGAACCGAGGGCGTCGATGAAGCGGTGCGCGAAAAGTGCGCGGATATTCTGGAGTGCGCGGGGCTTATTCACGATATCGGAAATCCTCCGTTCGGGCATTTCGGTGAATTTGCTATCCGACAGTGGTTCAAGGACAATATGAAGCGGCTTGAATTTAACGGAAAATCGGCGGACGAGCTTCTGACGGACAGAATGAAAGCGGATTTTCTGAATTTCGAGGGCAACGCGCAGGCGCTCAGGCTGCTTTCGCGGCTTCATTGCCTGATTGATATGAGCACCGGAATGAATCTCACGTTCGCTCTGCTGAATACCATTATAAAGTATCCGACAAACTCGCTTGAAATCGACAAGAAATGCGGGAACGTATGCAGGAAGAAAATGGGATATTATCTCGCGGAGGAGGAGCTTTTCCGTAAAATCACGGAAAAAACCGGCGTCGGAACGTCGCGCTATCCGCTGACTTTTATTCTGGAAAGCGCCGACGATATCGCCTACAAAACCGCCGACCTTGAGGACGCTTCCGCAAAGGGGCTTTTGCCGCTCGGAACGCTTATCGAGGAGCTTTTGTCGGAGAAATATCTCGAAAAATGCAAAACCGAGGGCGAGAAAAACGCTCTTGAAAGCGCCGCGGAGGAACTCAAAAGGGCGAAGATTTCCGCAGAGAAAATGGGTGCTGCGGACGCGGGAACGCGGGCGGTTTCGCGCTGGCTTCCGAAAATTCAGAACAAGCTGATTTACGCGGCGGCGGACGCGTTCTGCGACAATTACGAGAGCATAATGAACGGCGAATTTAACGGCGAGCTGCTTTCATCGTCGGATGTGAGGGTACTTTCAGACGCGTTTTCGGATATCGCGTACAGATATGCTTTCCGCTCGTCGGGAATTGTCGAAAACGAGCTTTCCGAGGACGCCGTGATGAGCTTTTTGCTCGATAAAATAACGCGCGCCGCATTATCGTTCGGAACAGAGAATGCGCGCGGCTATGACCGCGATTTGACGGAGGTTTTGTCGGAGAATTATCTCGAAATCTGCAAAAAAACCTGCGAGGGCAAGAGCGAGTCCGAGCAGTGCTATCGCAGACTGCTTTTCGCGACCGATTGCGTCTGCGGAATGACGGACGGCTACGCAAAGGATTTTTACCATACTCTCAGGGGATAAAAGAGTTAAGGCGGCGCCGCATAATTACCGGCTTGCGCCTTTTTCATTCACTCACTTGCATCTTTTCCGTCGGATTGCCCGAAAACTCCTCTGAATACATCAAGTATTCCTTCGTCGTTTTCGTACAATCTGATGAAAAATCTGCTGCGTGATTGAACGAAAATAATTATGCGGAGCAGCCTTTGGAAAACTGTTGACTTTTGCAGAAAAATGTGGTATATTATATTTATGGAAAAGGTGTGCATATTTAATAAATTCTGACAAATTGAAAGAGGGATTTTTATGAAAAACGACGGTAAGCTTGGAGCGGCGCGTACTGTTAAAGGCAGAATTTTGATTATGAGCGTAATAATGACGCTGGCGACCGTAATCAACGTGATTATTAGCATTGTAATACAGTATAATCAGACGATGGCGAATATTAAACAGGACGTCGAGGATAATCTCAAAAATTCCGCGGGAACGGTTAAGACGGGCGTTAATAATTTGACAATTCTTGTCAACGACCACGCGTATGATTACGAGTTTATCGCCGGAACAGCCGAGCAGAAAGAAGAACACATCAAGAATATAATGTCGTTCGACAAAACAATGCTGAGCCTTGTTTTTATGGACGCGGACGGCGTTTGCTACGGCGGCGAAATTCCCGAAGCGGTGAAGTCGAAGCTCAATTCCGCTTCAAGCGTGATTACAACTCCCGACAGTATTACGGGAAGCTTTTACATAGCCGTTAAAACATCAATGGGAACTGTTCTCTGCTCAAACACAAAAACGGAAAAGCTCAATTCGATACTTTCGCAGTCGTCTGCGGACGCTTTTCTGCTTTCGCCGGAGGGAAAGGTGGTTTCCGCGTCCGGAGCTGAGGCGAGCGGCGATTATTCAAAGTATGTTTGCAAAGAGGAAAATCAGACGGTTATCGACCCGATGCAAGACGGCGGATACTGCTATGGCGCGGGAAAACTTGAAGTCGGCGAGAACTGGACGCTTCTTGTGAGAAAAAGCTCGAACGGCTATTTCAGCGGACTTAATTCCACAATTCGCCTTAGTATCGGAACGCTTTTGATTATGATTGGGCTGTGTTTCAGTTCAAACTACTACTTTAAAAAGACCGTTACAGAGCCTCTCGAAAAGGCTTGTAAAAAGCTTGTTGATATGTCGAACGGCGTGCTTTCGGGAGAACCGGTAAACCACAGCTCAGACGACGATATGGGACAGCTTTCGGCTGCGGTAAACAAAATGGCGGGTTATAATAACACCATTATCAACGATATCAGGCATACAGCCGAGGAAATCGCCGCAAACAATCTCTGCGTAAAGCCGAACGGCGAGTACACGGGCGATTTTATTCCGCTGAAAGAAGCGCTTGAAAAGATTGTCGAGTCAATCAGAACGGTTGTCGCGAACGTCGAGGAAGCGGGACGGCAGGTAAGCAGCGGTTCGGAGGAGATGTCGCGGAACTCCGCGGTTCTCTCGACGGCGGCGGAGGAACAGTCCGCGACCGTATCTCAGCTTAATGAAAACCTCAACGCCGTTTACAACGAGATTAACAGCAACGCGCAGGCGTGCGGACAGGCAAGCGGAACGGCTAAGGAATGTCTTGAGCTTGTAAACGAGGGCAACGCAAAAATGGGCGATATGCTCGAAGCGATGAACGAGATAAACGGCACGTCCTCAAAGATTGCTAATATTATCAAGACAATTCAGGATATTTCCGAGCAGACGAACATACTTTCTATAAACGCGTCGATTGAAGCTGCGAGAGTAGGCGCGGCGGGCAAGGGCTTTGCCGTTGTTGCGGGAGAAGTCGGAAAGCTTGCCGAAAAGACCGCTCAGGCTGCCAAAACGACCACGGGGCTTATTCAGTCGTCGATTGATTCCGTAAAGCACGGAACGGTTATTGCAAACGAAACCGCCGAAACGCTCGGAAAGATTGTTGAAAAGACGGACGCAACGTCGAGGGTTGTCGGTGATATCGCGGAAGCGTCGACAAAGCAGGCTGAAAGCGTAAAGGAAGTGTTGGTGGGAATGAACAGCATTTCCGCTGCCGTAAATCAGGTAAGCGACTCTGCGAGAGAGTGCGCGGACAGCTCGGAGGAGCTTGCGGGTCAGGCTGAACTGCTTCACAGCACGATTGACAAGTTCACGATTTCGGAAAGCAAGCCGAAATATGCTCCCGCAAAGCCCGCTCCCGCCGCGAAAAAGCCTGCAAGCATAAATCTTGACGATAACGCGGAGAAGAAGCCTAATCCGAGCGTGAAAGCGCCCGCGAAGCCCGCTCCCGCCGCGAAAAAGCCTGCAAGCATAAGTCTTGACGATAACGCGGAGAAGAAGCCTAATCCGAGCGTGAAAGCGCCCGCGAAGCCCGCTCCCGCCGCGAAAAAGCCTGCAAGCATAAGTCTTGACGATAACGCGGAGAAGAAGCCTAATCCGAGCGTGAAAGCGCCCGCGAAGCCCGCTCCCGCTGCGAAAAAGCCTGCAAGCATAAATCTTGACGATAACGCGGAAAAGAAGCCTCAGCCGAGCGTGAAACACGCCGCGATAAAGACGAACGAAGCCGCGCCCGCTGTTAAATCCGGCGGAGAGCCTGTCACAAAGGCGACAATGCAGCCTGTTAAAAGGACAATAACGCTTGACAATAATAAATATTAAGGAGAATGGGTATGGCGTCTGAAATTAAGGAATACGGCTTTTACAACGGCTACAAATGCTTTCTTGTAACGCTTGAAAACGAGAAAATCAAGGCGAGTTTCCACAGCCTTGGCGCGTGCGTTCAGTCGATTGTCGTTCGCGACAAGAACGGCGAAAAGACCGATGTCGTTCTCGGATACGATACGCTCGAAGGATACGCGAAAGGCGATTCTTCGCACGGCGCAACCGTCGGACGTTTTGCAAACAGAATAGGCGGCGCGAAATTCACGCTTAACGGCAAGGAATACAAGCTGTTTAAAAACAACGGCGAAAATACGCTTCACGGCGGTTCGATTTCGTTCAACAAGCGCGTCTGGACGGTTGAAGCGGTTACGGACGACAGCGTAACTTTCGGTTATACAAGCCCCGACGGCGAGGAAAATTTCCCCGGAACTCTTGTTTGCAGAGTGACGTTTACGCTCAAAGACAGCGCCGTTGAAATTCATTATACCGCGAAATCCGACAAGGATACGGTTGTGAACTTCACAAATCACTCTTATTTCAACCTCAAAGGCGAGGGCTGCGGAGATGTTCTCGACCATATTGTTGAAATAAACGCGGAAAAATATACTCCCGTTGACGCGGGACTTATCCCCACGGGCGAATTTGCCAACGTTGCGGGAACGGCGTTTGACTTCAGAGAGCCGAAAGCGGTTCGTAAGGATATGGATAACGGGCTTCTTCCGAACGGCTACGACCACAATTTCTTCCTCGGCGACAAGAAAGAAATGCGCGTTGCGGCGCAGGCTTACGAGCAGACCCGCGGAATTATGCTCACAATGAAAACAAACAGCCCCGCGATGCAGTTCTATATAGGAATAGGCTTGAACGAGGTCGGAAAGGGCGGAAAGCACTACCCGAAATACGGCGGACTTTGCTTTGAGGCTCAGTTCTGCCCCGATACCCCAAACAAGCCGCAGTTCCCAAGCTGCACCCTCAAAGCAGGAGAAACCTACGATTATACCACCGTTTACGAATTTACCGCAAAGTAAAGGGGTCGCTTCAGTGAACGGCTTCGCCTTCAGTGCCTCCGGCGGCTTAAGACCTTTTTCTGAAGAAAAAGGTCTTAAGAATCTAAAAAGACTTTTTATTTCCTTGGCAAGACTTTTAGTTTGCAAAACCACCCTATGAATCGAGTTTTCACTCAGGTAAAACATACGAATCTATGCCCGGTAAGGCGCTCCGGCTGCTTGATTACAACAAACAAAAACGGGAGAATTTTTGGTTCTCCCGTTGTTTTATTTAGCAAACATACCCGTAAATCTCGTGGAGCAACAAACTAGGCATAGCTTCGTATGTTCTTCCCGTGTGATTGCTTAGCGCATAGGGTGGTATCGCAGACTTGAAGTTTTGCCAAGGAATTAAAAAGTCTTTTTGGATTCTTAAGGCCTTTTTCTTCAGAAAAAGGTCTTAAGCCGCCGGAGGCACTGGAGCGCGGAGCGCGACGACTGAAGCGAAGCGACCCCGCCGGAGGCACCGGAACGAAGCGATTTTTATTTTTTCCAAGTAGCGGGGGAAAAGAGCATAAGCATTGGGAAAAGTTCGAGTCGGCCTGCGAGCATATCGAAAATCAGGACGATTTTTGATGGAATGGAGAAGAACGAGAAATTTGCGGTAGGGCCAACGAGGTCAAGGCCGGGGCCAACGTTGTTAATCGTAGCGGTCACGGCGGTGAAATTCGTGATTAAGTCGTGGTTTTCAAAGGAGATAATTACGAGGGAAATCACGAAAACGACGATATACGCGACCATATAAGTGCAGACGGAGCGCACGGTTTCGTGCTCGACGGGGTGCTTGTCGATTTTGATTTTTTTAATCTGTTTTGGGTGAACCATAACGCGCAGTTCTTTTCCGAGCGACTTGAACAGGATAATAATACGCGAAACCTTAATTCCGCCGCCCGTGCTGCCCGCGCACGCGCCGATGAACATTATAATAATGATAATCGTGCGTGAAAGCTCCGACCAGACGTTAAAGTCAACCGTTGAAAATCCCGTTGTTGAGATAAGAGAAGCCACGGTAAACGCCGAGTGGCGGAGCGCGTCGCCGGAAGCTGGAAAAAGGTCGATGTTGTCGAATGTGAGAATAGCGACCGCCGCGGTTACGATAAGCAGGAAAACGATGACTTCCGTGTTGAACGCGTCGCGGAATTTTCTGTTCATAAGGAAGAAATAGGAGTTGAAGTTGATTGAAAAGAGCAGCATAAACACGGTGACTACAATTTGAATGTACGGCGAAAATCTCGCCATACTGTCGTTGTAGAAACCAAATCCGCCCGTTCCCGCCGTGGAAAACGCGGTGTTAAGCGCTTCAAATCCCGTCATTCCGCCGCAGAGCAGCAAAACGAACTCAACGAGCGTGAGCACGAAATAAATCGAGTAAAGCAGAAGCGCGGTTGTTTTGACGCGGGGAACGAGCTTGCTTACAGACGGTCCGGGGGATTCCGCTTTCATAATGTGCATATTCTGACCGCCCGACAGCGGCAGAAACGCCATTATAAACACGAGAACGCCCATACCTCCCACCCAGTGAGTGAAGCTTCGCCACATAATCATAGATTTCGGAAGCGCCTCGACGTCCGAGAGGATAGAAGCGCCCGTTGTGGTGAAGCCGGAAACCGTTTCAAAAAGCGCGTCGATGAAATATGGTATCGCTCCCGAAAGGAAAAGCGGAAGCGCCCCGAAAAGCGAGAGCAAAATCCAGCTCAGCGCCACGATTACAAATCCCTCGCGTGAAAAGAGCTGTTTGTTCTGCGGTTTTTTGACGAGAATAAGCAGTCCGCCGATTACAAGGCAGACCGCAGCGGAAACGCCGAACCAGAGCGCGGAATTTCCCTCGGCGAAAACGGCGGCGGTTATCAGCGGAACAGCCATAAAAGCCGCTTCAAATATCATAATCCAGCCGAGGACATAGCTTATCATTCTGTAATTCATAGTTTGAGCACCTTTTATTTGAGGATATCCGCGATATCGTGAATACCGAGGATATTTGAAACGATAACGACCGTATCGCCCGTGAGGATTACGTCCGAGCCGCGTGGGATAATGACCTTTTTGTCGCGGAGAATTGCCGCAACTAGAACGCCGGGCTTGAGTTTAAGCTCCATAAGCGGCGTGTCGGTAACGGCGCCCTTGTCGGTTATCGTGAATTCGGAAGCCTCGACTTTGCCCTTGATAAACTGATAGACGCGCTCAACGTTGCTGCTTTCGGCGCGTTTAAACGAGCGCACATAGCGGATAATCGTATCGGACGTGATGTTTTTGGGATAAATTATGGTATCGAGGTCGAGGTGCTTTATAACCTCGTCAAACTCAATCCGGTTGATTTTGGTGACAAGCTTCGCGCTTCCCGTGCTTTTGGCGAAAAGCGAGAGCATAATATTCTCCTCGTCGAGATTTGTAAGCGCGACGAAAGCGCCCGTTTCTCTTAGCCCAGCTTCAAGGAGAACATTTTGGTCGGAAGCGTCGCCGTTGATTACTGTAACGTCGTCCCATTGCTCGGAAAGCTCCTCGCAGCGTTTGAGGTTTTGCTCGATAATTTTGACGGAAATACCCGATTTCAGGAGGATTTCCGTGAGATAGTGGCCGAGTTCGCCGCCGCCCGCGATGATAACGTCCTTGACGGAATTTGTCTTGTAGTTGATTTTGCGGAAGAAATCGTTCGCTTTCTGGGGAGAAGCGACGATTGAGATAACGTCCTTTTCCGCAAAAACGAAGTCGCCGTTCGCAATATAAGCTTCATCTCCGCGCTCGATTGTGCAGACAAGCACGTCGCAGAGCAGCCTTGAAGCGATTTCCTTGACGGCAAGTCCCGCGAGCGGACAGTCCTCCGGAAGCCTGAATTTAAGCAGCTCGACGCGTCCGCGCGAGAAAGTTTCGATTTTTGTCGCGGACGGAAAGCGCAGTATACGCGCGATTTCCTGCGCCGCGGCAAGCTCCGGGTTTATGACCATCGCAAGACCGAGTTCGTCCTTGAGGAACGGCGCTTCGCTGCTGTACTGCGGAGAGCGTACTCTCGCGATTGTGCGGCAGTTTCCGGCTTTTTTCGCGATGAGACAGCAGAGGAGATTAAGCTCGTCCGAACCTGTGACCGCGATAAGCAAATCTGCGCGCTGAATGCCCGCTTCCTGCTGAATGAGGTGAGTAGCGCCGTTTCCAACGATTCCCATAACGTCGCAGCGCGCGGTTACGGCGTGAATTTTGTCCGCGTCCATATCGATAACGGTGATGTTACTGCCCTGTTCGTTGAGCTGCTCGGCGAGCGCCTGACCGACCTTTCCGCAGCCGACAATAATTATATCCAAGAGAAAAATCCTCCCTATTTCAAAATACATATTAATAATATACACCTTTTTTCCGTTCTTGTCAATCACCTTTGCGCGAAACGTGCAAAATTTAACAAAACCCTTGACAAAACGGCGGGTTATGTCGCGCTCCGCGCTCCGGTCGGTCGCTTCGCTCCAGTCGTCGCGCTCCGCGCTCCAGTCGCTCCCG
>UMHM01060535.1_pt1 | contig 14546 bp, 12 predicted proteins | sample 1965501 | NCBI WGS metagenome assembly UMHM01 (sample SAMEA4836095, study PRJEB28245) | human gut metagenome | biome: gut microbiome; material: fecal sample | place: Denmark | collected 2008
ATTTCGAGGCGCGCAACTGCGGGTTCATCAACGAGCTTCCCATCGTGTCGATGACTTGCGGAAGTATGGGCAGAAAGAAGACCACGATGATAACGGATATGGTGCTTTCGCAGGAAGTAATGTTCCGACAGCGGGCGTTCGAGATACTGCGCGACACGGACATGAAACTGCCGTATTTTCCGTGGATTGCCTTTGAGGACGAGCTGCGCGTGTATGGAACACGGCGCCGTGCATAACCTTGCCACCGTGAAAAAGTGGGTGGCGTTGAAGCGCGACCGCTACACTAGGAATTGCAACACCGACGCACAGCTCTACGGCTACGATATAGCGCGCTATGGCGGGGAGTTCAACGACGCGCTCAAAGTCAGCGGACTGTTCGAGGTGTTGGAAACCTACGCGCTTGCCTATTTCGTGTATGTCATCGAGAGCAGTCTGATTGTGTCCAACTATTCCGTGCGCGAGGACAACGAAATTTCCTCGTCGGGCAACTTTCCGGTGTGGCGGACGGATTTCTTTCCCGAAGGCATTACGGAAGGCAGACACGCGCACATTCTCGACTTCGACGCGTTGCGGCTCGGCAAAAAGGTGATTGAGAACAATCCGCACAGCGGCAGTTTCGAATTCGGCGTGGTAGCGATTACGGAAGTGGGCAAAGAGCGCGGCAACAACCTCGAACTCAAAGAGGTGAAGAAGGGCACGCGGGAAACCAACCAGAAGAACGACCTTTTCAATTCGTGGCTCAAAATGTGCCGTCATTCCGCGACCGTCGACAACTTCCCGTTCATCAAGGTGTTCACCGACGAACAGCGGCCGGAGAGCTGGGGTGCGGACGCGCGCGACCTTTGCGAAATCCTGCATATCGTGTCCGCGGGCGAGCAACGGCTTGCGCTCCCGTTTTACACAATCGAGGACGCGCTTTCGCGCTGGCTGTTCGAGCGGTTCGTGTCTCTTTACTACGACTTCCGTTTCCGTCGGGGCGACAACTCTTTGCTTGTGCATATCCTGAAATCTCTCGTGGCGGTTTTGTGGCGGCGCAATCTCCGCATACCAACCGTCCGCCGTCCAACCGCCGTAAACCCGTCGAGGAATTTATCGAAGTCAGGCAAGAGCAGTCTGCCGAAACCGTCGCGCAATCGACTGAACCCGTCCGCGAAGAAGCGAAAGAAGCCCGAACGGCAAGCGCGGAGCCCGACTTTTCGGACGATAGTATTTTCGAGGAAGGGTGCGTGTATCTCACTCCCGAAACCGCGCCTTTCCCCTTTGCGTTCGACGATGAACCGCAACCCGAAGAGCAGAACCTCGCAACCGTCCGAATGACGCGCAAAGACCTTTTCGAGCAGCTTTACGCGCAGACCGCCGACTTGCCCCGCAAGGACCGCAAAGCCTCAATCCTCACCGCCATGCTCTCGTACTTCGATGATGACTCCCGTGCGGAATCGTATGTGAATATGCAGTTTGAAAGAAAACTCCGCAATCTGATTTGCCGCAGGGTGCGCCTTACCCGCAAGGTCTATTTGCAGGAGTTCAATTACTTTGCACTGTGACATGTTTTTATGGACACTGAGCATTTAAAAGAAAGAGCAATCATTTTTCTAATTATTGGAGAATATCTTGATTAAATTATCGTAAAATGTTATAATAATTACCGATAGGCACTAATTGAGGAGTAAATTATGGCTGCAAATTATAATAAATTATGGAAATTTTGATAGATAGAAATATTCGTAAAGAAGATTTGCGTGTAGCTGCGGGTATTACGACTACTGCAATGGCTAAGCTTGGCAGAAATGAAACCGTCCATATGGATATTCTCCTAAAAATATGTAAAGTTTTGGACTGCCAAATTGAAGAAATTGTAGAGATTGCAGACGATACTGTTGATAAAGCTAAAAAAATAAAAGATGCTAATGATGATATTAAGAAAATAAATGATATATTTGACAATACAACTTCTTTTCATCATAGAGCAGATTCTCTCTATGAAGAACTTATAAAAAATTTGGATTATTCTAAATATATCATGGCGGCAAAGATAGCAAAAGGAATGGCAGGAAAAATACCGTTTAAGCAGTTATCATTTTTACAGAAAAGAGATGTTTTTGTTATGATTCGAGAGTCTATATCCGCTTATATTTTAAATGAGTTGACGGGAAAGGAAGAAAATAAGTAAAAGTTTTTATAAGTATGACGAGATTCCCATTTGAGGATTTTTTTAAAAAAGTAAGATACACAAAGGATTCAGTACTATGGATATTGATAAGTTAAATAAATGGGCAGATTTATTGCTCGATACGGGAAAAAGAAATAATCTTATAAACTTTAAAGATACGAAAATGGGAACAGTAGAAGTTGTATCCCCTGATTTTGGTACTCTTTTTTACAAGGCAGAACATTCAGCAAGTTTAGAAGTTTATGATCCAAAAATAGACGATGAAGAAGATGAAGAAGTAAACGAAATCGTCGAAGATACGGAATCGATTAAAGATGAGCAAGAAGATAATATTCGCGGAAAACGTATTTCCAAAGAAGATTACATGGAAATGTACGAGCACCGTCTTAAAAAGAGTGGTCAAGTCCTTATTTACAATTCTTTTGTTAATCCGATTAGAGCTTTACGCAATATAGGTAAAAAGGCAAAAACGGCGATAGAAGAAACAGGTGTTAATATCGCCTATATGGCGTTTGGTTTTATCCATTGGACGGAAAACGAAAACTCTCAATATGTTATGCGTGCGCCCATTTTGTTAGCGCCTATCTCCATAGAAAATGATTCTGCAATAGACCCTTACTATATTAAAATAACTGATAGCGATATTATCGTAAATCCTACCTTCTCGTTTAAGCTTAAAAATGATTATGGCTTAGAGTTGCCAGAATATGACGATGAAAGCATTGAAGAATATTTAGAAAAAGTTCAAGAACGTATTTCAAAACTTAAATGGACTATTACAAAGGAATGTAAAATTGGTATTTTCTCATTCTTAAAAATCAATATGCACAAGGATTTGAAAGATAATGCCAAAAAAATATTAAAGAATAAAGGCGTTCGCTCTTTACTTGGCGAAGAAGATATTGATTCAATGTCGGGAGATGGCGATGAAGAAAGAACTATCGATAATACGCCTATTCAATTACATAACGTTGTAGATGCTGACTCAAGCCAAATGGAAGCCATTGAAATGGCTCGTAGTGGCAAAAGCTTTGTATTACAAGGTCCGCCCGGAACAGGTAAAAGCCAAACCATCACTAATATTATTGCCGAATGTCTTGCGTGCGGTAAAAAAGTTCTTTTCGTTTCAGAAAAATTAGCAGCGCTTAGCGTTGTTTATGACAAACTCAAAAAAGCAGGACTTGAAGAGTTTTGTTTGGAGTTGCACAGTCATAAAGCAAATAAAAAAGATGTAATAACTGAATTGTGCCATACTCTTAAAGCGCAAAAAAGCGCTTTGTCTGACCGTGCGCAAAAAGAAATAGAAGCAAAAATTCGTGCGCAACAAGAACTTGACGAATATGCTGTTGAATTACACAAAATTCGTCCTACGATAAACAAAACACTTTATAAGCTATATGAAGAAGTTTCTGCTTGTAGAAAAGCGCCTGACGTTGAATTTATTATTAACGAAATCAAAACCAAAGGTGAAGAATACATAAATAAAGCAGAGATCGCTTTAACGCGCTATACCGAATACGTACCTTCTGTTGGTTATGACTACCACCAAAACGTATGGTATGGATACGTTGATCTTGATTCTTCCTATCAATCAACTGCACAACTGAAATTCGACTTAAAAGACGTTATAACTCTTTGTGGTAATATTAAAGAGTTAAATGGAACACTTAACGAAAAATACTCCATTTCGGCTAAAAATATATACCAAGCATATGCTTTAAGAGATTTCTTCAATCTTGCCAAAACAAGTGAGTTTATTACCCCTGCATTGCTTAACTCGTCCACTCTTGAAGGTGTGTTAAAGACGATAAACGCAATGAACGTTTTAGCAAAAGAAATTTTAAGCAACAAGAAAATCATCGACGATATGTTTGACGAAGACGTTTATAAACTCGATGGACAGGCACTTTATAAAAAGTTGACCAAACAGTTTAACGGATTCTTCGCTCGACTCTTTAGTAGCGAATATAGACATATCGCAAGAGAACTTAAACTTTGCAAAAAAGATGGCAAGAAAGTAAAGTACAAAGTAGCTGTTTCAATGATGGATACCTTGCGTGTTTATCAGCAGAAATCTTGTGAGTTTAATGGATTTGAAGAAAAAATCAAATCTCAAATTGGTACTGCATATAACGGCGTTTCAACGAATTTTGAAGATTTGATTGCCGAATTTGAAACACTTACGAAGATTCATTCTACTGACGTTGATTTTGCTACACTTATAACTTTAAGCAATCAAGAATTTGTCGCAAAGCAAAAGGATTTTGCGATTCTTTCCGGCTGCTTTGCAAAGGCTTTTAGTAAACTTGAAGAAGCAGAGAAACGTGTTGTTGCTAAATATAATTTGGATGAGTATAACGTTCGACAAGTTGACCTTGACGATTTAGTGAAGAAATATCAAGGTTGCATTGATAGCATCGATAAGTTGGATAATTGGTGTGAATTCGTTAAATTATTAAATAAACTTAGTGAATTAGAGTTAAGAGCGTTTGTGGACTACACTATCACTCAAAAGATAAAGACAGACAACGTTTTATCTGCGTATAAAAAAGCATTTTATATGCAATGGGTTGATGCCGTATTGCACGAATCTCCTATTTTGATTACGTTGTCTCGTATTCCACACGACGAAACTGTAAAACTCTTCAAAACGAAAGACGAGCTTAACTTTGAGATAAACAAAGCAAAAATCAAGGCAAAACTTTCTGCGTTAAGACCGAATTTAGATATGGTTGCTCAAGGTAGCGCTATAGCAATTCTCTTGAGAGAAGGTGAAAAGAAACGCAAGCAAAAAGGTATTAGATTACTTTTGGAAGAAATTGGCGACCTTGTTCAAACCTTAAAACCTTGCTTCTTAATGTCTCCGCTTAGCGTTAGTACGTTCTTAAGTTCAGATATGAAATTTGACGTAGTTGTTTTTGACGAAGCATCGCAGATTTTCCCACAAGATGCAATTGGTGCTATTTATAGAGGTAAACAACTTATCGTTGTTGGTGACTCTAAACAAATGCCACCGAGCAACTTCTTTAATAGTTCGTCTATACAAGATGACAATGATGACGAAACGGATGACGTTACTGATTTTGAGTCAATATTGGATATTTGTTCAACGGCGTTCCCACAAAAACGCTTAAAATGGCATTATAGAAGTCGTTTCGAGCAACTTATATCGTTCTCTAATAAAAATTTCTACGATAACGATTTGGTAACGTTCCCTTCTTCTAAACAAGATACTAAAGGAATTGGCGTTGATTATTTCTATGTAGACGGAACTTTTGACCGTAAGACAAAAACAAATCGTGTCGAAGCCGAAAAAATCGTTGATTTGGTATTTGAAAACATAGAAAAATATCCCGAAAGAAGTCTTGGTGTGGTTGCTTTTAGTATGTCACAACAAAATTTAATTGACAAACTTATAGCAAAACGCAGACAACAAGATCCTTCAAAAGAACCGTTTTTTAAATCGGATAAAGCAGAGCCGTTTTTTGTTAAAAACTTGGAAACGGTACAAGGTGATGAAAGAGATACCATTATATTTAGTATCGCATACGGTAAAGATCCGCAAGGACGCTTACTTCTCAACTTTGGTCCTGTAAACCGTGAGGGTGGCGAACGTAGATTAAACGTTGCCGTTACTCGTGCTAAATATAACGTTCAACTTGTTTCATCTATGCACTATACAGATATCGACTTGTCAAGAACACAATCCGTAGGTGCAAGACTATTGAGAGAATATCTTGATTATGCAGAAAACGGCGCAATTGCTTTGCAGCGTACTATTTCGGTAAATCCCTTTGAGGAATATGATTCCGAATTTGAAATGGAAGTTTGCGAGTTTTTAAGAGAAAAAGGATTTAGCGTTGATACGCAAGTTGGTTGTTCTTCGTTTAAGATTGACTTGGCATTAAAACATCCCAACTCTTCTGACTATTTGCTTGCAATCGAGTGTGACGGCGCAGCATATCACTCTTCAAGAAGCGCCCGTGATAGAGATAGGCTCCGTCAAGAAATATTGGAAAGAATGGGGTGGAGATTCTATCGTATTTGGTCAACTGATTGGTTTAGAAATAAACGTGTAGAAAAAGAACGTTTATTGGAAGCGGCTAAATCAGCCATTGTAAATGCAAATATAAAACCTAAAAAAGAAGCAACTTCTTCAAGTGGTGTTTCTTTTGAAGAAGTGGCTGAGATAAAACATTTTGAATTTCCTAAATATGTAATGGCGGATGATTATAAAACTGCTGAAAATTGTAATTGCGATATATTAAGGGTTATTTGTGCAATTGTTGAACTTGAATCGCCGATATCTGAAGAATGGTTATTGAAACGTATTGCTTTCTTATTTGGCAGAGAAAAGGTGACAAGTGTGGTTCGTAATGAGTTTGAGTATATAATGAGAAACTGTGCTTATTATAAAATTACTCGTAAGAATGGATTTTTGTATTCACAGGAGAAAAAAATACCGATGCTCCGCGTTCCTAAAGAGGGAGCTTTAGGGGTCCGCGAGGTTAAATATATTTCCCCTGAAGAATTGGCACTTGGGATGAAAGAAATCTTAAAACAAAACATCACAGTAGAAAAAAGCGGTTTGTTCCGTTTATTGATTCAACAACTTGGATTTAGCCGTATGGGAGGTGCTATCATTGACCGATTGGAAGATGCCTTACGTTTAATATCAAAAGATATTGAAATAAAAGGCGATATGGTGTCGTTAAAATAATATAATAAGGAGAGTATTTCTATGGCATTAATAAAGTGTCCGGAATGTGGCAAAATGATTTCAGATAAAGCACAATTTTGTGTTGAATGTGGTTATCCCGTGTATTTGATGTTTGAAGAATCATCAGAACAAGGATATTATGAAATTGATGAAACAAATATGACACAAGAAGAATTTGAAAAACTAAAACAAAAAGCTGAAAATGGTGATGTTGAAGCTCAATGGGAAACAACCAATTACTATTGGGATGAAGATGATGAAAAAAGATGCATGAAGCCGTCAAATGGTTAAAAATTGCGGCAAATAATGGACATCCTGAAGCACAATACATATTAGTCTGTATTTATAATAATGGGGAGGTTATAAAAAAAGATCAAAATGAGGCCTTTAAGTGATTTAAATTGTCTGCCGAACAGGGGAATTTTGATGCACAATATTCTTTGGGAACAATATATAGCTTAGGTATTGGCGTTAATAGAGATTATAATCTTGCTTTCAAATGGTTTATGCAAGCAGCTAATGCAAATCATATGAATGCTTTGTGTGCAGTGGGTGATTGTTATTTTTCAGGTAATGGCGTGTCAAAAAACGATACGCAAGCATTTATTTATTGGAGAAGATCTGCAAAATTAGGAAATCCTGATGCTATGTTTAGGTTAGGGGTTTGTTACAGATTCGGTTGGGGTATTGAAGAAAATATAACCTCAGCTATCGAATGGTATTCTTTGGCTGCCGAAAATGGCAGTGAAGATGCCCGACAAGCATTAAAAAAACTATAATAACACAAGTAAAATGATAAGGTGTTACAATGCGAATTCGGCAAGATAGCTTCTTTCGGCTTTGCAAGAGCTGGAAACTGTGTTTTCCATAGAACTCACCTCCGAGTTTTATTTTGCCTTTCGGCAAGAGCGGAGGAGCGCAGGCGGAGAAAATGGAAATTGCGTATTTCCCCACCGGCAGTCAACGGAGCAGAGCGGAAATTATTGAGAGAAAATAGGGCAGTCTGGCTGGTGAACGCTTGTGCCTAACCAACAGGACAGTCCGCTGAATAGCAAGGCGCACAAGTGAAACAGCTGAGCGATCATATAGAAAATAAAGCGGTCTGAAAAACAGAGTCCGTCTGCAAATAAAAACCGCCTCGGGATAATCCCGAAGCGGTGATAAGACATTCGATTTTTCAGCGACAATTTACGCCCGTTGACTCCGCTCCGCCTGTGCTACACCCCGCCCCCGAAACGGCAAAATGAAACTTTACATTATGTAAATAATCATTTGATTTAATTGTATCTGAAATAATATCATATTGATTTAATTTGAAATTCTGTTATAATTTAATCATACAAGAGAATTTGGATGCTGTTTTTGCCAAATTTCCACCTATGGGCACAAGTCGGAGTGGTGGTTAGCACTTGTATATAGTGTCATATATCATATGATGAAGGCATTCAATTTCGAATGCCTTAACTATTTATGTGGGTAGTGTATGAGAAAAAATGAAATTGACCTGAAACTATATAAGCTTTTAGATGAGGCACATGCGGTTGATGATACCAGATATTATGGCGTATTTATAGATAAAAAGCACGGTCGTTGCAAAATTAAGATTGATGTCAAGAGATATTGTAAAAAGATAGGATTGAGCGAGGCGCAATTAAAGATTGTCAAGAATCGCAAAACACATTATTTTATGCCGGCGAAAAAAGAATGGAGTGACTATAATTGCAATCAACTGGTTTCTTTAGTATGTGAGATTAAATCAGAGTGGGACAATCGCTATGTTTTGATTATAGAAGATGTAATCGATTCCGTGAAATTGAAGAAAAGCATACCGGCGGATAACGATTTGTTTTTGTGCGGGATTTTGGATTATGATGAGGCGGCCGCAGCTAGTGCAATGCATAATTTTAGAATTGAAAAGCAAGAGCAGAGAATAAAGACAGAATTATATATGAGTTTACATGCTCAATTCTTTCATCAGATGGTGTCTAAAATTACAGCTAAAATTTACTCCGTACTAATAAATAATGGATTCGATCGTAAGCAATTCAACCGTAATGATTTGTATAATTTCAAAGGCAATGATCCCTTGGAAGTGCAGAAATTGGGCGGATTTGACTCGTATGAAAAAATGTATCTTATATGGAATTTCATAAAGCATAACAGTATCAAGTCTTTTGAAGCGTTAAAGAGTAAATACCCTAAAGTTTTTCTCCCAACAAATAACAAAATCGTTTATAGGGCTGGAGACCCCGCCTATCAGTACATAGCCTTTTCAAAGGAAATGGTTGATGATATATTGTCTGGCGTTGGGGAATTTTTCAAAAAATACTGTCAGCTCACATTCGGGGAAGATTATCAAAGAGCACAGTGGGATTATGAGAAATATTTCCTGAACAAAGCTAAAGGCGAAATTGAAACAATAACAAATCCGCTGTCTATACCAAACGGAATTTGAACAAATTGGAAGAATTATTGGAAATATCGGAATTTTTGTGTTATAGCCCAAAAGTAATGGAATTTAGATTGCTGGGCGAGTGTAAACGAAAAGCCGATTATCATGCTACCATATATCCCGCATTGATGACATCCGACCAAAGTGAGGAGAGAGGGGTGCCATGGATTTGGGCTTTCTCGTAGAAGGCGGAGACGGAAGGGTATATCTGATAGTTTTCGAGAGAGTGGAAGAGATAGAAGTGTACGGAGTCGTTGTCTCTTGTCAACACGCCGTAAGTTTTGCCGTCGTAATCGAACTGCATTTCCTTGTAGAACTTTAAGCCTTCTATGAAATCTTCAAAAGAAGGAGAGAGAGGTTTCCCTTCCGCGAATAGTCGTTTTGCTTTGTCGAAAGAAACGATATTCGGGTAGCGGACATCGTCGGGGTATTTGTCATACTCCCTGTTTTGAACCCAGCCGCAGTTTTCGCAAAAGCCGTTGCCGTACGGGTCGACAAGGACACATTTACCGCAAACTTGGCAGGGCGCTTTAATTTTGGAATTTGGATTAGTCATTTTTGCAGAGTAGCGGTCACAGTCGGTTGCCGTTGATTGTGTGAGGGGATGGATCTGCTATATAAAGATTTTAATATATTGCGGGGATAAAATCAACGGTTGCGCTGCGATTTAGTGTCAAATTCCGATTAAAAATTCAGTAATGGCGGAGAGGAAACAGACGCTTCGAGTTTTGCGGATTCCAGTAACGGCGGAATGTTGCGCAGTGAAAAATGAGGCGGGCACAACAAAACAGTTGACAAAATCGTTTGATTGTGTTGTATGTAATATGATAGCGAATTTTTCAATATCGTATTCCGTTGCCGCGTCGGGCGGACGAGCGGGAGGAGGAAGGGGTTGTGGATTTCGACATCGTGAAGTTCAACAAAACATATCGCGGTACAAAGTGGTTTGCGGAGGAGAGCAAATATTTCGACGCGTTCCTTCGCGACATACAGGACGACGAACTGATGAGCCACATAAAATTCTGCAACGATGTTCTGCAGTTGCCTCCCGTATATGTCTATGTCAAGAGCAGGAGTGACATATTCGAAAGAGAACTGGAACGCAAGGAAAAGCTGGCGCTCGGGGCGTGTTTCGGATATTTGTTTCAGTACGGAGAATATGCCGACGAATACGGTGAGGGCAGCGCGCGTTCGGTATGGGTGGGGGATAAGATCACCGGAATAAAGACGGCGAGTTATTTCGTTGGGAGGGGGGAGTGATGGGTTATACCTGCGGGGAAATAGTGCGCGCGTTTCGCTCGAGCATCAAGCCGTCCTACGAGCGCGCGGAGGTCAATTATGCGGGCAAAACAGCCGACACCGGGGAATATTACACCGAGGTAATCGCAAGTCTGTTTCTCGACGGCGAGCAATTGCGTTTGCCCGAGGGTGAGGTGCGCGACTCTTTTGCGTTCGACGGGCACGACGGCAGCAGCGAAAGGAACAAATCCGCGCGCAACGAAGAAAAATTCTGCCTTGCGCGCTTCAACCGTCGCGCGGAGGAAATCTTCAAATTCGGGAGAATAGTCAACTATCAGGTGAACATCCTGAAGCGATTGAAAATCAATGTCGACCTTGTCGCATACGACGAAAACACTGCGACGCTGACGCTCGTGGAAGTCAAGGGAAGCGATGTGGAGGGCGCGAACAGGTCAAAGGAAACTTTGCTTCGTTGCGTACTGGAAATAGAGACATATTTCAGGCTGCTTGCGCCGCACCGCGAAAGACTGTTCGCGACGCTTGCCGCCACCGACAAAATACCTTGGGCAAAAGACGCCAAACGCCTGCAAAAGGCGGTGTGGGTGAAATCGGACAGTCGGGCTGCACAAGAGTGGCGGGAAATAGGCGAAAGACCCGCTCTCGGAAAACTGATCGAAGCGCTGGGAACGAGAATAGAGACATATTGAAAATGCGGCGCAAAGCCGCTTTTCGGTTGGGCAATACGATATGGAAATAACAATATTATATATAAACTGGAGGCAGGAATGGTATTTTTCGAAATGGGCAAAGAGGACGGGAAATTGCGCTTTATAAGAGCAATCGACATCGTGGACGGAGATCTCAAGGGAATGTTCGAGGAATACGCGGGAGAAGAGCGCGTTCCGTCGGGCGGGGAGGAGCGTTCAGGACAAACGGAGAGGGACATCGTGTACAAGTTCCGCGATTTTCTTAAGGCGCAGGGCGCATGGAGCGAAGCAACCGACGGAACGCAAGCCGCTGAAATCCGTGTGAGGTGCGCGAGTTTCGATCAAAGCCGGGATTTGCGGGTGCTGTTGCGCGATTGCGGGTTGAAAGGGCGCTATGCCATGTCGGGCATGAAAACGGTGGGCGAGCCCTGGCAAGATATGGTGGAAGTGCAAAAATACGCGATGGCGTGCAGGTTTCGTCTCGGCGCGGAGAAATTCGGGTTCGAAGATGTGAAAAAGCTTTTCGGGATAACTGCGGACGGAATTTTTGCGGTGAGCGAAATGTATTTCAAAATCACGGACCTTTGGCAGAGAGAACTTACGGCGGAAGAGAGCGAGACGATGTGCGACACCATAATTTCAATGCCGTGCGAAAAAGTGGATCTGAACGGAATCGAATACGGTCTTGCCACGGACATGGCGCGTCTGCTTGTGTTTGCTCCCGACAAGTTCAGGCAGACGATGACCTATCTTGCGAGGAATTGCGGCAAGCGGGACGGCACGAGTTGGGACAGGCGATACTTCGTGGACAGGGTAGGCCGCGCGGCGCGGAAACTTTACGGGGAACGCGGCGGCGAAATGTTCGAGCAAAATTTACCTGACGCCGTCGGAGAGGTGTATCCGCGCGAACTCACTTATCGCATACTCGACGGCGAAGGCAAAATCGGCGCCAACCTTATTGAAATTGCCTACCGACAAATCAGAATCCTCGTGGAATGTGGGGTGGAACTCAATCCCACGGCGGAAGGCACGGCTCTGCGCGAAAGAGTGGTGAAAAGCGGGGATTACAATGCGTGTTTCGTGACGCATTATCATGCCGACCATGCGGGGATCATTGCGGATATGGATATGTCGATGAGATGTATCGTGTATGTCGGTTCGCGCACCAAAAGAGTGCTGGAATCGCTGTGTCGCCGAAAATTTCGCAATGTGGTAGGGCAGGACGGCGCGAAAAAATTCGGCGGTGTGACGGTCACTCCGTTTGTGTGCGATCATTCCGCGCTTGACAGTCGTATGCTGCTTTTCGAAGCGGACGGGAAAAGCGTGCTTTATACCGGCGATTTCCGCGCGAACGGGCGCAAGAGTTTTCCCGCTTTGCTCGAGCGCCTGCCCGAAAAGGTAGATGTCCTCATTTGCGACAGTACGGCTATGGGAAAGGGCGAGAACAAATCGGAAAGACAGCTGGAAAAGGAATTCCGAGAGGTATTTTCCGCGACGGACGGCGATGTGTATGTGTTGACATCGGCCACCAATTTCGACCGCATAGTCACCGTCTACAAAGCCTGTCGCAAATGCGGAAAGAAACTCGTCGTCGACGGCAGACAGGCGGAAATACTCAATGCCGCGGGCGGCAGTATCCCGCACCCGCGTTCGCATACGGGCTTTGTCGTGGAGGGCGGCGACGCGAGTGCGCTTGCCGACACCGCGGGCGGGTATGTCATGCTGGTGCGTTCGTCGATGGGGGAGATTTGCCGCAATCTTCTGCGAGTGCGAACAGAAGCAACGCTGGTTTACTCAATGTGGATAGGCTACGAGGAAAAAGAAGCGATGAAAAATTTTCTCGACATTTTCCGAAACGGCGGAGTGCTGAAGGAATATATACACACTTCCGGTCACGCGGACGGGAACGCGGTACGCAGGCTTGTCGAAAGGGTCAAGCCCAACGAAATACATTATGTACACGGGGTGAATTATGAGAGTTGAAACGGGAATATTCTGGGTAATCAGAGGAGAAATCGTTTTCGACCGCGAGAGCAGGGAGGTCGGAGAGGGTGAGGATTTCGTAAACTATTCCAAATCCCATTTCGATATGTGGGAAAAACTTGCGGCAGGAAAAAAAATTAAAGGCAGAAGGGTGTGGGGCGATTTCGTCACTTTTCCTCGCGGCAGACTGCTTTACGATGTGAGAGCAAGGAGATATGTCCTGTATGCGGACAAATGCGTCACTCCCTCCGATGTCCGCAGAATAAAAAAGGCGTTGGGGATAGAGAGAAAACGCTGCGAAGTGCGAGTCGACGAGCATTATTCCTGCGATAAATGCGAAGAGGAAAAACGGAAACTCACGGAAGTCGAGGAAAACGGTTTCTGTCTGCAAGAGGGATACCGCCTTACTGGGTATAAAGGAAACGATGAGAATGTTGTCATCCCCGAAACCTTGAGCGGCAAAAATCGGAAGTCATAAAATGAGTTTTCTGCGATTGTCGGAGTCTTCGCCCGACATTGGTTTTGTCTGCGGTATATTTTGAAAAAGTATTGTCAACAGCCCTGAAACAGAATTTTTCAAAAACCGACTTTCTCAAAAATTGCCGTAATGCCATCTGTACGATCATTTTGACATTCTCAAACGATTATATAACGGAGGCAAATCGGCGTCGACAAACACAACAGGTAAACAATGTACCAAAAACGGTGTATGACACCTCGTAGTATATTGTCGGAAGAGGGAGCGACGGCGTCGGGCGGAACCGTTGAAACGCGGGACTTTCGATGATAAAATGAAAAAGAGGTGGGATATGTCGCTGGAGACCAAAAAGACGCTCATAATCAGACTTTATCAGGTGCTTTACGAATATTCGGACGCGGAGCACCCGCTGACGCAAAGCGAAATAATCGACCTTTTGTACAAAAATTACGGAGTGGACGCTGAGAGAAAGGCGATTGGCAGGAATATGTCCTGTCTTATGGAAATGGGTGCGGACATAGTGAACACCCGCAAGGGGCGTTATCTTGCGGAGCGGCCTTTCGAGAATTCCGAACTGCGTATCCTCATCGACAGCGTGCTGTGCAGCCGTCATATCAATGCGGGGCACTCGCGGGAACTCATCGACAAGTTGATTAAACTCGGCGGACGGAATTTCAAAGCCCACGTCAAGCACGTCTTTTCGGTGAGCGACTGGAGCAAATCTGAAAACAATGCGTTTTTCTACAATGTTGACCTCATCGACGAGGCAATAGAAAACGACAGACAGATAACCTTCG
>UMHM01089166.1_pt1 | contig 14542 bp, 16 predicted proteins | sample 1965501 | NCBI WGS metagenome assembly UMHM01 (sample SAMEA4836095, study PRJEB28245) | human gut metagenome | biome: gut microbiome; material: fecal sample | place: Denmark | collected 2008
TTCATCAGCTATTGTAAATAAAGGTAGAGCAGAAAGATATCTTGTTCTATCACATATTATATTTTCATCTTTTTTAAGAAATAATATATATTCTCTTATATTATTTTCTTTGTAGATTTCCATAAGTGGTTTTGCTTTTTTAAGAAGTAAATTACTTTTTTCTTTATAGTATCTAATTTCATTTTTGTTAGTTGTTAAATAATACATTCCTTTAGTATGATAACCTTTAATGCATTCTCCAGTTAATGCTGCAGCATCTGAAACATAGTCTAAATGACTATATACATTGTTTTTTGATTCCTTTAAATAATATGGAGATATTTGGCCAGTCATATAAATAGGTATCCAACTTTCTAATCCTAACATCATTTCATTAAAAGGTCTATCAACATTGTGGATAATATTTAAGTGATGTCCTTTTTTTAGACACATTGTAATTGCAAACATCCATTTTTTTCCAAAGTCAGTATCTTCTGCCATATCTTCCATTGGCATATAACTACACATAAAAATATCTTCTTTTGACTTTGACAAAACAGTTGCTTTAAAGAAGTTTAATTCTCCTTCTTTCATTTCTTCCAGTCCGTAATAATGTCTTGATTTTGCTTTATAAAAAGGAATACTAGGAACTTTTAATTTATCAAACTTTATTACTTTTATATAATCATTTAAATTAAAAGAATCAAGATTATACAAAAAATCAGATACTTGGCTTTTAACTGGAGTTGTTTCACTTGTTAACCAAGCAAATAGAGTGTTATAAAATTTATTATTTGCTAAGTCGTTTTTTTTGCAACCAATAATAGCAGATAGGTTATTTATATCATCAGGACTTTTATATTTGTTGAAAATATAAGTGCATATTTTATTAGAAAACTCTATTGGATTAGATGGTCTAGCTTTACCATATCTTATTCTTGAAATATGTGAGGCATCAAATACAATATATTTTGACATTTCATGAGTATTTATATTAAGTGATGTTATTAAAGTATTTAGATTATTACTAAAAGTAGTATAGTCAAAGTTATCATTTGGAAATGTACTATTAAAGTCATTTACTATTTTATCAAGAGTATATTTACTTTTTCCTTTTTCTTTGGCAATATTAAAAAGAGCAGTTGTTAACTTTTTAAGTTGTTCACTATTTTTTATAGGTGTTCTTTCACCACTTCTATATCTACAGATAACTGATCCAGTTAATCCTGATTCTATTGACAATTTTTTTGCAGTGCAGTCTAATTCTTTTAAATATCTGTTTAAAACTTCATTAAATTTCATAAGTTATCACTTCCTTAAAGATTATTATACTATATTTTTTTAACAGTAAAAATAAGTTTCCACCAAAAACATTGGTTTTAAAGGCAATCATATTGTTCTGCTTGATTTTTTAACTTATAATAATAAATAGGAAGAAGGAGTGCGATTCTATGAAGATTAGAAAATTAAATATTTCCAAAAAAAATCTTATTGTAATTGGTGTCATTGCTCTTGTTATTATTGGAGGAACTATTTTACTTACTAAGGGTGGTAGTAAAGGTAAAGGAATACTATACAATCCAGATAAAAATATTAAAATAGTTAAATCAGAGGCAAGCCAAATAGAATTTGAAGATTTTAGTAATGGTGATATTACGCTTAAAAAGCCAAAGGGATGGAAAGTCATTACAGCAGGAAGTAAAGACCAATATGCAATTAGAGTATATGATCCTAAAAATTCTATGTATCAGGTATTTTTAAATTTAAAGACATCAGGATATACAAAATCTGCAGATAGTAAGAAATATTGGCAAAATTCTATGCCAAACAGTCCTATGGCTCAACTACCTTATATAGAAGAAAAAACAACTGAAGGATTTTTCAAAATGTATACCGAAATGTGTGAACCTGAAACTACGGATGTAGTCGTTTTACCAATGATAAAGAATTTTCAAATAAGTGAAAATTTAGGAAAAAGTGTTTTTGGTGGAGACATACTAAGAGCAACATTTAAAAACGTAAATGGTAAAGAAGGGGAAGGAATATTTACTGCTTATGTATTTGATCCAGGACCTTATTATATTTATGAACATGTTTATTATGGTAAACAAATAGATATGTACTATTTAAATGTATATGATACAATTATGATTACTACACCCAAAGATAAGTTTATTGATTGGGAAGAAACATTAACTACTATTTTTGGCTCACTTACATTTACAGATTCTTTTATTAATGAATTTAATAAAGTACAAACTGAAGGAATGAAAAACTTTAATAAAATTAGAGAAATCGGTAACGAGATAAGTGATGGAATAATGGATTCATGGAATAAGAGAAACGCATCTTTTGATATTATGAGTCAAAAGCAAAGTGATGCAACGCTTGGTTATGAAAGAGTATATGATACTGAAACTAATGAAGTATATAAAGCATACAATGGATTTACTGATGATTATGATGGAGAAAGATATAAGCCTATAACTGATGATATGTATTCAAAAAAAACAAGTGGATATATAGAAAAGTAGATGTTATATGAAAAGAAAAAAAATTATTTATGCCATAATAGGAATTATTGTATTAGTAGCTATTATAAGTAATAAGCCAATGTTAATAGATCATACCCCTCCAGAAGTAGAGTCTATAACTCAGGCACTAAAAAAGAAATTTACAGATAAAAAGTATAATAGGTTAAAAGGTGGAGAATTTTTAAATGAGGATACTCCTTTTAGTAAATATTCATTCATAAATAATAATTCTATATGAAAAAGAAATGGTTTGTATTAATAATTTTATTAGTTATATGTATTACAGTATATTGTTATATTTTTTTGAATAAAACTAATGATGTTAAAATAACTATAAATAATCAATCACATGATTTGAAAGATATTAATGAAGTTGTTGAGCTAGCAAAAAATGAATTTAATAAATGGAAAATAAAAGGTAAATTACTTGAAATTGAATATTATGAAAAAGATGTTGTAGATTTGGAAGAACAACTAAAAAATGAATATTCAGCTAATGATGCAGTAGTAATTAATATTAAATTTAAAACTTTCTTAATTACCAATCAATCTTTAAACGAAAATGAAGAATATACATATTCTATGGAATTTATTAAAAAAGATAATTCATGGAATATGGTGAATTTTGGACAAGGATAGTTTTACAATTTCGTTGGAGAAAATGATAAAATTCTTCAACGATTTTTTATTTATAAATAATTAGCACTCTCTATTGACAAGTGCTAAAAAGTGATGTATAATATACTCGTCGAATAGGAGGTATAGATATGTTCAATATGAATAATGAAGAAAATGAAAACGTCTTAGAAAAGTATGGACGTAATATAAATGAAGATGTTAAGAATCATAAGATTGATCCTATCATCGGTCGTGATGATGAGATTCGTAGTATCACTAGAATTTTATCAAGAAAGACAAAAAATAATCCGGTTTTAATTGGAGAACCAGGAGTAGGTAAAACTGCAATAGTTGAAGGACTTGCTCAAAGAATAGTTAGAGGAGATGTACCAGAGAGTTTAAAAAATAAAATAGTATGGGAGTTAAATATGTCTTCTTTAATAGCTGGTGCTAAATATAGAGGAGAATTTGAAGAAAGACTTAAAAAAGTACTTGATGAAGTTAAGAAGAGTGAAGGAAACATTATAATGTTTATTGATGAAATTCACTTAATAGTTGGTACTGGAGCAGTTGATGGAGCAATGGATACAGGTAATATATTAAAACCAATGCTTGCTCGTGGTGAAATACATGTAATAGGTGCTACTACTTTAAATGAATACAGAATGTATATTGAAAAAGATGGTGCTTTAGAACGTAGATTTCAAAAGGTTACTATTAGTGAACCAACTGTAGAAGACACTATAACAATACTTCGTGGTCTAAAAGAAAGATTTGAAATATATCATGGAGTTACTATTCAAGATAAAGCTCTTGTAAGCGCTGCAACTCTTTCAAATAGATATATAACTGATAGATTCTTACCTGATAAAGCAATAGATTTAGTAGATGAAGCATGTGCTACTATAAGGGTACAAATGGATAGTGTACCAACTTCACTTGATGAGATTACTAGAAAAATATTAACTTTACAAGTAGAAAAAGAAGCTTTAAAGAAAGAAAAAGATGAACTTTCTATTAAGAGACTTGAAAAAATTGATGATGAACTTTATACATTAAAAGGAAAAGAACAAGAATTAAGTACTAAATGGAAAGAAGAAAAAGAAATTAATGAAGATATAAAGAAGGTTAAATCTGATATATCTAGATACACCTTTGAATTTGAAGAAGCTAAAAATAATTATGATTTAGAAACTGCTGCTAGAATTAAGAATGGTACTTTACCAAAACTAGAACAAAAGTTAAATGAACTTACTAAAAAACGTAAAGAAGGTATTTTATCGGATACTGTTACTAGTGAAGATATTGGAGATGTTATAAGTAAATGGACTAATATTCCATTATCTAAGTTAATGAGTAGTGAAAAGGAAAAGATACTTAATTTAGAAGAAAATCTAAAGAAACGTGTTAAGGGACAAGATGGTGCTATTAAGCTTGTTAGTGATGCGATAATTCGTTCTAGAAGTGGAATTAAAGATCCTGAAAGACCTATTGGTTCATTTATGTTTTTAGGACCAACTGGAGTAGGTAAAACAGAAGTAGCAAGAAGTCTTGCATATGAATTATTTGATGATGAACACCATATGGTGAGAATAGATATGAGTGAATACATGGAAAAATATTCTGTGTCTAGATTAATTGGTGCTGCTCCTGGATATGTTGGATATGAAGAAGGTGGACAACTTACTGAAAAAGTAAGAAGAAATCCTTATTCAATAGTATTATTTGATGAAATAGAAAAAGCACACCCAGATGTTCTTAACTTATTACTACAAATACTTGATGAGGGAAGACTAACCGATTCAAATGGTAGAACAGTTAACTTTAAAAATACTATTATAATTATGACTTCTAATGTAGGAAGTGAGTATATTATAAATGGTGAAGAAGATAAAGTAAGAGGTGAACTTAATAAATACTTTAGACCGGAATTTTTAAATAGACTTGATGAAATAGTTGTATTTAATAAACTTTCTAAAGATAATTTAAGTGAAATACTTGATAAGATAATTAGTGAGATAGAGCATAGACTAATAGACATAAATGTTAAAATTAAATTAACAGAAGATGCTAAAAAATATTTCATTGATAATGGATATGATGAATATTATGGAGCTAGACCTTTAAAGAGACTAGTTAATAATAAACTTGAAACTATAATAGCTCGTAAACTTATTAATAATGAAATAAAACAAAATACTGAAATAATTGTTGACTATAAAAATAATGATATAGTTATTTCTAATGAGTAGTGACTTAAAAATTCACTACTTTTTTATTATTAAAATATTTGATATGTGAAATTTATGTGTTATAATGTTTTTATGATAAAGGTGGTATAAAAGATGAATAATAATTTAAATAATACATTTGATAATAATCAAAATAATATGGATCAAATGAATAATAACTATAATAATCAAATGAATCAAAATAATAGTATGAATAATAACTTTAACAATAATTATAACAATAACAATAATAATTGGAATAATAATCAAATGTATTCTGGAAAACTTGATTATTTTAAATATATTATAAGTGCTTTCTTAAAACCATTTGATACATTTAAAAATGATGAAAATAGTATGAATGACATTAAAAATGTTTCTATTCTAGCTGTTATAACTGTTGGTATAATGACTGTTATAAATTTATTATCTACTATGATTTCAGCGGTTAGAAGAGTAAGTTTATTTTCAGGTGTTACTTGGAATTGGTCTAATTTAAAAGATGTAGAATATTTTAAAGTTATTGGATTAGATTTATTGATATATGCAGGTATAATTGCTGGTATTGCTGGTGTTTATTATCTTGCAAGTTTGGTAATAAAGAAGGAAGCAAAGTTTGCTAAATTATTAGGTGCTGTTACTACTGCTGCTATACCTTTAACAGTATGTTCTTTATTACTATCTCCATTGCTTTCAATGTTATATGCTCCGCTTGGAATTGCTGCAGCTATTGTTGGTGGAATATATTGTGTTGTAACATTATTTGAATTAATTAATGATATAGTTGTGATTGAAAATAAAAATTCTAGAATTTATTATCATTTAATTTGTTTATCAGTTGTTGTGATTGTTGGTGGATTTATTGCTTATAAAGTTTTAATGGGTTCTTTACTTGGTGGTGGACTTGATGACTTTTTAGACTTTTAAAATAAGTATTGATACAATTAAAGATGTTTAGATGAAAATTTATTCATCTTTTAATTTATTGAGTAAAAAGAATAAAACATATATTTTAAGTAATATATGTTTTTTATTAAAAAGATGGTATACTATTTATAGTGATGAATATGAAAAGTTTAATTTATAAGATAAAATGTTTTAAAGGTGGAACTATTAAAAGTATATTTAATATAGTAGGTAAGATACATAAGAAGACTCATAAATGTAGATTATTCTTACTTTTCGATATAGTCTTTTGTTCTATAAAATATGGTAGTGGTCCTTATGACTATCAAGAATTTGAATTTTATAATTTGAATTCTAAAGAGAGAAAAACATACTTAACTAGAGTTAAAAATAATCAAATTGTAAGAATGTTTAATGATAAAGAAATATCCAAGAAATTTGATGATAAAGTAGAATTTAATAAAATATTTAATGAGTTTTTAAAACGTGATTGGTTGTATTTGGATAATAATTATGATGAGTTTATTAAGTTTTGTGATGACAAAAATGATTTTATTGCTAAACCTGTAGGTGGTAGTGGTGGTGAAGGAATAGAACTAATCAAAGTCAATAAAAAGAAACTTAAAGATACTTATGAATATTTAGTTTCTAATAATAAGCTTCTTGTTGAAGAAAAGATTATTCAAAATAAAGAGATTAGTAAACTTAATAAAACGAGTGTTAATACTTTTAGAATAGTTACATTCTTTGATGGAAAAGAGACTCATATATTAAATGTTGTATTTAAGATAGGTAATGGTGGTGTTACTGATAACTTCTCTAGTGGAAGTATGTATACTTTTGTTCGTGATGGAAAAATAATTGTTCCAGCTATTGATAGAGATGATAATATATTTTATGAACATCCAATTAGTAAAATTAAAATAGTTGGTTATGAGATTCCTAATTATGATAAAGCAATAGAATTGGTAAAGAAGTGTGCTAAAAAAGTACCAGAAGTTAAATATGTTGGATGGGATGTTGCTATCACTGATAAAGAAGCTGTTATTATAGAAGGAAATTGTTTTCCAGGAGTTTATCAAATCAAACCAAGTTTTGTGAGTGAGAAGGTTGGTCTTGTTCCTGTATTTGAGAAAGCAATGAAAATTAAAATAGATGAATTATAGAGGCAATATGAAAGAGTTTGAGACAGAATTATATGAAAGTGGAATAAATTATATAGCTGGTATAGATGAAGTAGGAAGAGGTCCTTTAGTAGGTCCTGTTGTTACTGCGGCTGTTATACTTCCAAAAGATTTTTATGATGAGAGAATAAATGATTCAAAAAAATTAACTGAAAAAAAGAGAGAATTATTATATGATGTTATAATGGAGAACGCAGTTAGTGTTGGAATAGGTATTAGTAGTGAAGATGTAATAGATGAAATAAATATACTTGAAGCTACTAAAAAAGCAATGATTGAAGCAGTAAATAACTTAAGTGTTAAGCCAGAACATTTATTAATAGATGCTGTTAAATTAAATATAGATATACCACAAACATCTATAATAAAAGGAGATGCTAAAAGTGAAAGTATTGCTGCTGCTAGTATAGTTGCTAAAGTAACAAGAGACAGAATGATGATAGAACTTGATAAAATACACCCAGAGTATGACTTTAAGCATAATAAAGGATATGGTACTAAAAAACACATAGAAGCAATAGAAAAATATGGAATAATAAAAGAGCACAGGAAAACATTTGCTCCTTGTGATAAATATATTTAAAAGTTCAATTTATATAAAAAATGAATTGAATTTTTTTTAATAAAATAATATACTTAAAGTAAGATAGGTAGGTAGTATTAATGGATAAAAGAATTGATGATGGGTTAATACTTGATGAAGGGGATATAATTAAAAAAAAGGATAATGGTTTAGTTGAAGTAACTTCTTCAAACTTAAAGGAACTTGCTGATCAATTACAGTTTGATACGTTAGCAGAAGAGTGTATTCTTGAAGATTTATGTAAGTCTTATAATATAAGTCGTGAAGATATGTTTATACTTATTCATGAACTTAAAAAGAGAGGCAATAATATAGTTACCATGAATACTTCTGCATCTAATTATGAGAATGAAGATAAAACTACTGTAACTTTAATACGTAATTTTGGTCATGAACAATTAATTAATGATCTTTCTTATGATATTATAAGTAATGATGAAAATATTAAGTGCATGCTTATATCCGATACTAGATTTGGCAGTATATATCAACAAACAAGTATATTAAATGATATGTATTTAAAAGCTAAAGCTATGGGTGTTAAGTATGTATTTTTAACTGGTGATGTGGTTGAAGGAATATATAGAGGTAGTAAAAGTATATATAATTCTACATTACATAAAGATGGATATGATGATCAAGCCGATTATGTAGCTTCTTGTTTTCCTAGAGTAGAAGGAATAACTACGTATTTTGTTACTGGTGAACATGATTTATCATTTTTGAAAACTAAAGAGAAAGTAGATATAGGTAAAATAATTGCGTCTAAAAGAGAAGACATGATTTATTTGGGACCAAGACGTAAGAAAGTTACATTTATAAGTGATAAAGGAAATGGTAGTGTATCAATATATTTGCAACATTCTAGTGGTAATGTTCCATATACTATAAGTTATAAACCTCAACAAAAGATAGCTGCGCTTAGAAATGAAGACAAGACTGATATACTTGTTACTAGTCATTTTGCTGCTTGTGATTCTTTTTTAAGACGTGGTGTTCGTTCTTATCAAGTTCCTACTGTTGTTAGTACTACTGATGAAATGAAGGATGCTAATACGCCAGTATATAATACTGTTGGTAGTTGGATTATTACTTTAAAGAAGGATAAGAAGGGTAATTTAAAAAATACTAGTCAAATGTATATTCCTTATTATCAAACTATAAAAGATGATTATAAAAACTTTAAAACACTTTATCTTACTGATGGTGAAAATATATATTTAAGTAGACCAATTATTAGAGATGAAAGAGATAAAATATATTCTAATATTAAGAATGGTGAAAAGATAGATAAAATATGTTCTAGGTTGGGAATTAGTGTTTTGAAGTTTGGTGGAGTTGTTGAGGAATTAAAGCTTAAAGGGTATGATATAGATTTAATTGATAAGTCTGGTAGTAAGATTGTTATAAAGAAAAATAAAGGAAGAAGTAATAAAACTATTAAGCCTCAGATGGGAGAATTAACACATATTAGGCAAACCTGGATATCTGATACGCATTTTTGTAATGAAGCACAACAACTTGGACTTGTGAATCAAATATATAAGGAAACTCGTGATAAAGGTATTGATACTGTTTTACATTTTGGGGATGTACTTGATGGAGATTATCATAATAGACCAGAACATCAATATGCTTTATTTAGACAAGGTGCTTCAAGACAACTTGAATATATAGTTAATTATTATCCTAAGGTTGAAGGAGTGAGCACGTATTTTATAACTGGTACTCATGATCAAACTCATGCTAAGAATGGTGGATTATTTATGGGACCTGCTATTGAAAGACTTAGACCAGACTTACATTTTATGGGAGATGATAAAGGAATATTTAGTCCTAAAGAAAGTCCTAAAACAATAGAAGAAATGTATCATCCGGGTGGTGGATGTGCATCAAGCCTTTCTTATAAAATGCAAAAATATATAGATAAAATGGAGCCTGGGTGTAAACCTAACATACTTGGTAGTGGACACTTTCATCAAAGCCATATGATGGCTTATAGAAATGTAATAGCATTTTTAATACCATGTTTGACTGCTAAAACTAATTTTGCTATAAGACAAGGACTTGAAAATACTATGGGAGCTTACTTTGTAGATATGTATGTAAATCAAAGAGGTGAAATTGAAATGCTAGAATTTGAAGAAAAAAGATTTACACCAAATGATTGTAAAAAAGATGATTTCTTAAAAACAAAACAACTTATATTGAAAAGCAAATAATAATGTGTTAAAATACATGTATTGAGCGATGATAGTGTGATGGCAAAGCACTTAGGCTATAGATTTAAAGTGATTCTTCTAGAATAAGTAAGGTGGAACCGTCCTTAAGGACCCTTACGACATTTTAGAAGTTTTTTATTTATTGGAGGTATCATGAGGATTGAAGGAGTAAAACAATTAGATCAAAATTTCTATGAAACAATAACTGTTAGAGATGGAATTATCAAAGTAAGTGGTAAAGTACTAGATACAATACATATGAGTAAATCATTTACTGATTCTTTACGAGGGAAAAGTGATGAAGAAATAAGAATGGCTATTATAGAATACTTTATGAATTATAATAGACTTAATTTTATATCAGATGACTTTAGTAGAATAACAGGACCTATATATTATGTAGGGACAGAAAGTGGTAAATTATTACTTATTAATGATAAAACTACTGAAACAGAAAAAATGAGAATATTAAATAAATATATAAGAGATAGATATTACTTTTTATATAATCATCCTTGTGATATTTATGGACTTAATGTTAATTATGGAGAAACTAGTTCATATTTTATAACACGTAGTGGGTGTGTTAAATTTAATTTATCTCGTGATAAAGATAAGTTGCCTGAATATGAAAATGTATTTGTTGAAACATTTTTAGATGAGATATTTAAAGATGAAATAGTAACAGTTGTTAAGCCTAAAAATGGAGAAGACTATAAAAGCAACTATGAATTAGTTGGAAATGGTAAAAGAGTAATTCTTGGTATGATGAATAAAGACATACTTAAAAAAGTAGAAGAACACAATAAAAAATGTGAAAAAATGAAGAAAGAAAATGAAGAAATAAGAAAATTACAACTTAAAATGGAGGGAATTTAATGGAAAAGAAAATAACTATGGAAGAACTTACTAATTATTGTAAGAATTATGGATATATCTTCCAAGGAAGTGAAATATATGGAGGACTTGCTAATACTTGGGATTTTGGACCTCTAGGTACTTTACTTAAAAATAATATTAAAAGTGCTTGGACTAAAAAGTTTATTCAAGAAGATGTTAATAATGTTGCTTTGGATAGTGCAATACTTATGAATCCTAAAGTATGGGAAGCTAGTGGACATTTAAAAACTTTTAGTGACCCACTTATAGATTGTAAGCATTGTAAGACTCGTCATAGAGCTGATAAGTTACTTGAAGATTTAGGTATTGAAGATGCAGGTAAATTCAGTAATGAGGAATTAATGAGTTACATAAGAGAACATAATGTAGTATGTCCTAATTGTGGAAGCAGTGATTTTACTGATATTAGAAATTTCAATTTAATGTTTAAAACATTCCAAGGGGTTACGGAAGATGCTAAAAGTACAGTTTATTTAAGACCTGAAACTGCTCAAGGTATATTTGTTGATTTTAAAAATGTAGAACGTAGTATGAGACTTAAATTACCATTTGGTATTGCTCAAATAGGTAAGTCATTTAGAAATGAAATTACACCAGGTAACTTTATATTTAGAGTACGTGAGTTTGATCAAATGGAACTTGAATTCTTCTGTAAACCAGGAACTGAACTTGATTGGTTCAAACATTATAAAGAGTATTGTAAAAACTTCTTACTAAGTCTTGGAATTAAGAACGAAAACTTAAGACTAAGAGATCATGAAAAAGAAGAATTAAGTTTTTATAGTAATGCTACTACTGATATAGAATATAAATTTCCATTTGGTTGGGGAGAACTTTGGGGAATCGCATCAAGAACTAATTATGATTTAAGTCAACATATGAAATATAGTTGTCAAAGTTTAGAATATTTAGATTCAGAAACAAATGAAAAGTATATTCCTTATGTAATAGAACCATCACTAGGAGTAGAAAGACTATTCTTAACGATATTATGTGATAGTTATGAAAAAGAAAAATTAAGTGATACTGATGAGAGAGAAGTATTAAGATTACATCCATACTTAGCTCCAATCAAAGTAACAGTACTTCCTTTAGTAAAAAAATATCATAGTGAAAAAGCTATAGAAGTTTATAAAAATTTATCAAAACATTTTATGTGTAGTTATGATGAAACAGCTTCTATTGGTAAACGTTATAGAAGAGCTGATGCTGTTGGTACTCCATATTGTGTAACTGTTGATGATGAAACTATAAATAATGGAACAGTAACTGTTAGAAATAGAGATACTATGGAACAAGAAACTATAAAATTAGAAGATTTAAGAAATTATATTGAGGAAAGAATTGAATTCTAGAAATTATATAATTTCTTTTTTGGTAAAAATTTGTCAATTTTTCTTGTTAAATTTGTTTATTTAATTATTGATACTAGTTTATTATTGTGTTAAAATGATATTGTAGTACGAGAATAAGGAGGAACACTTATGGGATTTATAGATAAGATATTCAATCCTGATGATCCAGAGGGAACAGAAGAATACGAAACAAAAGAGATACCAAAAAGTAAAAAAGAAGAATATAGAAATAAAACTATTTTAGTTGAACCAAGAGCATTTTCTGAAGCACAACAAATAGCTGACTATTTAAAAGCTAAAAATCAAGTTGTTGTTAACTTTAAAAGAGTTACTTCAGATGTATCTAAGAGAATAATGGATTTTCTTAATGGTATAATTTATGCGATTGAAGGAACTATGCAAAAGTTAGGTCCAGGTATTGTTATTTGTGCTCCTAAAGGGTTTGAGATCGAAGGAAATATAACAGAAGAAGATACTAAAAAAACTAAAAAAGCAGATACAGGAGAATGGTAATATAAAGTTTTAAAATATTAGAGGTGGAGCTTATGAAAAAGTTCGATACTGTTTTTCGTGGCTATGATAAGTACCAAGTTCAAAAATGTTTAGATGAAATAATAAATAATTATGAAGTTTTACTTAAAAAAAGTCAGAAAACAGAAGATGAAAATAAAAAATTAGTTGAACAAATTGCTTACTATCAAAGAATAGAAGATACTATGAATAGAGCAATATATACTGCTGAACAAGCAGGAGATCAAATAAAGAGTAGTGCTAGACGTGAAGCTGAGTCTTTAGTTACTGAAGCTAGACATAATGCTAGTAGAATAATAAATGATGCTCTATTAAAAGCAGAAAAAGCTCAAAACCATGCTGATCAATTAAAGAGAAACACTAATATTTTAAAACGTAGATTAAAACAAATCATAGAGAATCAATTAGAAGTAATAGAAGAAATGGATAAAGTTGATTTTAATGATGTAGATGGTAAATACTAAGAATCAATTTCTTAGTATTTTATTTTAAGGAGTAGATATGAAAAAAAATAAAAATCTTCATAATATATTATTTGCGATTACTATTTATTTTTCTCTTGGTTTAGTAATATATCCTAAAATTTATTTTACTGAATTGGATTCTAAAAAACAAAAATTAGTAGATGTGACTAAAGAAATATTTGTTGAAGCAAAAAGAAAATTTAAAAGTGGTAATACAACTAAAGTGATTAGTTCTAAAGACGATACTAAATTGAATTTTTATGGGGATTTATTAGAATATTGTGTTATCATTAAATGATGATGGATATGTTATAAATATTAGAGTTTCTGATGGGAGATGGATTGCTTCTTTAGATGATGATCAATCTATTAATGATTTGTCAATTGATGATTTAAGACGTGGAAATTTAAAAAAATATGAATGTAAATAAATAATTTAGATTGGAGAATATAAATATATGAAAAAAAGAGGTTTTACATTAGTAGAGTTATTAGCGGTTATTGTTATTTTAACAATTATAGTTATAATAGCACTTCCAGTTGTTTATAACGGTGTTGTTGATTCAAAGAAGGATTATCTTATAAGTCAAACTAAGAGAGTGCACACTGAGGCAGAAAGTAGATTCAAAAGTGGAAATACTATTAAAGTTATTAGTTCAGAAGATGATACTAAATTAGATGGTTTTGATAGTAAACTAAAATATTGTGTTTATTTAAATGATGAAGGGTATGTTGTTGATATTAAAGTATCTGATGGAGAATGGATTACTACTTTAGGTGATGATCAATCTATTAAAGACTTAAATGAGGAAAATGTTGAAAAAGGCAACTTAGACAATTATAAGTGTAAATCTTATGGTGAAGAATAATAAATTATTTACAATCTATATTAAAATATGATAAACTATTTTTAGTGAAGTACCTGCCCCCTGTAGGCTAGGTATCACATAATTTATGTTTCGACCTAACTACAAAGTGAGTTAGGTGTTTTTATTACTTTAAAAAAGTAATAAAACTATTATAAAAAGTAAAATT
>UMHM01062150.1_pt1 | contig 14493 bp, 14 predicted proteins | sample 1965501 | NCBI WGS metagenome assembly UMHM01 (sample SAMEA4836095, study PRJEB28245) | human gut metagenome | biome: gut microbiome; material: fecal sample | place: Denmark | collected 2008
GGCCGCGCGGCGTCGGAAAACGCAAAATAATGTCACTTATTTACGCGCGGGGGGGCTTGTTTTAAACCGGCAAATGTGATATAAGTTATATGGTTGACGAAATATGCCGAAGTATACCGTACAACGGCATGTGACGCAGCCTACAATATATTCACAGGCTCAGGCCGTGGATATAAATTTTTAGGAGGAAATTCCAGAATGAAAAAGGTTATCGCACTTCTCCTGGCCCTCGTGATGGTTTTCGCGCTGTGCGCCTGCGGCCAGTCCGCCGCTCCCGCCGCGACCGAGGCCCCTGCTGAGGCTGCTGCTGACGCTTCCGCGGAAGCTCCTGCCGAAGAGGCCGCTGAAAATCAGCACTTCGACAAGCTGACTCTCGAGTTCGTTCCCTCTAAGGATGCCGACGTTATCATCACCGGCACCAAGAATCTGCCCGAGCTCGTGCAGGCTGAGATGAGCAAGCTCGGCTACGACATCGACGAGGTCGATATCACTGTCGGCACCAGCTACGACGCGACCGGCGAGGCCATGGCGGCCGGCTCCATCGACCTTGGCTGGCTCCCCGGCGGCACCTACGCGCTGTACTCTGACGATGTGGACGTTATCCTCACCGCCACCCGCAACGGTCTTTCCAACGACAGCACCAATCCTGCTGACTGGAACGGCGAAGCAAACGCCACCCAGAAGAACGGCCCCCAGGTCACCTACTACCGCTCTCTGATCTACGCAACTCCGTCCGAGTACGGCAAGGAGCTTGCTGCAAAGGTCAACGCCGGTGAGGCCCTCACCTGGGAGGATCTCGACAAGGCGACTTGGGCAGTCCAGAAGACCTCCTCTTCCGCCGGTTACATCTACCCCTCCATGTGGCTGATGGAAAACTACGACGGCAAGAAGATCTCCGATCTGTCCAACGTTATTCCTCTTGACTCCGGCTACGGCACGGCTTTCTCCTACGCCGCCGCTGAGCAGGTCGATATCATCGTATGCTACGCCGACGGCCGCAACGACTACGAGGCGAGCTGGATACTCCCCACCGATCAGCAGGATGAGACCGGCAAGCAGGGCATGGGCCGCAGCGAGTCCATCTGGAACGAGCTGAACGTCATCGGCGTGACCGACGGTATCTACAACGACACCGTTGCCATCTCCAAGGAGAGCCCCTACTACACGCCCGAGATCGTCGCCGCACTTCAGGACTGCTTCATCAACATCATCAACACTCCCGAAGGCCAGGAGATATTCAGCGTTTACAGCCACACCGGCTATGCCAAGGCTGTTGACTCCGACTACGACGGCGCACGCGCCGCTCTGACCGCTGTCTCCGACTGATACGGCAAACGCGTAAAACTGAAAAAGCGCCCTGCATACACAGGGCGCTTTTGTCCTATAGAAATCCAAAATTTTTAGAGAAAAGAGTCGCGGCATGATAGAATTCAAAAATGTGTATAAGACTTATCCAAACGGCTTTACAGCCCTGAAAAACATCAACCTGCAGATCGAGCAGGGCGAGTTCGTCGCTATCATCGGCCTGTCCGGCGCGGGCAAGTCAACGATACTGCGCTGCATCAACCGAATGCATGATATCACCAAGGGTGAGCTGAAGGTCGATGGCGTGGATGTGGACTCGCTGCGCGGCAAGGAGCTGCGCAGATACAGGCGCAAGGTTGGCATGATATTCCAGAGCTTCAACCTCGTCACCCGCAGCACGGCGATCAAGAACGTCCTCACGGCGGACGTGCCTGATATGTCGTTCTTCCGGGTGCTGTTCGGCGTGTTCACGAAGGAGCAGAAGATGCACGCGCTTGAAAGCCTTGACAAGGTTGGCATTTTGGATAAGGCCTATACCCGCTGCGACCAGCTTTCCGGCGGACAGCAGCAGCGTGTCGCACTGGCGCGCACGCTAAACCAGAACCCGAAGATAATCCTTGCCGACGAGCCGGTTGCCTCGCTTGACCCCATCACGGCAAAGCAGGTCATGCAGGACTTCGTGCGCATAAACAAGGAATATAAAATAAGCATCCTGCTGAACATCCACCATGTTGACCTGGCGCTGAAATACTGCGACCGCGTTATCGGCATCCGCGCGGGCGAGATAGTCTTTGACGGCCCGGCAAGCACCATCACACAGGAGCAGATAGACGCCGTCTACAACGGCACAAAGGTTCCCACCATGGGCGAGGGCGAAAGCGACGCGCCCGTGGCCGGCGCAAAAGAGGGCTGACGCCATGGATGAAAACACCCCCGTTCTCATCAATGAGACGCTGTACGACAAGATATTCAAGCCGCAGACCATCACGCTTGCAAACGGACACTCCGTCCGGCGCAGGAGAAGCCGCGCGCCGCTGATAGTCCTGCTTCTGGCGCTGGCGATATACTGGTCGCTCAGAATGACCGGGTTCGACATGGGGCTTGTGATACGCAAGTTCAGCAAGATGGTGGATCTGCTGTCGAAGATATTCCAGCCCGACTGGAGCTTCTTCCCGAAGGTCGTCTCTCCCCTGCTGGACACGATAAAAATGTCGGTGCTGGGCACGGTCATCGGCTGCGCGCTGGCGCTGCCTGTCGCCATTCTTTCATCGAGCAACATAAACCACAGCGTTGTCATCGTGAGTATATTCCGCTTCATCCTCGGCCTCATCCGCACGCTGCCAACGCTGATAATCGCGCTGGTGTGCGCGCTGATATTCTCTCTGGGCACCTTCTCCGGCACCGTGGCGATAGCCATCTTCACCTTCGGCATCGTGGCCAAGATGCTTTTTGAAAGCATCGAGACGATAGACATGGGGCCGTTTGAGGCGATGGAGGCGCTGGGCGCGAATAAGTTTCAGGCGTTCTGGTCGGCCTGCGTGCCGCAGATACTGCCCGTGTATCTCAGCCACAGCCTTTACTGCTTTGAAATGAACGTGCGCGCCTCGGCCATTCTGGGCTACGTCGGCGCGGGCGGCCTTGGCATCACGATAAACGAGCGCATAGGCTGGCGCGACTATAACAGCCTTGGCATGGTGCTCCTTTCACTGTTCGTTGTCGTCGTCGCAATAGACTTCTTCAGCGAATACCTGCGCAAGAAGCTGAGCTGAAAGGAGAGTCGAAATGAACAAAAAGAAAAAATCTATAGAAGCCATCGAGGAGGCGCTCGACAGGAAGCTGACCGTGGCGGAAATGTACGCCAACAGGCCGCGCAAGTGGCTGCTGTACACCTTCATCGTGCTGGTGATAGCGCTTCTGGTGGGCTGGTCGGCGGCTGACATAAGCTATACGGGGCTGACCGCAACGGGCACGGAGGTCGCCAAGGGCGTCATCCACGGCGTGTTCAATCCCGACCTTGACCTTATGTTCGGCACAGGCGATTCCGACGTGCCGTATCTGCTTTTGCAGACCATCGCTATCGCGGTGCTGGGCACGCTGTTCGGCGCGATACTCGCAATCCCCTTCGCGTTCCTCGCCTCGTTCAACATCATGCCGAAGCCCGTGGCCTACGTGGTGCGCGTGCTGATACTGATGATAAGGACCATCCCAAGCATCGTGTGGGCGCTGATGTGGATACGCGTGACGGGGCCGGGCGCGGCCTGCGGTGTTATCACGCAGTCGGTGTGCTCGATAGGCATGATATCCAAGATGTACATCACCGCGATAGAGGATCTGGACACGCACATCCTCGAAAGCCTTGACGCAATGGGCTGCACGCCGTTCCAGAAGATACGCTACGGCGTAATCCCGCAGCTCACCGCAAGCTTCATTTCCACGACGATATACCGCTTTGACATAAACCTCAAGGACGCGACGACGCTCGGTATCGTCGGCGCGGGCGGCATCGGCGCATCGCTGGTGCAGTGCCTCAACAGCCGCCGCTGGGCCATGGTCGGCTCGTTCGTATGGGGGCTGATGGTTCTGGTGCTGATAATAGAGCTTGTCTCCACCAAGATACGCAGACGGCTGGCGCACGGCGCATAAGCTGTCAGGCTTCATGCCCCTGCGGTTTTCCGCAGGGGCACGAATATTCAAAAGGGGTTTAGAATAACATCATGCAGCGCAATTTGACCATTTACTACACAAGCGACACACACGGGTATTTCACCCCGACGGATTACGCCACGGGCAAAGCTATCCCAAGCGGCCTTGCAAACTGTATGCGCCGCTTTTCCCACGATGGGAACACGCTGATTATTGACGGCGGCGACACGCTTCAGGGCAGCCCGCTGACGAGCTATATCTACTCCGCCCCGCGCGGCGAATGCATCCCGGCGCGGATAATGAATATGGGCGGGTATAACTTCGTGACGCTGGGCAACCACGACTTCAACTATGGCCGCGGCGAGATAGAGCGCTATCTGAACGAGCTGGACGCCGTGTGCCTGTGCGCAAACGTCGAGGGCGTGCGCGGCGTTGAAAGAACGGCGCTGGTCACACTGGAAAACGGACTGCGCGTCGGGCTGACGGGCGCTGTCACGCATTATGTAAACCAGTGGGAGGCGCCGGAAAATCTTGAGGGCATCAGGATCAGCGACGCCTTTACCGCCGTGCGCGGCGCGCTGGACGAGCTTAAGGCCGCGGGGGCAGATGTGACCGTGTGCATATACCACGGCGGTTTCGAGCGCGACGTGCGCACGGGCGAGGCCGTGTCCGCCACGGATGAAAATCAGGGCTGGCGCATATGCAGCGAGCTGGACTTTGACGTTGTGCTGGCCGCGCACCAGCACATGGCGGCTGAGGATCTGTGCATCGGCGGGACCTTTACCTGCCAGCCGCCCGACAGGGCGCGGCAGTATATCCGCATGGATGTGACGGAGTGCGCGGGAAAGGTCACGGCGCGCTCGGCGCTGCTGCCGGCGGGCGATGAGCCGCTTGCGGCGGCGGTGGAATACCTCGCACCGTATGAGCGCGCGGCGGCACAGTGGCTGGACACGCCCGTGGGGCACATAGACGTGCCGCTGTACCCGGCGGGGCATCTTGAAATGGCCCTGAACGGGTCGTACATCGCAAACTTCATCAATCAGGTGCAGCTTGAGGCCTCCGGCGCGGATGTATCCGCGGCAAGCCTTGACAACTCCGTGAAGGGCTTTGCGCAGGATGTGACCGTGCGCGACATCGTTTCCACCTATGTGTTCCCGAACACGCTGAAAACCGTCAGCATAGACCGGGCGGGTCTAAAGCGCGCGCTGGAGCGCAGCGCGGAGTACTTCACGCTTGGGCGGGACGGGAAGCCCGCCATAAGCGAGACCTTCCTGCGCCCGGTCGAGCAGCACTTCAACTATGACTACGTCGCCGGGGTGCACGCGACCTTCGACCTGCGCCGCCCCGTTGGCGACAGGGTGACGTCCATCATATACAAGGGCAAGGAGCTTGCGGAGGACGCGCGGCTCACCGTCTGCATCAACAGCTACCGCGCGGGCGGCTCCGGCGGCTACGGCGTATACGCCGAATGCCCCACTGTGCGCGAGGGGCAGGACGAGATAGCACAGCTTATCACAGACTATGTCCGGCGGCATGAGAACATCGTCGTGGACAAGACAAAATGGCTGAAAGTAATTTATTGATAAGGAGACAGTATGAAAAACGAAGTATTCAAGGTAGTTCTTCTGCAGGCGCTGCCTGCATCCGGTAAGTCCGAGGTGAGAAACTTCATGGCAAACGTGGAGCCGCAGCGGCTTCAGCATGAGTTCCACATCGGTGAAAACCTCCAGCTTGACGACTTTCCGTATGTGCACATGATGCGCCGCATCGACAACGAGCTGGAAGCCATGGGCGAGGCGCGCATATATTATCCCGGCGAGGCCCCCTTCATAGACGGGCGCGACTGGGGCACGCTGTGCTGCCTTCTCAACGAGGATTATCACGACCTTATCAACCGCAGTGTTGCGAAGCCCGACTCCGCCGCGCAGCTTCTTTTTGACCGCTATGACCGCGCGGCACAGCAGGCGGGTCTGCCGCCGCGGATGGGTCTTCTGCGCGAGGACGTGCGCGCGAAGCTTGCGGAAAAGCTGGAGGCAGAGGCGCGCGAAATGCTGGACGCCAAGCACGCGGGCTATCCCGAGAGCTTTGAGAATAAGACCATCATCATCGAGTGCGCCCGCGGCGGGCCGGACGGCGCTTCCATGCCGCTGACCGGCACCTTCGGCTATCAGTACTCGCTGCCGATGTTCTGTCCGGAGATACTTGAAAACGCCGTTATCCTGTACATCTGGGTCACGCCGGAGGAATCCCGCCGCAAGAACGCCGACCGCGCGGATCCGAACGATCCCGGCTCCAACCTGCACCATGGCGTTCCCATGGCCGTCATGCTAGGCGACTACGGCTGCGATGATATGGAATACCTCGTCAACAGCACCGAGGTGAAGGACACCGTGACCGTGAACGCGCACGGCAGGACCTATCACCTGCCCATCGGCATATTTGACAACCGCGTGGACAAGACCTCTTTCCTGCGTGCGGAGCCGTCTGAATGGGATGCGGAAAAGGTGGAGGACGTCACCGCCGCCATCCGCCGCGCGACGGACACCATGTATAAAAATTACGCGAAGTAAGTCCGCGCTGCGCGGGCAGATATTGCGAAACGCGTGCATTTATGCTATACTTTGTCCGTGGAATGCACGCGAATGAAATCAGATTTCAAATCTGCCAAAATTTATCTTGCATTTTCTGTATATAAACGCTATAATTGGCACGTGTACCACAATTGACGGAGTACGGAGGGAATCGCATGGCAATCACAAACGCAAGCCTTGCGGCGAAAAAGAGAATACTGACCGCGTGCGTGCGGCTGTTTCTGGAAAAGGGCTATAACCACACGACCGTGGCGGAGATAATCCGCGACGCGGACGTGTCGGCAAGCACCTTCCAGAACATCTTCCGCGCGAAGGACGGCGTGCTGGTGGAGCTTGTGCGCTTCATGTTCGACAGGCAGTTCAGCGCGGCAAGGAATCTCACCGGGGCGGAGCTTTCGCCGGTATACGTCTACGCGGTGGAGACGTCCATACAGCTTACTCTGACGGAGCTGAACGAAAACCTCAGGGATATATACCTTGAGGCGTACACGCAGGCGGAGGCCTCTGAGTACATTTATCAGAGCACGTCCACGGAGCTGTACAGGATTTTCGGCACGTACCTGCCGGAATACTCGGAGAGCGATTTCTACGAGTTGGAGATCGGCTCGGCCGGGATAATGCGCGGGTACATGGCGCGCCGCTGCGACAAGTATTTCACGCTGGAGCAGAAGCTGCGCCGCTTTTTGACGATGAGCCTGAGCGCGTACAAGGTGCCAGAGGACGAACAGGCACGCGTGCTGGAATTCATCGGCGGGCTGGACATCCGCGCCATTTCAGAGCATGTCATGCACGAGCTTTTCAAAGCGCTCGCAATGCACTTTGAATTTTCGCTGAACGACGTGGAGCTTCCGACCGGGAAATGATTCGCACCGCAGGGCAGACAAGGCAGTTCAATTGAACAACGCAAAACGCCGCAGGAGTAAACTCCTGCGGCGCTTTCAGCTTGTCAAAAAAGCCTCGCAGAGTTTCGCGTCCGCAGACGCGAAATCAATATTATCCGTTTTCTGCCGCGACATGTGCGTGGCAGAAAACACTTTACGCGGAGTGAGCGTCGAATTGTCCGCTATCAGCGGCCAACAGAGGCGCAGAACGCAGCGAAGCTTTCTCGAAAAAGTGGCGAGGCCACTTTTTCGACAGTCTCAAAACGCCGCAGGAGTAAACTCCTGCGGCGCTTTGTACTTATTGGGCGGCTTTTGGTTGCCGCCCGCCCGACCGGGCGGCGGGTCACATTCCGACGTCTGACAGCTTGAACATATTGTCGCGCTTGAGCTCTATGGACGAGTGGACATAGCGGTTGAGCGTGATGGCCGTGGATGAATGCCCCAGTATCTCCGAGAGCGATTTCAGCTCAAAGCCGACCTCGACGCAGCGTGTGGCGAACGTGTGACGCAGCGTGTGGCGAACGTGTGACGCAGCGTGTGAAAATGCGCGTCCTCTATCCCGCATTCGCGTAAGTACCGGCGCAGGCGGTACTGCACGGTGCGCGGCTCGATAAACCGGCGCGAGCCAGTCAGAACGAAGGCGCGGCGGTCGGCGACGATCATCTGCGCGCACAGCGCCGCGGCAAACTCCGTCATGGGAATCACCCGCATAGACGTGCCGCTTTTCGGCGCGGTGACGATTATCTTCGTTCGCTTTCCGCCGCGGCACTCCTCATCCTTCAGCCGCTGCATCGTCTCCTCGACGCGGATGGTGTTATCCGACAGGGAGACCGCATCCCAGCGGAGGGCGCACAGCTCGCCGATGCGCAGGCCCGTCAGCATGGCCAGCAGCACGCCGAAGCGCCCCGCGTCCATATTCGTGAGCAGGTATTCCATGAAGCGCACCTGCTCCGGCCGCGTCAGCACACGCGCTTCCCGCCTGATCTCACGCGGGAATACTATTTCCACGGCCGGGAACTGGCCGGGGAACTGCTTTCCGGCGTATATGAGCACGGATTTGAGAACGGTGAGAATATCCCGCGCCGTTTTCGGGCTGAGGCCGTCCTTCTCCGTCAGCGCCGTTGAAAAGCCGTTTATCGTGCTCTGCGTAAGCGAACGCGGCCGGCAGCCGCCGAGGCGGCGCTTGATGTGCCCGTCGATGACCGCCGAATATTTTATGTACGACGATTCCTTGAGACGGCTCTTGGTGAGCTGTAGCCATTCGTCGCAATAGACGGAGAAGGGCTTGTCCGCCTCTGCCTCCATGCGGGCGGCGATGCTGAGAGAATGATCCTTTGTCTGCTGTTTTTTCTGTTTCTTTGACATGTGTCAATACCTCCTTCTGTGCGCATCAGTGCGCACTCGCCGGTATATGACACAGTTGCGGTTGATAAGTTGCTTTCAGGCTGTTATAATCAGGCTATACCCCGACATGTTCAGATGAAAAGAGCGTGAAGCATATGGACAAAAAGCAAAAAAGAAAGGCAAATCCATTCATCACGGCTGGCGCGGTGCTTCTGCTGGCAGCGCTGGCGCTGTACGTATACAACGCGATTGACAGCCGCCGCGCGGGACAAGCGGCGGACGCGCTGCTTGACGGCGTGCAGGCGCAGATAGAGGCGCGCACAGAGAGCGCCGCCGGTGAAGCGCCGGAGGCGGAGGCGGCAGAGGCAACGCCCGTGCCGGAAATGCCCGTGATAGAGCTTGACGGGAACGAGTACATCGGCTATATCTCCGTGCCGTCACAGGGGATAGAGCTGCCGGTAATGTCAGACTGGAGCTATGACAGGCTGAAGATCGCGCCGTGCCGCCAGTTCGGCTCATACTACACCGACGACCTTGTCATCGCCGCGCACAACTTCGACACGCACTTCGGCCGGCTGAAATACCTCTCCCCCGGCGACAGCGTGGTTTTCACTGACGCCGCGGGCGGCGTGCACAGCTATGCTGTCACGCGCCTTGAGACCGTCCAGCCGGACGATGTGTCCGCGGTGCAGAACAGCGGGCACGACCTTGTGCTGTACACCTGCACGCTCGGCGGAAAGACGCGCGTGACGGTATTCTGCGACAGAGAGGACGCGGAGAGCTGAAAAAGCACAAAATCATTGCAAGTTGTGACCTATAATGCTATAATCCACATACTTCAAATCAACGGAGTATGTGGATCATGCTTTTTTCTGATAAAAATCGCCGGTTTTTCAATCTGGCCTATGCGGCGGCGCAGGGAATATACTGGATGGGCTTCTGCATATGCGTCGCCTTTGCGGCGGTATACATGCAGTACAGGGGATATTCCAACACGGCGCTGGGCGCGGTCGTCGCGCTGGGCAACATCGCGGGCTTCCTGCTGGCCCCGGCTGTCGCCGCGCTGGTGGATTCCTCGCGCCGCATCACGATATTCCACTGCCTGTGGGCGACGGCGGCGGTGCAGCTCATGCTGTTCGCAGTGCTTATGACAGTGCCGGGGTGCTCGTTTGCGACAGCCGCGGCGTACTGCCTATACATCGCGTGCTGCAACCTGACCGGCCCGCTCGTCAACCAGCTCAGTCTCGACCTTGAGGAGCGCTGCTGCCACATAAACTTCGGCGCGGCGAGGAGCGTCGGCTCCTTCGCGTTTGCGGTGACGGCGCTTGTTCTGGGCCGCATCGTGGAAAGCCGCAGCGCGGCGATCCTTCCCACCGCGGGCGTCGCGTGCACACTGGCGCTGAGCGCGGCCGCGGCGCTTATATACGCGCGCATGGGCGGCGCGGCAAAGCCTGTGCAGCCGCAGCAGCGCGAAGAGCACGCCGCCGGGCTTTATGAATTCATCCGCGGCAACGGCCGCTTCTGCATAGTCATGCTGGGCATGTCGCTCATCTTCTTCTCGCACAACATCGTTACGGGCTTCATGATAAACGTCGTGCGCACCGTCGGCGGCGGCACGGCCGTCATGGGCGGCATAAACGCGTTCATGGCGCTGACGGAGCTTCCGTGCATGATACTTTACGACCGCATCGAAAAGCGCTTTGGCTGCGCGGCGACGGTGCGCTTCGCCGCGGTGATGTTCGTGGCGAAGTCGCTGTGCATCGCGCTTGCGGGGAACATCCCGGCGTTGTACGCGGCGAACGCCATTCAGGCCGTGTCCTATGCCATCATGATCCCCGCCGGCGTGTGCTATGCCGAGCGGTACACGCCGCATAAGGACTCCGCCAAGGCGCAGTCCATCGCATTCGGGATGTCCACGCTCGGCTCAGTATTCTCGGGAAGCATAGGCGGCGTGCTGTACGACGCGCTGCCGGTGCATTCGGTGCTTCTCGTGGGCACGGCCGCGGCGGCCGTGGGCGCGGCGGTATGCCTCATCTTTTCAAGGCCCGCCGCGAAGCCCTGACGGTGTGCGGCGCTCAGCCGAGGTACGCCGTTGCGGCGATCTCCAGCGGAACGTTCTTGGGCAGTGCGGCCGCCTGCACGCAGTAGCGCGCGGGCTTGTGCCCGCCGAAGAACTCCGCGTACACCTCGTTTATCGTGTTGAAATCCGCAAGGTCGCGCACAAAGATCTCAACCTTGGCGATGCTCTCCTTCGTGCCGCCGCCGGCCTCGACGATCGCAAGGACGTTGTTCAGCGCAAGCGCGGTGGCCTTTTTGATGTTCTGCTCGACCTCGCCGGTCTCGGGGTAGAAGGGGCACTGGCCGGAGGTGAAGATGAAGTCGCCGCATTTTGTGCCGTGGGAATAGGGGCCTATCGCGGCGGGGGCCTTCGGGGTGTGCAATATCTCAAGTGACATAGTGATGCTTCCTTTCTGATTTAAATTTGTAAACCGCATATATTATATCAAACCCGCGCGCGTTTCGCAATAAGCGCGCGGCGCATACGCATAACAAATGCCTCCCACCCTGAACGCTTCGGAACTCTTCGGATGGGAGGCTGAGACTGTCGAAGAAGCGGCAAAGCCACTTCTTCGAGAAAGCTTCGCTGCGTTCTGCGCCTCTGTTGTCCGCTATCAGCGGACAATTCGACGCTCACTTCGCGCAAAGTGTTTTCCGCCACGCACATGTCGCGGCAGAAAACGAATTATACTGCTTTCGCGTCTGCGGACGCGAAACTCTGCGAGGCTTTTTGACCTGCTGCACCTCCCATTCGGAACGCTCCGGATGGGAGGCTGTGCTTTTCTTACGCTCACGCGGCGGCGCTGCGCTTTATCCCGTGCATGAAGCCGGTGACGGAATTCGTGTGTATGTCCCCGGCGATGACGTGCTGCCCCTTTATGTACAGCGTCACGAGCACCGTGTCGCCCTCGTCGGGATAGTTCGTCACCTGATAGGTGTACTGACTGCACTTCTGCCCGAGGTATTTGCGCAGGTCGTAGCCCTGCGCGAGCTGCATCTCATTATAATCCTTCATCACACCCTCAAGCGCTTCCGGCAGAACGACGCTTTTGTATTCCTCCGTATCCACATCTATCTCCCAGCCCAGCTCATTGAGGAAACTTTCCCGTCCCTCCGCCGTCGAAAGACCTGTGTCGTTATTTCTGTACGCGATCAGCCATTTGGCGAGGATCATCAGAAACAGCACGAGCGCGCAGACGAACACGATGGTAAGCGCCCTTTTCTTTGTAAAGACCACGACCTTATCCAGCATTAGCACACACCTCCAGATACCGATACAAGCTGCTGCACTACAGCCTATTCAAATTTGCAGCCGGGTATGCTATAATACACGGGTCATTAAGGAAAGCGAGGTGCGGCTATGGCGCAGATGAGACTGGACAAATACCTTGCCGGTATGGGCATTGCCACGCGGAAGGAGCTGCGGCAGATAATAAGGAGCGGGCGCGTGACCGTAAACGGCGTCACCGCCGCCGCGCCGGATATGCGCATCGACGCGGACGCGTGCACCGTCGCCCTCGACGGTGAGGCGCTACGCTATTCGCAGTTTCACTACTACATGCTTTATAAGCCCTGCGGCGTCGTCACGGCGACGGAGGACGGCCGGCAGGGCACGGTGATGGATCTCGTCACGCCGGAAATGCTGCGGATGGGGCTTTTCCCCGTTGGGCGGCTTGACAAGGATACGAGCGGGCTTCTGCTGCTGACGGATGACGGCGATTTTGCCCACCGCGTCATCTCGCCGAAGTCTGAGGTGGAAAAGCTCTACCTCGCGCGGGTGGACGGCATATTGACGCCGGAGGACGCGGCCGCGTTTGAACGCGGGATAATCCTTGCCGACGGAACGCAGTGCCTGCCAGCGCGGCTGGACATTCTTGCCCCGGACGAATGCCGCGTCGCCGTGATGGAGGGAAAGTATCATCAGGTGCGGCGGATGCTGGCCGCGTGCGGGAAGCCCGTGATAACGCTCAAGCGGCTGTCCATCGGCGCGCTCAGCCTTGACAGCGGCATGGCCGAGGGGGATTTTCGTGAACTTGACCAAGCAGAACGGGCGCTGGTATTTGCTGCAATTTAACGGATTTTCGCCCGTCCGTCATGGGCTTTTTGAGCGGAAAAACAACAGCGCGAAAAAAATTCACAAAAAACTGCAACGATTTCTATTGAAAATCACATACAATGGAGTTATTATGTATAAAGAATAATGCGGGATTATAGTGCTTTTTGCTATAAGCATACGGGAGGCCGCCGCAGAGCATGGGAGGCATACTAAATGTCGAGCAAGATATTCCAGAATGTGATCATTCAAATGAAAGACGCCGTGGACAAGACTATCGGCGTCGCAGACGAGCAGGGCTTCGTCGTGGCAAGCAGCGAGCTTGCGATGATAGGCTCCCGGCTTGACGACTTTCGCATCTACGAATTTGACGGGCCTGACCGCTTTGTGGTCACTCCCGCAAGGACGTTCTGCCCGCTGTCGTCCGACAGCGGAAAGCTGGACTACGCAGCATTTGTGGAGGGAACGGACTCCGTGTCCAGGACTCTCTGCGCCGTCGCCGCCGTCGCCTTCAACGAGGCGAAGAACAATTACGAGGAAAAGCACAACAAGGCCGCGTTCGTGAAGAACATCATTTCCGACAACATCCTGCCGGGTGATGTTTACGTGCGCGCAAAGGAGCTGCACTTCGTCACGGATGAGCCGCGCACGGTGCTGCTCGTGCGGCAGGTGGAAAATCCCGACGTGTCCGCCGTGGAGGTCATCCAGCGGCTGTTCCCGGACAAGCAGCGCGACTTCGTGCTGAACATAAACGAGGCGGACGTCGTCGTCGTAAAGGCGCTGCCGAATGCCAACTGCCCGGAGGAGATCATGAAGACCGCGCGCACGATAGAGCGCGTGATGCATGAGGAGCTTGGCGCAAAGACGGTCATCGGCATCAGCACGAACGCCCGCCATCTGCGTGAGCTTGCCGACAGGTATAAGGAGGCGCAGGTCGCCATCGACGTCGGCCGCATATTCGAGGCGGACAAGACCATTATAAACTATGAGACCCTCGGCCTCGGGCGCATCATCTATCAGCTTCCCACAACCCTTTGCGAAATGTTCCTGAACGAGGTGTTCAAGAAGAACCCGATCGAGACGCTTGACGAGGACACGCTTGAGACTATAAACCGCTTCTTTGAAAACAACCTCAACGTATCCGAGACCTCCCGCAAGCTCTACGTCCACCGCAACACCCTTGTCTACAGGCTGGAAAAGATAAAGAAGATAACCGGCCTCGACCTGCGCGAGTTCGACCACGCGATAGTGTTCAAGGTGGCAATGATGGTGAAGATGTATTTGGATTCGCTCAACAACGCCAAGTACTGATTACATAGTTTAAGCCCGGCTTAAGGCCGCGGCGGTATAATTTCACGGCAGATCATCCGATTTTTTGGAGGATAAACGACTTATGGTTCAAATGAACAACGTCACAAAGGTCTACGACAGCAGCAACACCGTTGCGCTGGACAACGTTGACCTTACGATCAACGAGGGCGAATTCGTCTTTCTGGTCGGCCCGTCCGGCTCCGGCAAGACGACGCTCATGAAGCTCATCACGGGCGAGGTTTTTGCGACCTCCGGGCAGGTGATCGTCAACGATTTCGACATGACGAACATCCGCCGCAGCAAGTTG